>ERZ1292629.2412-Hain-H43-01um-R1-2412-length-15793-cov-4_pt1 | contig 15151 bp, 17 predicted proteins | sample MGYA00564399_ERZ1292629 | MGnify/ENA primary metagenome ERZ1292629 (study PRJEB36523, sample SAMEA6512636) | groundwater metagenome | collected 2019-01-08 | study: AquaDiva: Metagenomics assemblies of 32 groundwater samples
ATTTGATATTAGAAAATTTTTTCCTACGGCAACTATTTATTCTTTTGAACCTTTAAAAGATGTATATGAGGAATTAATTAGAAATTCTTTAACAGATAGTAATTGGATTAATTGGATTACTTATGATGTTGCCTTGGGTGATTTTAATGGATCAACTAAAATAAAAAGAAATACAATTGCTACGGATTCTTCTTTATTATCTATGGCTAAATTTTATAAAGAGAGATATTTTTTTAAGACAGAAGAGTGGGAAGAAAATATACGAATTAGGAGACTTGATGATTTAAATTTAAAGTTATTACCTGAATTAATGATAAAAATGGATGTAGAAGGATTTGAAGATAAAGTTATTAAAGGGGGGGAAACAACTTTTAAAAAGGCAAAAGTTATATTTACTGAAGTAACTTTTCAGAAAGAACGATATGAAGGGCAAATTTTATTTGATAATCTTTATGGAGTTTTAAAAGAACTAGGGTTTAAATGCTATGGATTTTATTCTGTAAGATATGATCCCAAAAGTGGTGCTCCTTCTTATGCAGATGCTGTTTTTGTGAAAGATTAAAAGAGGTTGTGATGCCTTCTGTACTTATTACTGGATCGAGTCGTGGGCTTGGACGATCGTTGGCCCTTAATTATGCTTTTAATGGCTATGATGTTATCCTTCATGGAAGAGACGTTGCCAGATTGGAGCAAGTAGAAAGGGATGTACTAAGATATGGAATCTCCTGCCAAGTGGTGGTTGGGGATCTTAATGAAGAATCAATAATAACAGAATTAGTTAATTGTGCCAAGGAATTTAATATTGGAATTTTAATAAATAACGCTGGTGTATATCTTCAGAAACCTGTTGATAAAATGGAATCTTCAGAATTTAGAAAAATGATTGATGTAAACTTGGTAACTCCTATTTTATTGACTAGGGGAGTCTTTGAACATTTTAAAAAGCAGAACTATGGTCAAATAATCAATATTAATTCGGTGGCCGGTAAGAATGCTAGTGCTTATGAGTCGGCCTATAGTGCAACCAAACATGCTCTACGGGGTTTTATGAATTCGTTCCAATATGAAGTAACTAAATATCATGTTTCTATATTGAATGTTTATTTGGGGGCGATGGCCACAGATATGACGTTAGGTAGAAGAGATAGTGAGAAATTTATGAAACCTAAAGAAGTGGCCGATGTAATCGTTGGGTTGTCAAAGAATTATTCTAGTCTAAGGATAAGTGAGGTCGAACTACTTCGTAAAATATATTAATGGAACCTAAATTACAGTTTTTAAATTTTGAAATAACTAATATCTGTAATGCAAAATGTTATGAATATTGTCCCCATTCTTATATGACTAGAAAACAGGGAATTATGCCAGATGAAATTTTTGAAAAAATTGTTAAAGAAAGCAAGGAAATTGATACTATAGGATGGATTTCTCCTCAATTACTGGGAGAGCCAACTTTGGACAATAAATTATATAACAGATTGGTGTATATTAAAAAAGAAGTGCCGAAAGTAAAAGTTAATTTAATAACGAATGGGTCACGGTTGACGAAAGAAATGGTGGATGTGGTGGATCATGTGGATATAAGTTTTAACTACGCCACCAGGGAAAAATATGAAGAAGGAATGGGGCTTGACTTTGAAGGTACTATAGAAAAGATTCATAGTCTAAGCGAATTTAAAGACAAAATAACAATTCACTATGTTTTCTCTAAGAATACAATAGGGCATTTTAAAATGCTTAAAGAAATGTTTAAGGTATTTAATGTAAGTATTAATCCTTGGTTTGGGACTACAGGAGGTCTGGTGCCTGACCTTAATGTTCGGCAGTTTACTAAAAGAGTGCCTTGTTCTATGGTACATTTTCAGTTGTCTATTTATTGGAATGGGGATGTTGTGCCTTGCTGTAATGATTTTAATGGAAATCTTTCTCATTTAATAGGTAATGTGAGGGATAAAACTTTACTAGAGCTTTTTAATGCGGATTATCTTAATCAATTACGGGGACTTACTGATTATAATGGGACATTTTGTGAAAAATGTAATTATAACGTGGACCAACAAGACCAGTCAGATTTATAAGGAGGAATAAGTGTTAAATATAGGTAAAAAAGATGAAGGCAGAGAACAGCAAGCTATAGATGTTACTAAAAGTGTTTTTGATGAATTAGCCAAACTTGGAAAAGATAAATTTTATGAGAAAGAATTAAAAGAAGTTGATTTGAATTCCCAAGATAAATTGCAACAATGTATTGTTTGGATGATGAAAAAATATTATTTAGAACATGCTCATAAAGATGAATATTTTCTTGATGTTGGTTGTGGGGGTGGTGGTTTTGTATTTAAAATGGAGAGACTAGGTTATATTTCCATAGGACTTGATTCATCTATACCGAAATTGTATTTATGTCATACATTAAAGAATCTTTATAAGGATAAAAGAGTATATTTTTATCCAGGTGTAGGTGAAAAGCTTCCTTTTCGCAACAAATGGTTTGATGTTACAAATTCAACTATGGTGTTAGAGCACATAAGAAGCCCTCATGTTCTCTTTGCTGAAATGTTGCGGGTTAGTAAGGTAGTTACTGGAATAATTCATCAAGATGATCAAGAGGGAAGCCCTTACCATACTTGGCATATGACAGATAAAAGAATAATAACGATGCTTATGGAACAATTTAAAAAAGGTAAGTGGATTAACGATTATGAGATTGAGTATTTTCATGATGGTCATTCAAGATGTTGTGCTTTTGTTATATATGCAAACCCAGATTTTTTTAATACCTATTGTGAGTATATAGATGTACAAAAAATAAAACCTGTGCCAAGTGGAGACCCAGAATGGGAAGAAAGTTATTATGAAGCTATTCTAGAGTATGGAAAGAAAATTGTTGAAGATCCTGTTTTCCCAATAACAGTAAAAGTTGTAGGGGATGGTTATGAACTTGATGGTGATGGAATAAATAGAATGGCTGCCCTAAGACGAACTAATATTGAAAAGGTGAGAGTAGCAATTAGAAAAAATCCTGCGTATAATAAAAATGGTGTGTTTATTGAAAGGAGGAAAATGTAATGAAACAGTTTTATTCAAATTTATTTTCTTCGGTTCCTAATATTTATCATGGTTCTGGAGAACATACTGAAGAATTTAAAACTTTTGTTGAAAATTATTTACGGGTTATTACAGATATTAAAGACCCAATAGTCCCGACGGATCTTAAACATAATACTCGTACTTACAATATTCGGAAATGGGAAGTATGGGTTGTTCTTAGTAATGCAAATATAGAGAAACACCATAAGTTATTGGAATATGGAGCTTGGCCTTCTTTTTATTGTGTTTATGTATCCCATCTTGTTGAAGAAGTTTATGCTATAGATAATCTTCAGGGTTTTGGGAGAAATGACGGTCCTTGTTGGGCTTATCTTACTAAAACCTTTCCTAATGTATGGATGTCTGAAATTAATAAATATAACAGATCAAATCTTCATGTTCTCCAAGCTGACATAGAACACACAAGTTTTGCAGATAAATATTTTGACCGAGTAGTATCCTATGGGGTTCACGAGCATGTTAAAGATGATCTTCAGGGGTTAAAAGAAATTCATAGAATACTTAAAGATGATGGCGTTGTGTCGATGACTGTAGATTTTTTCCATCACGGTTGGCCCTATTGGGAACCTTTACAGGGAAGATGTTATGATCCAGGAACACTTACTACTTTAATAGAGGGGGCCGGGTTTGAGTTTGTCTATATGCCAGATTGGAGTAGGTTTGATTGTTTGAAAGAAAGAATTAATACATTACAACACCCCGAAGTACATGCCCTTGCCGTAGCTCTTCGAAAGGGGTAGATATGAATATAAAACAGTTCATCCAAGGCATTAAATTTAAAGACATTCAACCAATGGAAGATAGAGGCTATGCTGATCCTCCTCTTGAGTTTTCTAATACAATTTTTCCTGATGAAGGAGATGATATTTTAAAAACCAAACTTGCTCTTTTAAAACAAGTGCCTAAATACTGCACCTTAGCGATTGCTGGAATTGTAAATAAAGCTGTTCAACTAATGCCGGAAGGTCAAGTATATTTAAATATCGGTTGTCTATTTGGGTATTCCTTATTTGCTGGAATGCTTGGGAATAAAAACAAGATCTGCATTGGTGTAGATGATTTTTCTGATCTATCTGGGCATCCACCTGCTTTTTATTGTTATTGGGAAGTAGTAAAAACACATAATCAGAAATCTAGATTTTATAAAATGGATTATAGAGATTATTTAGAAAATGTTCATAAAGAACAGATTGGAGTTTACTATTATGATGCAGTTCACCATTTTGCAGATCAATACAGGGCTTTAGTTGTGGCAGAAAAGTTCTTTGCTCCTGGGTGTATAATTCTTATAGATGATATAAATACTAATGATCCTAAGAATGCTACTGACCAATTTTTGAAAGAAAGGGGAGATCTTTATGAAACTCTCCTTCTTATTAATACTGCTGGCAATGGGCACCTCACGTGGTGGAATGGGATATTCGTCTTTCGTCGAAAAAAATAGAATTAATATTCTAATAAAGGAAACAGAATGAAACCTATAGTTGTCAAAAATAATAATTTAAAAGATGCATGGAAAAATAATCGTGAAAGGATGTTAGAAGGTTGTAGAAAAGGGGGAAGGAAAACTAATGGGAAGAGTCTCAAGAATGCTTGGAAAACTAACAGAAAATTAATGTTGGAACTTGCTTCTATAGCAGGAAAAATTGCAAATGGACAAGGATTAAAGAAAGCTTGGGAAAATGATAGAGAAAAGATGTTAAAATTAAGTTCTAAAGCTGCAAAACTTGGTGGGATTACTTTAAAAAAAGCTTGGGAAAATGATAGAGAAGGGATGATAGAAATATGTAGTAGAGGTGGTAAGAATTTATGGAAAAAGCATGATCGAGAAATAATATTGAGGGGGTGTCGTAAAGGTGGACAAATTGGTGGAAAGATAAGTGGTGGAAAGATTCTTAAAAAATTATGGAAAAATAATAGAGAAAGAATGTTAGAAAATTCTTCTAAAGCAGGAAAAATTGGTGGGAAGATAAATGGCAGTGGAAAAATTTTTAAAAGACTATGGAAAAATGATAGAAAAAAGATGTTAGAAGGGTGTAGAAAAGCTGGTAAAATTTCATTTCAAAAACAACAAAAAACCAAACCCAGTTATATTGAATTAATTGTACAAAGTTTTCTCGCTAAATTGAAGATTAAATATAGAAATAATGTTTGGTTTAAGTACAATGGGAGACATAAAGAAGCAGATATTGTGATTCCTAAATATAATCTTATTATTGAATGTGATGGTTGGATGCATGACAAGGATGAAAAAATTAAACAAAATGACAAATTTAAAACAAAGATGTTTAATTCTTTAGGTTATAAAGTTTTAAGATTAACTGGAAGAGAAATTAGAAATGGTTCTTATATCGGAAAGTTTTTAAGGAAAATAAATCGAATAGAAAGTAGAAAGAAATTATATGGGTTTGGAAAATAAAATGATTGATGTTATTCAAGACATAAATGAATATTTTGGAACTAATTATTCTAATAAAGAAGTAGAAAGTAAGGCGGCTTATTATATTTCTTTACTTAAAGAAGAATTAGCCAAGGCTTATCAAGTTGCGAATGATAATAAACCAGAAGCCATGAAATACTTTTATGGAAACGAAAATAAAAGTGAAAATGTTGGTTTATACTATCTCTATGCTCTTGCTGTATGGGAAGGGCTATGCCCAGAAAGACCTACTTTTACAGATTATATGGTGAAGTTTTCTAAGAAATATGGGGTTAAGAAAATATTTGACTTCGGTATGGGTATAGGTTCTGATGCTATATTATTAGCAAAAGCAGGTTTTGAAGTTAGCGGATGTGATGTTGGAAAACACGTTGATTTCTTAAAGTGGCGAATTAAAAAACATGGAGTTAACATCAAGGTATTTTCAGAGTTTCCTAATGAACAGGTTGATATGGTTATTCTAATGGCTGTTGTTGAACATGTTTGGGAACCTATTAAATTACTTACCCATTTAGCCCATTATACTAAATATTTTACTTGGATTTTAGATTTACATGATGATGGAACAAATAAAGGAATGCATTGCGTTGAATTCTACGACCAACTTATTCCCTTTACACATGAAGGATTCATCAAATGTAATGGAATTGAATATCTTAGAAAATATCCAGAAGAAATAGATCATGGGCGTCCTCAATTTTATGAAGTGGAGGTATTAGATGGTTAATATATCTTATTCCCCGAATTGTCGATATTTCCTTGGCGATCAGCCTTGCAAGTTCAAAAGGACTTGCTCAAAATGTCCTCAGTATAATCCGATGGGCCAACGTATTCTGATCGTTAAGTTGGCCGCCATCGGAGATGTTATACGTACTACTCCTATACTCTCTGGTTTAAAACGGGCATATCCATGTAGCCATATTACTTGGGTTGTGGATAAAGAGGCGTATCCTCTATTAAAAAGTAATCCATATATTGATCGTTTATTAACTTTTGATTTTTCCTCTCTTTTACCATTGGAATTAGAAACCTTCGATCTAATCATTGGTTTGGAAAAAGATTCAAGGGGGGCTGCCTTAGTATCAAAACTAAAGGCCCATGTGAAAAAAGGTTTTGGGTATGGGTCAGAGGGAAATATTTATCCTATAAATAGAGCTAGTGAATATGCTTTCCTTCTTGGATTGGATGATGAATTGAAATATTACCAAAATAAAAAAACCTACCCAGAAACAATTTTTGAAATGGCTGAATTAAATTATCAGAAGGACGAATATCAACTTTTTTTATCTCAGGAAGATAAAGATTTTGCAAAAATATTTGCTAAGGTATATCTGGGAGAAGAAAAAAAAGTTATTGGGTTGAACACCGGAACTGGAAATGGTTTTGTCAATAAAGCTTGGACGGTTGAGGGATATATTCAACTTATTAATCAATTACAAAAAGACTCAATTCATCTTCTTCTACTGGGTGGCCCCAATGAAAAAGAACGCAATGCTAAAATTGGGTGGGAAGTATGTAAAGCTAACGGTAAAACAATTACTTCTGGTTGTGAGAATACTCTTGGGCAATTTGCAGCTTTAATTAATCTCTGTGATGTGGTGGTCTCTGGAGATACGATGGCTCTCCACATAGCCATAGCTTTAAAGAAGAAAGTTGTAGCTATTTTTGGACCTTCTTGCCCCCAAGAGGTTGAACTTTATGGAAGGGGGGAAAAGGTTGTTACATCTATTTCCTGTGCTCCATGCTCCCGAAGAGAGTGTGAGAATAAACCAAGTTGTATGGATACTATTAATCCAGAAGAAGTAATTAAAGCTATACAAAAATTAATTTGAAAGAAAGGAGAAGGAGAATGAATGAGGGGTAAAAAGAAATGTTTAGATTGTGGAGAAAGAAAGTCCCCCAAAGGTTTGTATTGTAAAAAGTGTGGGTATTCACACCGAAAAAGGCCAACGGGATTAAAATATAATTTAAAAGTAGTGAACAAAACATGGTTTACTAAAGGGCATATTTCGTGGAATAAAGGAATAAAAGGAATAATTAAATTAAATATAATAAAATGTCAAAAAGGGAAACATCACTCAAAAGAAACAGAATTTAAAAAAGGGCAAATGGTCGGAGAAAAAAATTTTAATTGGAAGGGTGATAATGTTGGATATTTTGCATTACATTCTTGGGTTAAAAAGAATCTGGGGAAAGCTAGAAAATGTGAAAAATGTGGTGAAATAAAAAATATTCATTGGGCTAATAGTAGTGGTAAATATTTACGTAATGTCTTTGATTGGGAAAAGCTGTGTAGTAAATGTCATGGAAAAAAAGATAGTGGGGGAAATAGGGGTTTCTCTGTTGCAAAATTCCCTGAATTAAGGAGGAGATATGAAGTTCTGTGTAATCGGCGGGATGGGATTCATCGGTAGTACATTGGTTAAAAAATTGTTGAAAGAAGGTCATGAAGTTGTGGGAATAGATGACCTTTCTACAGGATCTGTAGATAATCTTCCAAACGGCTTTCCCCGACTTAATAAGATTTCCTATATAAATTATGTAACAAACATAGATGGAATATTTCATTTGGGAATCCCCTGTTCCTCTCCTTTGTATCGAGAAAATCGTTCTCTTGTAGATAAATCTATCAAAGAATTTATAGAAATTATGGAGTATGCCAAAGTAAATAAAGTCAAAGTGGTCTGGGCATCAACATCTTCTGTTTATAATGGCAACACTCCTCCTTATCACGAAGATATGCCTGTTTATCCAATAGATTTTTATGTTGAGGCTCGATATGCCATGGAACGGTTGGCTAAGGTTTATAATACTTTCTATGGGGTGAAGTCGATTGGATTACGATTTTTTAGCGTATTTGGTCCCAACGAACACAGCAAAGGAATCTACGCAAATTTGGTGTCACAAATTATGTGGGCAAAAAATAAGGGGGAATTTTTTGATATTTATGGTGATGGTGAAGGAATTAGAGACTTCACACATGTAAATGATGTGATAAGGGCTTGCATAATGGCCATGGAATCTAATATAAGTTTTGATATTTTGAATGTGGGCACGGGCAAGGCCCATACTCTTAATCAAATTATTGAAGCCATAGGAATGAAAAATATTAGATACACTACTCCTCCTGGAGTGGAGGGTTTTCGGTCTCCTGATACACTAGCTAATATGGAGAAAACAAAAAGAGTTCTAGGATTTGAAGCACAAATTAACGTAATTAAATATTTGAAAGGAGAAATAGAATGAAAAACGTAACATTGGTAGTGACGATGTATAATGAGATTTTCTGCCTACCCCCATTTTTAGAAGGGATTAGAGGGGCCTTTTCTGATTATATTTTTGTGGATGGGGGTGAAGATGGTGCAAGTAGTGATGGTTCGATTGAACTCGTAGAAAAAGAAGGTTATACAATCTACCCAAAAGAATTTAATTATAATATGGCAGCAATGAAAAATTACGGTTTGGAATTAGCTAAAACCAAGTGGAGATTGGTTCTTGATACTGATGAGATTATGAGTCAAGGGATGAAAAAATTTATTACTGAGTTTAGTGAACCTAATCCTTCTAATTATTGTATTTCTTTTTTCCGAGATACTTATATGGATGGCGGAGTGATTGACGCTGCCCCGTTGGACTTTCCCATCAGGTTAATGGATGAGAAGGCTTTCTATAAAAGTCCGACTGATACTATACATGAGCAGGTAATTATTCATCCCACCACTCAGATTCACAGGTTTTGGGGTGGAAGATTGTTCCACAGAAAGGATAGTTTCAGGCAAGCAAAAAATAACTTAATAAATGAATTGGTGTTAAGAGGAGAAAGAAAGATTCCTAAGAACAGAGGTCTTTTTTGGAGTTCGGAGCTGAATAAAGCTCAATTCGTTGAATTGATTCCAGAAGGCAGAAAGGTAGTACGGTTAGAGGAATATCTTGAGGGGCCTTATTTGAACATATAAAAGGAGGAGAAAGATGATAATTTGCTTTAGATATGTTGACGGAGAAAGGATTCATTGTTGCCGTATATGCAAATATGTGTCTAAAGATTTTAAAAGGTGTAATAAAGTAAAAAGGGAGTTTGAGCATCATGGTGAATGCCCTCCATTTTGGTGCCCAGGGAAAAGAGGTATGGAATAATTTTAATCAAAGGAGGTGGTAATGAATATCTTAATAACTGGGGCAGACACAAAAGAAGCCTTCGCAACTTCAGGAATTTTGCTAGAGGAGAGTATTGATTTTAAAATAGTTGGTAGGAATTCTTTAGATATAGGATTTTTATATCTTACTTCTCTTCCTGAAGATAAAATAATAAAAGAAACCATTGCAGATGAGATAGAATATACTAAAGAAAAGAAATTTACTCATGTCCTTCCTTTTGCAGATTTTACCCAATGGGCCTTGGCAAAAAGGGAACTAGAGAAACTGGGAATAAAAGTGATTGTGAATTCATTTGAGTCTATAAGGATTGTAAATGACTATTTTGATCTTTATAAGAAATGTAGGGAGGATAAAATAATCCATCCCAGAACATATAAAAATCATAATGAGATTAATTATTTTCCTTTAGAAATAAAATCCAGAGATAAGAAAAATTGTTTTCTGGTGGATAGTATGAGAGATGTTTATAATCTTACTTCTGGGCGTAGGGATGTCTTGGTGCAACAACATCTCAAGGGAGATATATTCAAAGTGATATTTATTAAAAACTGGTGCGTTTGTTTTCGATGTTTAAATGAATATATTATGGAAATTATAGAAAATTGTCCATCACAGACAAAGAAGATTATTAAATCGTTTGGGTTGGATTTTGGAACATTAAAATTTGTGAATGATAGTTTTATAGATGCCAAACCCTATATCGAGTGGGAGTTTTTGGGGGCAGGAAATTTTGTTTTAATGAATTTACTTGGAGAAAACAGACCCAGTTCTTTTGTTCCAGGTGATAAGATAACTAAAATACCCTCAGTTTTTTAAAGGAGAAGTGATTACTCCCCCAGCTAAAGCAGGGAGTTTTCCTACCCGAGGAGAAATAATGGAAACTAATGTCACACTGTGTTCCATAATGTTAAACGAAGAATCTTTTCTTCCCATTTTTCTGGAAAATATTAAAGATATTTTTCAGGAATATGTATTTGTAGATGGGGGATCGACTGACCGAAGTGTAGAATTTGTGGAGCAAGCGGGGTACAAAGTCCATCAGATTCCTTTTAAAATGGATTTTAGTGAACAGAAAAATAACGCCCTAAATTTAGCCAAAACTAAGTGGCGTATGGTTATGGATATAGACGAAACCATGAGTAAGGGTATGAGATTGGTAATGCAACTTCTTGTCGGTAGTTCTAAACTTGAAGGGCATGTTGTGTCGTTTTTTAGAGATAATTATTTGGATGGTATTTCTTTGGATGATTATCCTCTGGATTTTCAGGTACGTTTATTTGATGATTCAGTATATTTTCAGAGACCCGTACATGAAATTCCCTATTATCCTGATAAAACTGTGGTTAAATTTTTTGCTGGTAGATTGTATCATAAGAAGGACAGTTTTCGTCAATACAGAAATAATTTGATTTACGAACTTATTCTCCGTGGTGTTAGAGAAATACCACCTATGGGTGAGGGAATTTTTAACGAAAATGGTCGATTAAGGAAAGTCAAATTATGGCCAGGAAGAAAAATAGAAGTTTTAAATGAATATCTTGAGGGAGAGATCCTAAATAAATAATGAGAAAATTAAAAAGATTTTGTAAATGATAGGTATTTTTGAGAAGATTATTTAGAAATTTACTTATATTTAGAGCTAAAGGTGAAGATTTCTTCTTAGAAGAAATGTTCCTTATTAAATACCCCCGTAATCTTGCCAAATCCTACTTTTTGTTGTAAGATATAAGTATATATTTGATTATAGGAGGGAGGTGGGAATGTCAGCCGGGCATTGGGATTTCTACATCGAACAAGGTGTTGATTGGGGAAAACAAATCACTTGGAAAGATTCTGCTAAAGCTTTTATTATTACTTCCGGCTATACGGCTGATATGCAGGTCAGAGCCAGTAGACGTTCTTCCTCTATTCTTGTAGAATTAAGTACATCTAATGACAGAATAACCGTTACAGGGGCCTCTGGCTTATTCACTCTCTCTTTAACTGCTGTTGAAACAAGAGCCTTAGATTTTGATACAGGAGTATATGATTTTGAGGTTACTTCTGCCGCTGGAATGGTTTACAGACTTCTAGAGGGCAATATCACTTTAAGTAAAGAAGTAACGAGATAAAGAAAGGAGCCTTGGTGAGCAATACCGAATTTGAAATAATAGACAGAAAAGGAGGATTTATAACTGTTGATCTTGGGAAAGATACTATACCTATGAATATTCCTGGGGAAGAAAAATCCCATTTGTTTTATGATACATTTGAAGAGGTTTTTATCAGAAATGACTATGAAAGAGGGAATTGTAAGATAGCTGAAGGAGATGTAGTGGTAGACATAGGTGCCAACATAGGTCTATTCTCTAGACTTGCTTCTTTAAAAGGGGCTAGTAAAGTTTATAGTTTTGAACCTAGTCCTAAGACTTTTTCTTGCCTTGTTAGAAATGCTCCTCCAAATTGTGAGCCTTACAATATAGGCATAATGGGTACAGACGGATTCTTTGACATGTATGTTGATAATGAATCTCAGGGGAATTCTTTTTATCTCTCAAATGGAAACAATTTCGGAAAAAAAAGTTATACCCAGAAGATTTTATGTTCTTCTCTAACTTCTTTATTTGATAAAGGTTTAATTAATCATATTAATTTTTTAAAGGTGGATTCGGAAGGTTCTGAAAGAGATTTATTTAGAAATCTCCCTGATAGTTATTTTGATAAAATAGATAAAATATCTATGGAATACCATAATGCAATATTGGATCATGATGGTTCTTGTGATGAATTAGTTGCACGACTTTCTAAATGGTATAATTATGTCCAGAAAAATACCTCTGTTGATGAACTTTGTCATTTATATTTCTGGAAAGATAAACTAAAGATAGAAGAAATTAGTAAAGATATTAGGGTGTTAGGCCATGCAAGCTTCATCGGATTCACAGGGATCAATAATTATACCCGTGATTTTTTTAGAGCATTAAGTAAGTTTGTTCCAACAAGAGTTAGAAATTATACTCATGTAAAAGATCAATCTTATCTTGATGAGTTAGATCATAAAATTCTTGTTCAGCAATTTTGGGGAGAACCCCCCTATAAAGCAGGAACTCCTGATATTTCTATTTCTAAAGAAGCTCCAATTAATATCGTCCTGGAAGAATGTAATCATTTTTATTATTATGAAAAATATGATGGGGTAAAGATAGCCTATTGTATTTGGGAAAGTACCCTTTTTCCAGAACATTTTTTTAAGAAACTTCATTGCTACGATCAACTGTGGGTTCCTACAAATTGGCAAAGAGATTGTGTTATTAAACAAGGTTATCCAACAGATAGAGTAAAAGTTGTTCCATTAGGTGTAGACGGAACAGTATTTTTTCCTGAAGAAGTAAAGCCTTTGGATGAATACTCTGATGGAAGGTTCAAATTTTTATTATTTGGTAGGTGGGAATATAGAAAATCTACTACAGAAATAATTAAAACTTTTTTGGAAACTTTTGGTAAAGACGAACCTATTGATCTGGTTTGTTCTATTGATAATCCCTATGCTGTAGGCCCCCATAAAGGCAAAACAACGGAAGAACTTTTGGAAATGTACGGATTGACTGATCCAAGAATAAAAATTAAAAGATTCCTTAGTAGAGAAGATTATATCCGTTATTTAAAGACAGGCCATGTTTTTGTAAGTTGCTCAAGGGCAGAAGGATTTAACCTTCCTTTAGCGGAAGCGGCAGTCTGTGGGATTCCTACCATTACTTCACGACATGATAGTCAAAAAGACTTTTCAAATGGGGTTTCTTTATTGGTTGATACTAAAGAGGTGCGTCAAGCTAGAACAGATGAGAAGGAAATTTTAGGAGAATTTATAGAGCCAGATTTTAATTCTCTATCTGCTATTATGCGTTATGCTTATGAACATTATGATGGATGTAAAATAGGATCACTTGATGCTGCCCCCAAAATAATTAAACAATTCAGTTGGGAAAATGCTGCCACCCAAGCCTTACAACATATTAATAAATTATCTCCAAAATTAGAACCAAATAAGTCATCTGTTGCCATTAATTATCATTTTGTTGATGGCGCATTCTTGGAAATTTTGGGGAATACAAATAAATTATACAAAATTAAATTCATAGATAAAAAAGAAAATAAGGAAATATATTCTCCAGTAATAAAAAGTAATAATTGGGTACGACCCAACAGAAAATATTTTACGGATTGGAAATTGGTCGTTGAGAGTGATCAAAAAACTATTTTTGAACATGATTTTAATGCTAAAGGGAAAAAGGTATTCATTGTTATTGACAGCAAAGGTATGGGAGATTCAATTGCTTGGTTTCCCTATGCTGCGGAATTTGGTAAAAAACATGAATGTAAGGTAATTATTTCTTCATTTATGAGTTCTTTATTTGATAAAAATTACTATGCAGATTTAACTTTTGTTGAGCCTGGAAATACAGTTTATGATTTATATGCTCAATATTTGGTAGGGGCTTTTGATAATAATCAGGACAGAAATAAGAATGAATGGCGTTTGGAACCATTACAAAAAATATCTTCTGAAATTCTTGGTTTGGAATATAAAGAAATAAAACCGAAAATAGCTATTCCTAATCCAGAAGAATTTAATTTTGATAGTGATAGATTAAAAGGTTTGGCTAAGAATAATAAATACATTTGTATTTCTGAACATTCTACAATGCAACGTAAATATTGGAACCATTCCACGGGTTGGCAAGAAGTGGTTGATGCTTTAAAGGATAAAGGATATGAAATAGTAGTGGTTAGTAAAGAAGCAACTGAATTAAAGAATATAAAGAGAAGAACAAGTATGCCTTTACCCGGACTTGTTCATATATTAAATGGTGCTAGTTTATTTATTGGGGTTAGTTCTGGTCCTGTGTGGTTGGCTTGGGCTTTGGATATTCCTACTATTATGATTGCTGGAAGTTCTCCAAGGTTTGCAGAATTTAAGGAAACAGATAGGAATATTAGAATAATGAATGAATCTGTTTGTCATGGTTGTAGTGGTGAACCCGAATATGATTTTGCTAGGGGCGACTGGATGGTTTGTCCCAGAAAGAAAAACTTTGAATGCACTAAGCAAATACTTTCTGGCACAGTTTTAGATGTTGCAATAAAGCTGTTAGGATAATGTATATCCTGGCAAGGAAAAATATGTTAAAATGGCGACCTATAAGGTTTATGTTTCCGATGATGATATAACAATTGTTGATATAGGTACTCAAGGCCCCCAAGGGGCTTCAGGCACATCAGGAACCTCTGGTACTAGTGGTAGTTCAGGAACATCTGGTACATCTGGTACCTCTGGTACTAGTGGTACAAGCGGAACTTCTGGTAGTTCAGGAACTTCTGGTACATCAGGTTCTAGTGGTACATCTGGTTCATCTGGTACTAGTGGTAGTTCAGGAACATCTGGTACATCTGGTACCTCTGGTACTA
>ERZ1292629.2546-Hain-H43-01um-R1-2546-length-15144-cov-11_pt1 | contig 15144 bp, 31 predicted proteins | sample MGYA00564399_ERZ1292629 | MGnify/ENA primary metagenome ERZ1292629 (study PRJEB36523, sample SAMEA6512636) | groundwater metagenome | collected 2019-01-08 | study: AquaDiva: Metagenomics assemblies of 32 groundwater samples
CCCGCGACGTCCTCGCCGCCCGCGTCGTCCTCGCCGCCCGCGACGCCCGCGACGCCCTCGCCGTCCTCGCCGCCCGCGCCGCCCGCGACGCCCGCGACGCCCGCGACGCCCGTAGTGAGACCGCTCGCGCGCTCGCGCTACATCGCTTTGCCTCGTGGTGTCTCCACCGTGGGTGGCCTTGGTGGAGCTGGGACCTCTCCCGGATCGCCACGACGCTCATTGGTGCGCAGCAGATCGGCCGAGCCATCCCGTGGGCGCGTCCGCTCTTCGAGGCGTATGTTGCCGGCGCATGGATGCTGTTCTGGACCGAGGACGCGCTGTATTGGGTCGCGAAGCCCGTCGTCCATGTGGAGATAGTGAACGACGGCCGCCGTCTGCATTACGCCGATGGCCCGGCGATCGAATCGAACGCAGAGAACCTGTACTTCTGGCACGGTGTACTGGTGCCCGCGTTCGTCGTCGTCCGTCCCGAGTGGATCACGCTGGCCCACATTAAGCAGGAGGAGAATGCTGAAGTTCGTCGCGTGATGATCGAGCGGTACGGGTTCGATCGCTACATCACGGACATCGGCGCGCTGCCCATCAGCGCCGACGAGTACGGCACCCTCTACTGCTCCGAGATCGGCGACGACGAGCCGCTGGTGATCGTGCGTGTGAAGAACAGCACCGCTGAAGTGGACGGCCATTTCAATTACTACACCCTGCGCGTGGATCCTCAGTTGCGACCGCTGCCGCCCGGGGACTGGCCAGCGGCGCGGAAGGTTGATTGGTTTGATAAGCAGCAGGCGCAGGCATTGACCGCGCGGAACGCCGTGGCCTCGCTTTACGGGTTGCGCGGCGAGCAGTATCTTCCAGCGGTGGAAACCTAAATGATGCGCTGGACGCTCCTGGTCGCGGCGCTGGCTGGCGGGGTGGTGTGGTGGCTGCGCCGGCAGTTCGCCGGGCATTATGTCTCCGCGCGCTGGCTGGATGAGCGCGAGTGGTACGAATCCCGGCAAGGGATTGATCAAGCGTGCGTGCAGAGATGGCCCATCAATAAGCTGGTCAACGAGTCGGCCGCGTTCCAGGCGCGGCGGCTCCGGAAACGCGCGTGATGGCTGAGTCCTTATCCTTCGACTTCGCCGCGCCGCTCGCTGACGTCACGCAGGTGTCGCCGGTGGGCTGTGCACGTCCTCCGTTTCAGGGGGCGACGGTGCAAAGCCGGCATGCGTCCTACACCGGGGCGCTGACCGCTCAGGATAGGCGCAGCGAGAACATCGCCACGCTTCGGGCATTGTGGCGCCAGCCGCGCACAATTCAGCAGGTGGCGGCCCTCAGCGGCCTTCCTGTGGCATCCGTGTGCTCGCTCAAGGCGTGTCTCAGGGATCAGCTCGAGGTCGTCGGGCTCGAGGCGGTGTCCTGGGGACCGGACCGGCGGGCCACGAAACGGACGCTGTGGCGGATATGGCCATGACCGAGCGCGATGCTGCGGACAACCGGAACCACGACGAGATCCAGGCCCAGGCTGAGCACGTGATCTGCACGATCTGTCACCTGCCGCACTGGATGACATTTCCAGGGCCTGTCTGTTGGTCGTGCCGGCGCGCGGCGGAGATCCGGCGGATCGCGCAGGAGCCTAACCCGAGAGATTGAACTTGACTTGCGTTACTGGCCGTTATAGAGCCTGTTACCGATGAGCGGATACACAAAGCTGTTCGCGTCCATTCTTGAGTCGACTATTTGGATGGAAACGCCTCCGATTAAGGTGGTCTGGATCACGCTCCTTGCGATGGCTGATCGTGACGGCATTGTCGAAGCGTCAATCCCTGGACTTGCGAAGCGGGCCGGCGTCGAGCGGACTCAATGCGAGCAGGCTATGGCCGTCTTTCTTGCCCCTGATCCAGACTCGCGAACGACCGAGTTTGAGGGGCGACGTATTGAGGTGGTGCCGGGTGGATGGCGGCTCCTGAATTATGAGGTATACCGAGAGCGGGCATCAAAGGAAGATCGAGCAGAAAAGAACGCGGCTCGGCAACGACGGTTCCAAGAACGGCAACGTCAGAAAGCGTTAGTGAGCGTTACGACCGTTATTTCTGACGGTAATAACGACATAGCAGAAGCAGAAGCACCTACACCTGCACCTCAATCTGAAGTACGAAAGATCCCCCCTACCCCCCTACGGGGGGCGACAGCGAAGGCAAAATCTCTCGACACGGACGAAACAGACCACCGGGCCGGAAACCTCGTGCGACGCTATGCGGAGCTCTATACGGAGCACCGGCACGGCGCGCACCTCAGAGCCCGGCCGAACCTCGATTGGTCGGAAGCCTGCGATCTCGTGAAACTTTGGCCGGATGACCGGCTCGAAAAGCTCGCGATTCTCGTGCTGACCACGGACGATGACTGGATTAGCCGGACCGATCGCAGCTTCCGGATTTTCGCGCTGAAAGCCTCGTGGGCGGACTCGCATCTTGCTGATTGGGAACATGAAAACGGGGTGACCGCGTGACCGATCAGCCGGTGTCTGACGTCCTCGATGCCCTCGCGGTGGCGCAGACAGCGAGCGAATTATCCGCGGCGCATCACCTGCTGGCGCGTGTTGTGCGCTCGTCTCGCCGGCACGCTGCGGCGAAGGGGGGACGCCTCGCAAGCTCCTACGTCGAGGCGATGGCCGTGCTCGATGCGCAGAAAGTGGCCGGCGTGCCGTTCGACGTGCGCGTGCGGGGGCTGGAGCAGACCTTACGCGCCGCGTGGCCGCCCCAGGTGCGAGAGTGGAAATTGCTCTGCCAGCAGTGCGAGGACCACGGCCTGATCATAAGTTTGTGTCCTGGGGATGCGACATGCGGGGACAATCCGCAGACGCACCGCGCGCGTCCTCCGCATCTGCTGCATGAATTTGGCAAACCCTGTTGGTGTGCGGCGGGGCGGCGATTTCTCGAGACGCCGAAGCCGAGTGCGGAAGATTTTCGCGCAGCGGCGAAGAGCAAACCGACGCGGATTGGACGCCGATAAGCGCGGTCAGCCTCGACGGCAAACGCCGCAGGCGGGAGGCCGGTAAGTGTTGCTCGAAAATGAGGTCACAGCATGACGATCCACGGCGAAGAATTCGAGGTGATCTTTGACGGTGCGCATCGCGGCATCGACGCCGACCTCTTGTGTTGTGATGCCCAAATCAAGCGTCCGGCGCCCGTCCTGCGCGACATCCATGCGCCGGGAAGGGGTAGCCAGCGGCCCCAACTGTCGACGCTCCAGCAGGCCCTGTACACCGAAATTCGGAGGCTTCTGGAACGGGCGCCGGCCGGCGTGTGGGAATTGCAGCAGGCGACGGGATGTGGTGAGGCGCCCGTCCGGGTGGTCATTTGTCGGTTGCAACGGCAGGGGCTCCTCCGGTCGGTGTGGATCCCGGTGCGGGAGCGGACACGGCAGGGGACGTGGACCAGGTACCATTGGCGGGGCGAGCAGATGCCGGACCGCGTGAGGATGACACCATGACGCCAGAACCTGAAGACGCTGACGGGTATCCTGCCGATTCAACGCTCGAAGCGTTGCGTGTGTGGCCGATCACGGATGGAGGCGGCGCCTTGGACTTTCTTCAGGCGGCTTGGCACGGGCCGGAGATGGCACGCACGGACTTCCTGACCGCGCATGAGGGCTACGTGGTGCATGACGACGGCGGCCGGTATCTGCGTGTGACCACCGGCGGCTGGAGCGGAAACGAAGACCTACTCGGCGAGTTTGAGTTGAGTCAAGCCTACATGGTGACCTGGCAACTGAGCGCACGTGGCGGGTTGCATATCTTCAAGTACCCGGCGCCGGCAGACAGGACGGCCCGCCCATGAGGTACATCGTGTACTGCCAAACGTGCGGGGCACTGCTGACGGTCGGTCTTGGGACGACGGCGCGCTGGGATTCGCCGCATGGGCAGTGCCTGACTCTCTCGGTCGCGATCCGGTGGGACTTTATTCCATCAGCAGACAGGACGGCCCGATGAGGACCGCCGCTCGTAGAGATGTTGCGGAGCCAGCTATTGTGCAAGCCTTGGAAGCAATCGGAGCGGAGGTGACGCGCATCAGCAGCCCGAATGCTCCGGATCTGCTGGTGCGGTTCAGACGCCGCTGGACGCCGCTCGGCGTGAAGACGCCAAAGATCGGGCGACTGACGAAGAGTGAGAAAGCCAAGCCGGCGCGGTGGCCGTTGGTGACGACGCCGGACGAAGCGCTCAGGGCGATTGGCGTTGAAGAATCGAGGGTGACGTGATGCCGACTGACCCGTCCCGCCGCCCGGAGATCGGCCAGCGCATTCGGTACACCACGAAAACAGCGCGCCGCGGCTATCTAGAAACAGAAACCCGCGAGGGGGTCGTCATGTGCCTCTGGACGAACGGCTGGGACGGTGGCCATATCAGCGTGGACGATGGCGGGCACTGCTTTCCGGCTAATTCTCGACTCGCTCTAGCGGCATAAGGCTAAACATATGGATCTGGACAAGGCTGAAATACCCGCAGCACCACAGGCCGATTCAACTACCGTTAGGGCGAACGCTATTCGCGACATCGAGATGTCGCCGACGTTTGTCGCCTATTATGCCAATGACACCCAAATCCAAACGTCCCCTTGGGACATGCGGCTGATGTTTGGACTAATTGTTGAAGTTGAGCCTGAGAAAAATCGAGCAGTCGTGATGCGAATTGCTGATGTTCGATTGTCGCTGGAACACGCCAAACGCGTCGCTAATATCCTCGTTCAGCAGATCGCTCAATTTGAGGCAACATTTGGGACGATTCCGCAGCCGCCTGAATAACGGTGCACCCTGGGGGCTCATTTTCCCATTCGCATCGCATCGCCACGCTATGACCCCACTACCGCTTTCCGGCGTTGGGCGACACATTCGAGGTAATGTCATGACTGACTCGATCCGTCCCGACCTGATCCAAGAAGCGAAGCGTGTGAGTGTCGCGTATCCGAGTTTGAAACCTGTGCCGCCCACGGAGGACCGCACCTGATGATGTCTAAGCAGCCTCGTCAGTTTGGCGTCTGGGCAGGCGATCCAGATGGTCGAGCTGAGCGACTCGCCGATTGCCGCGAAGAAGTGTTTCCTGCGCATGGGATCCATTATCAGTGCTGTCGGAAGCGCGGTCATGGGCTGAATGGATGGTTTTGTAAACAGCATGCCAAGCGTCACCCTGCGAAAATTGTGGCGGAGGACCGCACCCAATGACGGACTGGCAACCGATTGAGACAGCACCAAAGGACGGTCGTCGGATCGACGTGTGGAGCCATGGCCGTCGGCTGACCGATGCCGCCTGGCACCAGGAATGGCAGACGTGGGCTACGCCGTACGGCAGGATCGTCTACGAGCCGACCCACTGGATGCCCTTACCGGCGGTGCCCGATGCCCACTGAGGCCGACCCCGACGAAAGGCGGATACCATGAAGGCGGTGCCTCGATGGCCGCATCCTGATCGGCTCGGGCACAAGTGGTTTGGTCGCGTGTGTCTGAACTGCGGCACGACAAGCGACAGCCAGAAGCGCAGAAACTTTGCGAGGCGCAGCTATGAGCGAGGACCGATCATGGCGCGCTGCGGCTGACGGCTTGGAGACGTTGTGGGCGTCGGATCTATTGCCACAAACCGAGAGCCATCCCGACGATCGTGTGTTCTGCCCGGCCCGTGGCCGTCGCCGCGTGCCTGTGGATGTGGCACCAGTTGAACCCGTACAAATATACAAGCGTGAACACGGTACCTTAGTACTGTGCACATTGCCGGAATTTTCCGAGTGGCTTAGCGGCATTGCTGACCAGTGTGCAGCGCGTTCAGATTCGGACGCAGATGTCATCAATCTCGCTGCGGTGGCTCTACGTTCAGTAGTTAAGGGGATACCCCAATAATGTTAACAGACCAAACGATACTCATCACTGGAGGGTCCGGATCGCTTGGGTACGCGCTGACGCGCGTGCTTCTGGCTGTCTATCAGCCCCGCCGGGTCATTATTTTTTCGCGGGATGAATTAAAGCACAGTGAGATGCGGCGTGCGATTCCTGATGCACGGCTCGATTTCTTCCTGGGCGATGTGCGAGATGGGGCACGGGTGCAGCGGGCGTGTGAAGCAGACATTGATGTGATCATTCACGCCGCCGCGCTGAAACAGGTGCCAGCCTGTGAATATAACCCTGCAGAAGCGGTGAAAACGAACATTCTCGGCGCGATGCACGTCATTGATGCGGCTATTGCGTGCGGGGTGTCACGAGTGGTAGCGCTGAGTTCGGACAAGGCTTGCAGTCCTGTGAATACGTACGGCAAGACCAAGGCGGTCTCAGAGGCGCTGTTTGTCCGCGGTAATGCCTACGCTGGCAAGAAGTCAACGCGGTTCGCGGTGGTGCGCTACGGCAACGTGATTGGGTCGCGCGGTTCGGTGGTGCCGCTCTTTCTCCAACAGCGCACGGGCGGTGTGTTGACCGTGACCGATAAGCGGATGACTCGATTCTGGATGCCGCTCGAGCGGACGGCACAGGATGATGCGCGCTGGACGGCGCCGGAGTTTGTGCTGTGGGCGCTCGCCATGATGCAGGGCGGGGAGATTTTCGTGCCGAAGTTGCCATCCGCGCGGATGACGGATGTGGCCGAGGCGTTAGCACCAGGCTGCACGATTCGTGAGACCGGGATTCGGCCCGGCGAGAAACTTCATGAGGCGATGGTGAGCGCCGACGAAAGCCTGTCGACGGTGGCGCTTGAGGACGCCTACGTGATTCTGCCCACCGACCCGTCCTGGCCCTTCACGCCGCCGGCTGGTAGTACGCCTGTGCCGCACGGTTGGAGCTACACCAGCGATCACGACACGCTGCCTGTGCAATACGTGGAGGCGACGCGATGAGCCGGACGACTGACCGCGAGCTGACAATCCGGCTACGCGATGTCACTTGTCCGCAATGCCGAAAAGCCTTCGAGTTGTGCTGGGATTATGATAGGGACAAACCACAGACACTCATGATACGTAGTTGCCCAAGCGGGGGGATTTACGATGTCGCCATTTACTGTCCTCATTGCGACTACAATGAAGGATTATGAGGATAGCCGTCATCGGCGCGGGGAGTATCGGTAAACGGCGTGGTCGCTCACGTGAAAGGGCTGGCATGATCTATCACATACGTCTTTCGTCGTGGTCACAAACTGCGTCAGAGGGGTTTCACTATAAGTGGGTGGCGTATCTGGCCTTGTGGTTTGCGAAGCATTGCCTCCATTGTCCAGATGCGACCATAGAAGCCAGACCATGACGGCAGCAGAACGCGCCGCGCAATACATCGTGGACACGTCCTGCACCCGATCGAAGCGGGTTGAGGCGTGGCCGTCCGGTGTGGGCGGATACGCGGTGCGCGGGGAGGGGCCGTATCTCATCACGGAGGATGGGCGGCGCTTATTGGACTGGCTGGGGAGTGTGGGCGCGACTCCGCTGGGCTACGGCCATCCGCGCATTGTTGAGGCTGTGACGAAACAGGTGCGCGATGGGGCGGTGTTCTCGTTTCCGCACGTGCTCGAGGGCCACGTCGCCGAGCAGCTCGCGGCCGTCATCCCGTGCGCGGAGCAGTTTAAGTTTTTCAAGACCGGTAGTGAGTCCACGTCTGCCGCTGTGGCGATTGCGCGTGCGGCGACTGGGCGCGATCGGATCATCGCTGATCCGCGCAGCTATCACGGCTGGCATGATGGCTTCCGCATCATGGCCGAACAGCATCCGGGCGTACCGCATGCGCTCGATCGATTGATGCCGCGCTGGCCCGAGAGTGATGATTTCGCCGATGTCCATCCGGATATGTGGGCGCACATCGCAGCCGTGATTATCGAGCCCCCGCGCTTCCGCCGTGTAGATCGCGATTGGTTCCTGCGGATTCACGAGACGGCACGGGCGCATGGGGCGCTCGTCATCCACGACAACATGATCTGGGGCGGTCGGCACAGGCTCGCAGGGGCCGATGAATACTTTCAAGCCCAGCCTGATATTTCCTGTTTCGGCAAAGCCTTCGGTGCGGGGCTCTCGCTTGCCTTTGTGTGTGGCCGGCGTGAACTGATGCAGCATGGCTGGGTGGCTAGTGGTACTTTCTCCGGCGATGCCACAGCATTAGCGGCTTGTGAAGCAATGCTGAGCGTCTATTGCGACGAGGACGTGATTGCGAAGTTGTGGGGAAATGGACAGGCCGTTATCTCAGCTATTGAAACTGCGGCGCGGCGTTATAACCTGGACGTTGAAGTCGTCGGGTATCCGCCGCACTTCACCCTGCGTTTCGCAGAGAATCAACGGCACCACATGAGCGTGTTTTGTCAGCGGATGGCGGCGCGCGGGATCTTGTGGCATCCGGCTGTGACAAATGCATCGGCCGCGATGAGTGTGCAAGACATCCTTCAAACGCAGCAGGCCGTGGCAGAAAGCCTCGATGAAGTGGCGGATGATTATGGAATCGACGGCGACGCCTACGCCGAAGGCGTGCGAGTGACGACATGAGCCACACTGAAACGCGACGAGAGATTGATGAATGGGAAGTAGACGTCTGTGACAACTGCGGTCATGAAGAGGGCCAGCACTATAAGAAGCCGACTCGTCTAGATGTTCGACCGGGCGAATACTACATCATGTCTGGTTGTATGGTGCGACAACATTCGGGCGGGCGCGTGCTGCCTGGCGAACCATCGCCTAATCGCTATCCACGCTGCACCTGTATGGAGTTCAAGTGACTGTCCGCCTCGCCACGCTCACCGAGGCTGACGCCGAACCGACGGCCCGCTGGCGGGAAGCGGCGAGGGCCAATCTGCGGACGCCGTATGTGCGCTCTGTCGAGGAGCAGCGCGAGTTCATCCGGTCGCTGCCCGCGCATCGGCTTGAGTATCGGTACTGGGCGGTCAAGGCCGCGACGACAGAGAAGGGGACGCTACGGACGGTCGGTATCGCTGGCCTGAGTCCGATCGTCTGGGAAAATGGAATAGCAGAAATCTCGCTCGTGCTCAATCCGGCGAAGATAGGCACGGGCCTCGGCGGCGCGGCGTTCGCGCTGTTGCTGGCTGAAGCGTTCGACCACCTGCGGCTCGAGCAAGCTGTGGCCGAAGTCTACGTGTCAAACGCTGCGCTCGGTTTTTGGGCGCATGAGGCCGAGCAGCGCGGGGCGTATCGAACGGTGCTGCCGCGCAGAAAATTCAGCGGCGGCGCGTATCACGACGCAATCTACTTCAGCTTTGCGAGGCCAGCATGACCACGATCTGGAAGTTCCCGTTCGCTGTGGGCGACGACATCAGTATCAAGATGCCGGCTTGCGCGGAAGTTCTCTCTGTCGGAGTTCAGGACAACACCGCTTGCGTGTGGGCGCGCGTCGATCCGGCTTGGCCGGAGCGTGTGTATCACTTTCGAATGTACGGCACTGGACATCCCCTCAACCCGCACGACGTAGGGCGCTTCGTGGGCACGATTCAGATGGCTGGCGGCGCACTCGTGTTTCATGTTTTTGAGGCCGCGACTGCCAGCGTGGAGGCATGAAGCACTACGTCCTCGCCACACAACGGGAGTGGGGCGTCAAGGTGTTCGAGCGGGTCAGGACCGGACGTGGCGACTGGCGGCTCGTGCAAACGAAAGAAGAAATGTGCTGGCCACTGCAGGCTCCACGGTATTTATTCTGCGTGGGTTGGTCGATTTACGTTCCGACAGACATTCTCGCCATGAGCGAGCCGATCAACTTCCACGCCTTTGGGCCTGGGCCTATCTGGCACCGTGGCGGCGGGCCGATAGAGCATTTACTTCTGCGCGGCTATACCGAGACCATGATCTGGGCGCATCGCATGACCCCTGAGCTCGATGCTGGCCCGGTCTACGGCGCGCGCGGGCCGGTGAGTCTCGCCGGGACAAAGGTGCAGATCCTTGAACGCTTTATCGCGCCCGTGGTGGATCTGATCCGCTGGATGGTTGCGGAGGAGCCGGAGCCGTATCCCCAAGTGGGGGAAATTGTGACGTTCAAAAGATTACCGAAGGCGGAAATGGAAGCCCTGTGGAGTTCTCGCCATGGCCAATGATCCGATCCGATACTGTGTCGAATGTGGCGCCCAGCTCAATGGCGCCACGGAGAACCTGGTCAGGCTATGTCATCGCTGCCACATGCGACTACACCGCTGCAAGCCCCCCGTTGCGTGCTCAGTGGATGGATGCAACGGCAGGGCTAAGTGTAAGGGTTATTGTGAGAAACACTGGATTCGGTTCCACAAATACGGTAATCCGTTACTCTGGAAACGAAACCAATATGACGCGGTGCGTGAGCATCCATGAGCACGTCATTGATTGTGATCGGCCACCCAGACGACGAGTGCTTTATGGGCGCATCCATCGCGAAGTTTGTCTCTGAAGGCCATCAGGTCTACGTGGGCGCCCTGGCTGACGGCGAGACCAGCCGGATCGGCGCCATAGCGGACGCCGTGATGACGCGCCAGCAGAAACAGGACGCAGCGGCACAGGTACTCGGCTGTCAGGTGCTCGAAGGGCCGTCGTGTCTCGACCAACGGCTGGACGCGCGCGAGTTACTCGATCTCACGCAGATGGTGGAGGCGTGGATCTGGCAAGTGAAGCCCTCGGTCGTCTATACGCACAGCCCGCACGATCTGAACGCGGATCATCGGCGCGTGTATGAGGCCGTCCTGCCAGCGGTTAGGCCGAAGTCAGGCGTGCAGGCGGTCTACTGCTTCGAGGGGCCGCGCATGCTGCAGTTCACGCCGACCAGTTTCGTTGCGGTGACGGAGGCGCATCTTAAGCAGCAACAGGAGGCTTTGCGGTGCTATGGGGATGAGCTCAGCGGCGGCGAGTGGGAGCTAATCAAGGCACGCGCGGTGGAGTGCGGGTATCACGTGGGCGTGCCGTACGCGGAAGGATTTGAGGTTGTGAGGGAATGTCGATGAAGAAAAAGGTCCGAATCGTCATGTGTGCAGTGGCGTGGTTATTCTGTATATCTTGCGAAAGCGGCTCAACGCAAGCGCCACCACCACAGCTACAGCAGCATCCAATCGAAATAGACGTGAGCTACGCAAAGGACAGACGGACAGGGCTATGCTTTGCGTACCGCTATGGAGCGCGGATATTTGACGGCCCAAGTCTGGCGCTTGCGCAGGTGCCCTGCGATGCGGTGCCAATAGCGTTGTTGGAGAATGCGCGATGAAGACGCTGGTGATCGGAGAAATCGCGAGTGCTCACGATGGCTATCTCGCGCAGGCGCTCCGGCTCATTGATGTCGTGGCGGATGCCGGGGCCGACGTGGCGAAGGCGGAATACTGGTCCGATCCTGACCAACTCGCCGACCGGCGCCAGGTGCCAGAGAAGTTCCGCGAGCATTACCGGCGCTATGCCGTGCCGCGCGAGTGGTTGCCGATGCTGAAGGCGCGATGCGACGAGCGCGAGATTGGCTTCATGTGTACGGCTTATCTTGCGGAGGACATCGCCGTCGTGAATCTGTTCGTGCAGCAGTTCAAGATTGCAGGATTCGAGGTTCAGGATCTCGCGTTTGTGGCCGCACATCAGCAGTTCAGGAAGCCGATGATTGCCAGCGTCCCGCTGTCCGTGCCGAAGCCGTCATATATAGGGGCGAGATTCCTTCATGTGTGCCAGTCCTACCCAGTGGCGCTAAACGATCTGCATCTGGGGTTCATCCAACGCTACGGCTTCGACGGCTTCTCAGATCACAGCGGATGGATTGACGTGGGCGGTGCGGCGGTGCTGGCTGGTGCTCGCATCATCGAGGCACACGTCAAACTCAACGACACGGATTCTGCGAACTACGATGCCGGGCCGCACGCGCACGATCCGGGGCGGTTTGCCGAGTACGTGGGGCGAATTAGACTGGCCGAGCGGATGCTGGGCGAGGGCGACAAGGGGCAAGCGTTTGCGTGCGAGGCCGACGTGGGCCGGTATCGGGTGACGGCATGATGATCTTGGAACCTACGGCCGTTTATGAATTGGTGCGCATCAAGGGCACAGACGGGAAAACGTTACCACGGGAATGGTCGCGTGGTTTCTATCGGACGGACGAAGACGCTTGGGCAGCGGGCGGAACAGAGCATCGCGGCCTGAACATCGTTCGGCTGGTCATGAAGACGGTGTTGCATGTCGTCATTGACGATAATAATGAGATTGACGGCGGTGGTCCGTATGGCCATGCGCTCTATGTTTCATGGGAGTCTGCCGTACAAGACAAGGCCAATAGAGACAAAGCGAAAGGACGCTGGTCTACTACTGAGACGAGCGTCGAAATATGGGAGGTTTTCCAATGACTACCTGGTGGCAGACGCCGGAATGGGAGCGATACGAGCGACTGCGTGGCGACGAACCCGGCACGCGCGCGCGGCTCTTGGCCGAGTCGGACTGGATGACCCGCGTCGTGAACCTCTCGCTGACAGAGGTTGAGCTGTGGCGAGGTGTGCGGAAAAGCTACAAGGCGCTTATCCATAAGGCTGAGCGCGAGTATGTGATTGATGCTGTTGCGGATGGCTGCATCTACTCCGCGATGAAGATTCACGAGCAAGAAGCCGGGCGCCTTACGAGGCCGATGCAGACGTGGACGTTGATGGGCGATTGGATGCGACACGGGCACGGGCTCTTGATCGGGGCTGGCGTGCGCCGGCAAATGGCGATCACTACAGTCGGCGACCAGTGGCCGCGGTCTGCGCCGCTCGGCTTGATCGACATGCGGGCCTACGTCTACTGCACGATCCATGCATCGGCGGCGTACTACTTCTCGAGCGCGTCCCTTGTGCGGAATCTCACTCACGCCCTCCTCTGGCACGCGATGACGGCGCTCAAGGCGCGCGGCGTGCGCGGGTTTGAGCTGGGCTGGATGGAGCGCGAAGGTGACACGGACAAGGACCGTCAAATTTCCTTCCTGAAATCCGGGTTTGGTGGGTTCAATATTCCCGCCAAGGATGCGCCGTGTCTCGCCAATGGGAGGAGGACTGCATGATTATTCCAGCCGCACCAGCGATTGAGCGTATATCGGAGGATCGTGCGCGACGCGTTGATGCAGGGCCGAACGGGTTCATGTGTTGGCGACGTGTGCGAAGTTTCCCAGATTTCATCCCAGAAGATAGTCCATACGCCTATCACTACGAGCAGGGTGGGTACACCAGGGACCGGGCGGTTGCTGAGCAATGGCTGGCGGGCGATGACGTCACGGCACAGTTGTCCGTCACCGGGGGGAGCACAGAAGAATTAACGCTCACGCGAGCCGATGCGTGCTGGCCGCATTTAGCACCACATCGGGAGATTGAGCCGTGAGGACTGTTGCTCTTATTCAGGCGCGGCTCGGCAGTACCCGCTTCCCGCGAAAAATCCTCGCGGATCTGAACGGCAAGCCGATCCTACAGCATGTCATGGAACGGGCGAAGCAGATTCCCGGCGTGGATGATGTCATGGTGATTACACCGTGGGCGGATCGTGAGGCGATCGCCGCGGCGATCCGCGGGATTCACTTGTTCGCGGTGAACCGCCTCAACGAATCTGACGTGCTCGAACGTTACCGGAGAGCGGCCGAGCAGGCGAATGCCGATGTGTGTCTAAGACTTACGGCAGATTGCCCAGTCCTCGATCCCGTCGTGGCTAGTCAAGTGCTCGATCTCTACCACGCCTCGGCCGCCTGTGATGTCGCGTCCAACGACACCCTGATCAGCGGCTACCCAGACGGCTGGGATGTGGAAGTCTTCAGCCGTGCGGCACTCGAGACGGCCGCCGCCCAAGCGACCGACCCGAGTGATCGCGAGCATGTCACGCCGTGGATGAAGCGACACTTGCGCTGCGTGACGCTCTACAACTCGGAGCCGTGGACGGGGCCGAAACTCTCAGTGGACGAGCCTTGTGACCTTGATCGCGTCAAGCAGTGGTTATTGGATCGGGAGGGGCGTCTTGGGGGTTCCTAAAGATCCGGTGGCACGCGCGGAGTATTGTCGAAGACAATCAGAATCGAAAAAGGGCCGAAGGTTGACCGTTGAGCAGCGGAGGAATGTTTCCGCACGCATGCTGGGCCATCCGGTATCGGCAGATACGCGGCGCAAAGAGGTGTGAATTGGAATGTCGTGATCTGCCGTGACGCCGAGGGATGATTTGGACTGCAGTGCCGTGCGCTGAAGTGTCGCCGGGGTGTGTGCTGGCGTGACTTGTTTTGCAGTGACCTGACGCCGAGGTATGTAGTGCTGTGTTCTGGGGGTGCCTTATATGAGCCTGAAGATTCATTGTGACGCCGATGGCTGTTCCGTCTTCACCGAGGAGGTACGGATTAAAGTGACGCACCATCTCTGGGTCACCACGCAAACGCGGCATTTCTGTTCATGGCGCTGTTTGGAGGTATGGGCGCGCCGTGAAGAATTTGGCCAGCGTGAGGCAGGCAGTCTCGCAAAGAAATGTGGCACAGGCAGACTTCCACCAATCTATCGAGGGGATTCAAGCATATACTAGTGCGTATCACAAATTGTCGGCCGCAGTAGAACAAACAGAGGATGAAATGACACTAATCATGGGAGACACGATCATCGCCAAGGCCTACGCCGACGACGCCCGTGGCTGATCTCGTCTGTCCCTTCTGTCACCTGGCCGGGCGCTCCACGGTGAAAGATTCCCGCTGGAACGCGGCCTGTACGCGCATTGGCCGGCGCCGGGAATGCGGGGCCTGTCATCGACGGTTCAACACCGTGGAACTCATCGTGAAGCCCCTGAAAAAGATTCGGACGACCACAACCCGTGGTAGGGCCCTCACGTCCTGTTCCGTGTATCCTGAACGGTAAAGGGGGTTCAGCTCCGGCGCCTCCAGTCGCCGAGCGCGCGCAGCGGTGCGAGTCCGCTGACCTCCACCAGATACCCGCATGAGCACATCCGCGACGCCGAAGACCATCGCGTCGTTAGCCGACTGTGAGCCGGATCGGGCCAACGCGAACAAACACACCCCGCGCGGCACGGCCCTCATGGAAACCTCGATCCGCGAGTACGGTTACGGCGATTCCATGACCGTGGACAAGCACGGACGGATCATCAGTGGCAACCAGCGGGCCGAAACCCTCGCCGACCTCCAGATGACCGATGCCATCGTGGTGCAGTCAGACGGGACGAAGCCCATCATCCACCAGCGCGTTGACCTCGACCTAGCGACGGACATCCGCGCGAAGGGCCTCGC
>ERZ1292629.2548-Hain-H43-01um-R1-2548-length-15119-cov-5_pt1 | contig 15119 bp, 16 predicted proteins | sample MGYA00564399_ERZ1292629 | MGnify/ENA primary metagenome ERZ1292629 (study PRJEB36523, sample SAMEA6512636) | groundwater metagenome | collected 2019-01-08 | study: AquaDiva: Metagenomics assemblies of 32 groundwater samples
AAACGTCCGTCAATAGTCCGAATTTTGTAACCATTCTTTTGGGTGGGGTTATACTCTGGAATACCTTTGATCACGCAACGCGCGATGTTTCGCGAACGTTTATCGAAGAAGTGTGGGACAGAAACCTCACTAATTTTTTTTCGACGCCATTGACGATAACGGAATACCTCGTGGGTATTTTGACGATCGCGATTGCTAAAGTTATCGTCGCCGCGCTTTTTATGCTCCTCCTTGCGCGGACTTTTTATGCATTTGATCCCATGATCCTTTCGTGGTTTTTGGTTGTCGCACTAGCGAGCCTTACGCTTACCGGCTGGTTGATAAGCTTGGTTATTCAGGCAATTATTTTGCGCTACGGGCATACCGTCGAGGTGTTTATTTGGGCAGTAGCCATACTCCTTCAGCCGTTTTCCTGCGTGTTTTATCCACTATCGACACTCCCGGGTTGGGCACAGCGTATTGCTCTCGTGTTGCCAACGACCTATATATTTGAAAATATGCGCAGCATGATATTTACCGGGACGGTACGCATGGACCAGATTGCACTCTCATTCGGATTGAACGTGTTGTATGGAGTAGCTGCGATTGTGTTTTTCTATCGCACGTTTCGCGTCGCCAAAGAGAAGGGGTTGCTCGTCAAATACGTTTGATACGCAGTGCCGCACTTGCATGGCGTAGTATAATAGATACGACTAAAGATATATGACAACGGTTTTGGTTGAAGCCCCTGTTCCGACCCCAGAAAAAGAACGAGCGGCGAGGAAAGACGCGCTCCAAAGGCTCTGTGGGACACCAGACGTCACTCAGTTTTTTCAGTTTGATGATCTCTTGGCTATAGAAGAAGCAATTCACGGAGATCTTGTCAGGCATATATCACCACAGGATTTGGCGGAGTCTCTCGAGACAATGACGAGGGAGCATCCGTTTTTGAATGAATTTGTTAAAGGCGAACCACTCATGGCGAAACTTATCCATATCGCCAAAGGAGAAATTAACCTCGCCCTCATGAGTCACAACTGACTTACCTTCACTTCGTCTTTATCCCGTAGGCCAAACACCAGGTGCTCCCGTCGGGGGTAATGCGCGCCTGACCCTCGAAGACCGGAGGAGCGCTCGAGATGTCTTTGAATGCATCGGCAATTGCAGCCATCCGGGAGGGAAGCGCATGTGTCTTCCACCACGGACCGAGTACCGTATCGCGGACATAGTCGGCAAGCGCGTGTGCAAAGAGATTATCTTGCAGGCGTTCTCCGATTTCTGTGCGATAGACGTGTGCCTGCACGCCGTGAGCGCCGTCAGGTGGCTCGAGGCGAACAAAGAAGGAGATAAGTCCTTCTTCTGATTCATCCTCATGGCTTCTGATGTGGGGAGAAAATGGTCGTACTTGGAGGACGATCTCATCTGGTGTACACGAGAGCGTCCAGGCACAATGTTGGTACCGGAGTGTTTCATCGGGACTCATCTTGTCTTTGGGGATTCTTCCAATGAGGAATTCCGTCAGTTCTCCATTGTCTTTTTGAAGAAATTCTTTGTAGCCACCGTATTTTGAGTAAGACGGATCAGAGAAGAACCGATCGATATCGGAGAGACTGGTCAGTCGTGCCCAGGGGCCTCCGGCAGGAAGATCAGGATCATGGCACGTGCGGATGGTTGATTCGTACTTGGGGTCACTGAGAATAGTGGTGAACAACTGTCGAATTCGATCCTCCTCATGGGGTTTCACCGTCGCGTACTCCATGCGTATTTTTTCTGGAATGATGCTGTTAAACACAGCGTATTCTCGAGCTTTGAGCGATCGAAACTGTTCCCTTGCGCTGCCTATCGCCTCGTGTGCAAGCACGCGATACTGCTCGTAGATATCCTCGGACACGAGAAAGCGCCAGGGGTTCTGTTTGTATTCATCGAGCCAAGCCCGTACGAGAATTTCCTCATCATGTGTAAGGGCGCCACGAGAGCCATTTACTAGTCTCGGTATATCACCACGGAAAACACTCCCGGAGTGACTATCGACCGTTACGCGATCACCAGGCTCTAGCTTCTCGAGATGAATGCCGAAAAGAATCACGACGTCTTGTTTGTTAGCAAGAACCGTCGCGGTTCTGGCGATGTGTGATCCGATGCTTCCATTGGTGACAAGGATCGCCGTCACGTTTTTGGGGAGATCGATACTATCGCGAGTAAAGTCGCTTGAGGCGAGAACGACATTTTCATCTGGGTACTGAAGCGCTTCTTCTCGTGAGCTGACGATGCGTCCCGATCGAACGCCGATCGAGACCGGAATGCCATGATCAATGAGACGCCCTTCCGCGATCGCCTGGGTGACCGCTTGTGGGTCCAGCGCCGGTTCGAGAAGTGACTCGAGTTGCTGGGCACTGATCACACGGAGGGCTTCGTTAGTGGTGAGACCATCGTTCGTTTGTTCAACCAGCGATCGAAAAAGGGCGAGGTTTGATAGCGGCAACTCACGGGTTTGAAGAATCCAGATGCTGTTGCCGTCGTCGGTGAACTCGATATCTTGAGGAATTCTCCGGTGGTATTCGTGGAGGAGTGTCGCAATACGACGAAGCTCCTCTTGACGAGGATGTGAAAAATGTGACAACGGCACTTGTGGCGCAGTGGCTGCGTCACTCACGACTTCTGTGCCCTGTGCGTGAGGGGAAAAGACAATCACTGGTTCGTCACTGAACTTCATCGGGTCACGGGTCAGGAGGACGCCCGCGCCGGCAGACTCTTTGACGCTATTGCCCCAGACCATCTGCTGGACTGTTACGGCAATGCCAGCCGTTTCACTGATATGGTGCTCTTCTCGATAAAGAGTTGCTTTGGGGCTCAGCCATGATCGATAGACTAACGCTATCGCCGCATTGAGTTGTTCACGAGGATTTTCCGGGAGCGCGTAGCCGGCTGCCTCGAATGAGGCAATAAGGCTCCTGTATGATTCTCGGGCCGCTTGTTCACCAATTTCTTGACTAAGTGCATTGACCGTCGTGCTATTGATGCCTATATTGAGTTTTGTTTCGAGGACTCCGGGCATGGACGCTTCTCCTCCCGATCGAGCCGAAACGAAGAGTGGATTGATTGGGTCGCCGAGTTTTTTACCAGTTTTTTCCTCTAGTCTATGGAGTTGTCTCGTGATTTCGACGTCGGTATCTGAAGGCATGCGGTCGTCAGACGCGTGGTACTCACACCACGCACCGGTCGTGAGGATAAACCCGGGGGGGACCGAGAGTCCAAGTCGCGCCATCTCCACCAAGCCAAATCCCTTGCCACCTAAGGCTTCTTTCGTAACCGGTAGAGAGCTATCTGTTGCATCAATTGTGCGCGAGTAACGGAATTGGGTCTGCTCGCCTTCGTGAGGCGAAATTCCAGCCGCTCCCGACACATCTTCGGGTGTACGAGTCATATAATCTTTTTCTATCTATGAGTTAAATGATGATACGGGCAGAAGTGTGCGTGAGTATAGCAGATGGGGGTGATGGAGTAAAACAATTCTTTGACTTACAATCTAGTCCTTGGTAAGCTAGGACAGTCTAAAACGTAGAAGTTAAGGTACCATATGCCCCATCATTCTGAATTAGCATGGCTTCAGCACGAATCATCAACCTATACCTATGTAGGGAGAAATGATGTAGCTGTGAACTGGGTATTACAGCAAAAGGAAAAGATTGGTCACAATCCCTGCAAAAAGATCATTATTCTTGGTTCTGGAGTCATTGAGCCTTTCACAATAGCAGCCTTACCACAAGCCCAACACGCTCAAGTCATTGCGGTAGAAATAGAAAGCGATCTTGTTGATTTAGGGAATCAAATTAAATCAGGGAAAAAAGTAAGCTGGGAAGAAGTGGCGCAGCTGAGTAGGCATCCCGAAACGATTAATAATCAACTTTTAGAAGCTGAAAGAATTAAAAAAGGTTTAGAGAAACTCAAAACGTTAGGCTCCTTTCATCTCTTGGGAAAGGGAGTCAGTGTAGATTCTTTTCAAGTTCCCCCTGCTCTTGCTTCCAGAGTCTCATTCGTTAATAGTGATTCTTTAACCGCGTTAAGAGATTTACAAGATGCCGATGTGATATGTGATTTTTTTGTTCAAACAAATATTAATAAGAGCGGGAGCTCTGGAATTACCTATACCCAAGAGCTGGTAGCGCAAGCGATCAAAAGTCTATCAGAGTCAGGAACGTACCTTATAGGAGATACAGGCTACAACCATCAAAATACCCTTAGTCACATGGCAACGCTCGCGGAAGCAAGAATTAATGCTGGAAGTTTAGTACATATAATCAATAAAGGTGATTCTTTTTCTTCTTCATGGTACATAGCCATTAGCAGAGGTGAACTTTTAACATCAGATGATATCACCCATATTCGCGAGAGAGTTGAAGCTTTGGCCCAATCTACAGGCCTAGAGATACAAGAAGTACGGCATACTATTTCCGAACTGGCAACCGACGTTAATCGAGTGCTGTATTTAGCCTATGTTGCCAGTGAAAAAGAAGTGATTGCTTGGAGTACTGTTGATCCACTATCTCAAGCACTTCTCCGCCTGGCAGGGAAACCCGAGGATGAGTTCGGTGCAACAATTGTTTTCCCTGGAAAAAATTAATCTCGACTCTCTTGTTGCAAGAGAATCTGACATACAGAAACAAGGTCAAGATTCGTTTCTTCTTTAAGTTTTTCTCTAGCCCCAAAATTCAATATCTCAACTACAACTGCAATTCCCACTACTCCAACACCGAAATCTATTAAAGAATGGTAGGCATTAAGCATAGTCTTTGCGGTTGATATCTCATCTTCAAGCATGACGACTTTATCACCCTCTTTGAGGGAATAAATATAGTGTGTCGTTCCAGTTGACCGGTGATCTTCCGTAAACTCCACTCTGTGCAATTCGTCAGATCGCTGACTCTTGGTTGAATTCACGAAAAGCGAACCTCTCGTTTGAGCAAGCGACCAAGCCAATAGGGTGCTCCCCTCAGCGAAACCAAGAATAATTTCACCTTCTTCGGCAGGCGGAAGTGATTGAGCAATAGCATCAACAACCTTCGCAGCAGCGGAGGGTTCACTTTTAGAAAATCTCCCGTCGAGATTGTTTCTGAGAAAATAACTCCTGTTATCACCTTGTCTTGGTGCTAGAGTGACCTTTAATAAACCAGCTGTTTTATCTTCTATGATAGTATAACCACTGAATCGTTCCATATGTTCTTCCCGATGGACTATCCATACACCTTTCTTTCTGGGAAAAGAAGATTACATGTATCTTCTGAAACGAAAATTGAGTCTTTTGCTTTATTTTTTTGTCTTTTCAAGTGGCTCTGTTGACCAGCAAAATAAACTTTTCGAAACCCCTTTAGGGGTTTCGAGTTATTGATAGTAACCTGCAACTGGGTTATTAACGATCGATAGTGATCTATATTACCGAAAAGCGCAGGATTAATAGCCATAAAAATTGAGTATGAATTTGCTTTTTCCTGTCGATTATTTAATAGAGCAAGCCCAGCAAGCAGTTCTAGGGCACCAGTTAATCCTGAAAATTTGTGTGCGTGCTTTCCTCCTGCCGAAGTAATCACTCCTATAAATAAGCCTCTTTCATCTACAACATCAGAAGGATTCTTGGTGAAGGTTCCATTTTGGGTTAAAACATGTTCTTTGGGGATTTTCTTTTTGAGTTTATTTAGCATCAGAATTTTCCCGTTAGTGGTTGCCGCTGTTGAAGCGTCATAAATATAAGGAATGTCATTTGAAGGAAAGCCAATGCTGTGACCACTGGTGCTAAAGATTGCTTCAGTACTTCCGTATGGAGCGACTTTCGGTGGGCTATGAGTAATTGCGAGTCCGATCAAATTTGCCTTAGTTATTGCTTCGGTATATTGACCCATACATCCAGTGGGGTAGCAGTCTTGTATTGTTACAAAACCTATTCCATTTTTCTTACCAAGTTTTATTACCTCATCAACTGCTTTTTCAGCAGCGAAATAACCTAAACTTTTGTTGCCTTTAATCTTGTGAACGAGTTTGTTTTTTTCTACGACCAACCCTGTATTCGGCACAACCTTCCCAAGTTGCACCATTTCCATTAACCAAGAAAGCCGATCAAAGCCATGACTAAATTTTTCAGATAATTGAGCATATTCCCACGACCGGATAGTAGCATCTCTTTCATCTCTATTGAGTCCTAAAAACTGAAGTTTTTCAGTTATCTTAGCAAAGAGAAGGCTTTTGTTCACCTTTGGCATATTCACATATGGTAGGAATTATCGCTCATGGGTTAAATTTTAATTCTTTTTCTTCCAACTCGTTTGCGTCTGTAATGTCAAACACTTCTTGAAGGGTGGCGAGGTTTTGAGAAAAGACGCGGTTACGTTTTTCATTATTATGAATGCTCGTTAGTACTCGTTTCATGGCTGGAATTGTGCTTCGCAAGAGTTGATTTGCGTAAATAATGATTTGGTAGCCATTGTCATAAAGTGTTTGCGGAGGAGTCGTCCAATACGTCGTTGGTATTGCCATAAGCGGTTTTGGAGAATGCCAGCGCTTTGCGAATTCAAATATCTCCCTGGGATGGTCTTTTTTAGAATGGACACAGATAGCATCAGCTCCGGCGAGAGCATAGGCTCTTGCTCGATGGAGCGCTTCGTCCACACCCAGGCCAGCAATGAATGCTTCGGTTCTCGCGATGACGATAAAGTTTTTGTCTTTTCGTTTTGATACGGCGAGCTTAATCTTTGCAGCGTGTTGGGCTATGGGTGCAAGTGTGCGATTGGTATCATAAAAGCTATTCCGTTTCGGAAAGAGATTATCCTCTATGCAAATGCCGGTTACTCCGGCAATCTCAAATTCGTTGACAACACGATAGAAAATAGCAAGATCTCCGTAGCCGCTGTCACAATCTGCAATTAAAGGAATGGAAGTTTGATGTAAGATTTTTCTTATCATATCAAGATTTTCGGTGAAGCTAAGGATATTAGCATCTGGAAATCCTGATACCGTGGAAAACCCGAAGCTACTTGACCACAGGGCTTGCGCGCGAGCCATCTGGGCAAGTTTTGCGCTTAATGCGTCATGGATGCCAATGAGGATCAGTGGTTTGTGAATCTTGAGAAGACGTTTAAACATGGCGCGTTTATTTGCTGCATTCATACGAAGTGCAATAGTGATCGAAAGTATAACACAGCCCGTACTGGTGATCCATTTTCGTATACGTCGAGGATATTGTGTTCCAGGTCGCACGTGATATGATAATGCCTATTGCCCGGGTAAAATATGGCGTGCGAATGGCCCGCTGCTCCAGGAGCTACAGAAGAGAGATTACACCTCAGATCGGTCGCGGAGCGGTTGCTTGAAGATACCGAATATCCCCCTTATGTAGACATGCAGTCTCTTCCCGTTGCCGGACTTGGGCAATTTGAAGAAACGGAAACACACGAAATGGTTTATCCTACGGAGATACTACCCCAAAATGTTGCGCCGGTTTTGGTTATCGATTTGGACGAAACCGTTTGGCCGCATGTACCCCATCTGGTTGAAGCGGTATCAGAAGCGTCGGGGGTACCGGTGACGATGGAGGAATTTCGCCGCTGGGGACATACCCGTAAAATTCCCCAATGGGCGGACCAACCAGAGGTCATGGCTATCCATGATCAAATTCAAAGAGGAGAACATCCGATATTTTTTCCTTTTGTGAACATTGCGTACCCTGAGGCGAGGCGGACAATAGCGGCGGCAGTACGCATGGGTCATCAGTACTGTTTTTTGACAGCCAGACCCCCATCGCTTTTTGACGTGACGATACAAATTTTAGAGAAAAACGGGGTGCCGCACGATCATAATACAGGGCTTGTAGATGCGTTAACGCACCCGATTCCGCACCAGGGACAACTCTATTGTACCGACGGTGCATTGGATGGAGTCGACGCATATAAACGACAGACTGTTGGTGCGTGGCTCGGGGCGCTCCGTGAAAACGGGTGGGAAGGTCAAATGGTAGTGGTAGACGACCTCTTAAAACCATTTCAGGATCTGGTTGAATCGGGGCAAGTGGTGGGTGTTGCTCTGTCCGGTCCTCTCAATGAGCACAAAGAGCCATATGCACATGAACACAGGGTGCCCTCCTGGTATTCTATAGGAGATCTGTTGGGGCAGGTACATTCGTTAGCTGTTTCTTTAGATCCCAGCCCAGTACGACGGTTTGATTGCGGGCAGGGTAGGGTGTTGGAAATAGATAAATTTGTGGTCGGAACCGGCGCATTTACTCTCGATACGATACCCGCTGACGCATATCGATTTGTACCGGATTATAGCTAAACGGAATCACAAGGTCTGCGTATTTCTTCATCGGCTCAATATATTTTTTGTGATTTTTTTCCACCGTAATGGACCAGGAAAGTGTTTCTATGTCCGACCGTCCTTTTTGTTCGTCCCGAACCATGCGCCTCGCGACGCGAATCTCGGTTGGTGTATCGAGATATATTTTGAGATCTCCTAATTCTCGGAGCGGCGAGTAGAACGAAAAAATGCCTTCTATAATAAGGAATTTTACTCCCGAATGTACGTTAATTTTCTGTACGCCAATGCGTTCGCTCATCTTCATATCATAGGTAGGGATTGTTGCTGATTTACCCTGCGTGAGTTGGCGGATGGCTTTTGCGCACGCGGCAATATCAACCGATTCCGGCGCATCAAAATTATAGTTGCCGTATGCGTCAGGTTTCATGTGTGATTTTCCCCAATAGAAATGATCCATAGAAAGAACGAATGCATTCTTGAATAATGCGGCAAAGACTGACTTACCAGAGCATGATCCGCCGCATATGAGCACTGTCTGAATTTTATTTGACATGTTTACACGGCCAAGAGAATTAATCCGCTCATTACCGCGATTATACCACCCAGCTGCCGTTTTGTTAGCCATTCTTTTAGGAATATCCAGGCTAAGAGCACCGTTATAGCAGGATTGGCATTGGCGGCGGCAGCGGTGAGCGAGGTCTGAGACGACCGGACACCGAGAGAGTAAGCGAGGGAAGCAATGGTGGCCGAAACAGTACTGAGAAGAATGTATTGTATGGCAGTCCTGGTTGGGGGAAAGGGTATCTTTACTTGCCGTAGCTTGCTGTAGAGATAGGTGAAGATTGAAGCCCATAGCATAAAAAAGACATTCGCTGGTAGCCAGGCCGATGAGGTGAGCGTGATAGCGAACAGATAAAACGCTCCAGACCATGCAAAAAGAGCCACGAGAGCGTATCCAATGCCCGGGTCGGAAAGACGAAAGACCTTTTCCGAACTCCTGGTTTTTAGCGCAGCGGCTATGGTGCCGATAACAATCAAACTTACCCCAAGACCATTCGTTATTGAGACTATCTCTTTGCCTGAAGAAAGCGCGATGAGCACAATGATCATTGGCCAGGAAGCGGCCAGTGGAGCTACCAGCGAGACTTTTCCCAGGCTTACCCCTTTGTAATAACTCACCCCACCAATGGTGAGTAATAATCCGCCGGTTACCAGCAGGAAGAAGTCGCGCCACGAAGCCAAGAGAAACCCTTGTTTCAGAAAGGGCAATGCCAAGACCATGAGCGTGAAGACGCCGATGGTGTTCCATAGCATTGCGCGAAGCGCGCCGATTTTACGAGAAAGCTGTGCGGCGCTAAAGTTTCCTATTCCCCAGCCGAGCATGGCAATAAGCCCGTAGATCATAATTGAAAAAACGCTTTGATTTCAGGAAGTAAAATTTTAGCTGAAGCCAGGCCGTATTTATTTTTTCCTGAAAACATATGATCGGCCTTGGCAATTCTACTTAATCGTACCCACTTGGCTTTTTGGACGGTGCGAAAGACTTCTTCGGTATCGTGGAAAGGTACTATTGTATCTTCGAAGCCCTGAAAAATATTCAAATAGTGCGGGAAGCTGCTCATCCGTTCCAGAATCCATAACTTACTGGGATAACCAGAAAGGACTGGAAGATAATCCCGTTTGGTGGAAATAGCAGATCCTAAAACACAAACCTTTTTAAGTTGGGGGAATTCGGAAGTCAAAATCATAGCTAAAGTTCCTCCCAAAGAAAAACCTAAGGAGTGGAGCTCTTTTACATTCCGTGAGAGCAGGAAATTAAATACTTTCCTCACATCGTCCAATTCCTGGTTAAAAGTTTTCCCGCTAAAAATTTCCTTCCAATATTTTTTATCCTTAGGTAGTTTTGGAGGTAGTTTTTGAAGACGACTGGTTTGATAAGCAACAATGTGAGGCTTAAAAGAAAGTTTACTTTGAAGCCAAAGAAGAATCTGTTTGTAACGATTGTTATCTCCCCAAGCCGGTTCAAAAGCTCCAGGATGCAACACGAGGGTGGTTTTCGTATATTTACTTCCTGTTGAGATATATACAACGATCGGGAGATTACGGTAGGAGCTTTTCAGGAGATGCTTTACAAAAACAGGTTTCATTTTTGGTCCACGAACGCATGAGCGATTTTCACTATGTTTAAGGATCCGAAATTTTGTTCAACATCTTGGAGCAATTTCCTTGTGTAGTCGATGTATTTTTTGTGTAACTCAGGCGGCATCCAAGAGGCGTCAAGAAGGTTGGAAATCTTATCATAGAGCTTGAATAATCTGATTTTTGATTGTTTGTGCCATATTCGTGCAATCTCCTGATCTATGCCGTTATCAAAGGTCATATCTCTAATTGATTTTTTTACTTTGTCCGGTAGCGTGGGAAGTTTGGCCTTTGTGTCCTCTAAAATATCATGATAAAGAAGAGTAAGATGCCCTTCTTCGCGCAGTGCTTTAGGAAGTTGGGTTTCCGTAAGAATCGTCATTGCACACCAAAGCGGGTGGATGCTATATGGAGTGTTTTTATCCCAGAGCCGATAGGCATTAAGTAGTTTTTGTGGTTGTTGTTGGTGGGCGTGAATAATATACCGTATGTGATCAGATAACTTCATGGTTTAAGATTCAAGTAGATCCAATCCTCGAGCTGTATATATGTTCATACTGTTTAGGTCAAACGGTTTTCCACTAAGGTGGCTCCGGAGTGCTCCCCAGGCGGTAGCAAATAACTCCCGACGCGTTTGTTCGGGAAGATCCGGGGTAAAAAATGATTCTGCGAAAGCCTGAAAGGCATACGGTAATCCAATGTAGTTTGCGATTTGGGTATCGCCACGAAGTTTACTATACTCGTCGACAGCATTTTGCGCGATTCGGGTAAAATCCTCGCCAAAGTGGCCAAAGCGTACCAGGTCCTGCATCAGGAATTCGCCTATCATCCAGCCAAGGTCTATAACAGGTTCACCCCAGACAATTCTCCCGTCGGTAATAATAATTTCGTTGTCTTTGGAAAAATAGATATTGTTTGCCCAGTAGTCACCGTGAACTCGAGTCAAACGTTCCGAATGAACGCCCAGACTGTGTCGTACTCTTTCCATATCTGCCATAAACCTGACCACGTCCTCATGACTCACCCAGGAAATCTGGGAAAAATTAAACAGGTCTTTAACTCCGGCAGTCAGTTCGTCGTCGTGGATGACCGCTCGAAGGGAGCGTTGATAGAGTGAAGCTGCGGCCTGGAGATCACCGGTATACGGTAATTCATGAATTTCAGCCATCGCTTGAGCCATAGCTAAAGCCTTGGGCTCTAATCGTTTGGCGAGAGCGCGATTTTCTGCATCTGTGCTCGTTGGAGTGCGAAGTTCGGAACAAAGATTAGTGGTGCCTTCCGGCAAGAGCTGCGCTACGGCAACTACTTCTGAAATTTGAGAAATATCTACGATTTCTCCTGTTGCTGTAATTCCTAAAATTGCATGAGTGGGGAGTGAGTGAGGTAGGGGATGGACCGCTTCAAGGAGGCTTTCCATTCTGCCACTTACTAGATCATGACCGAAATTATGGGGATCTATGACCCGTAAAAAAACTCTCGGATTCTCACCACTGAATTGTATTTCATACCCTACTGCATGAAATCCGCTACCGATTTCCGTAATAGAGTCGACTGGAGCGCCATACGTCGTCTGTAGATGACGCGACAGTGCTTCGTGCGGAATATTGATTTCTTTAAACATATCTTAAACGTGGTAGAATATAACTTCAGAACTTTGGATTAATGTACGTGATTCATTGAAAGAGAGGCTTAAAATGCTTGCAGGGGAGGGGTAGAAAGGGCCCCGTGAAAGGCTGAACTCGACACGTTTCCAGAGCAACTTCATTTTTAAAAACATAATACTATCACCGTGGGTCACGATAATTACGTCCCGGCCGTTGTTGTCGCGAATAATAGCGTTGAGGGAGGATAGTGTTCGTTGGAGGATTTCTTCAATGGTTTCGCCCCCTTTTTTTAGGAATCGTGATTTAAAGAAGTTGAATTTATCCTTTTCTAAACGTGTAAGTGGTTCACCTTCCCGGGGAGTTTTTATTTCGGTAAGATTCGGCTCGGTAATAATCGGTAATTTTCCAATGGTTTGCTGAATGACTCTTGCTGTTTCCAAACACCTATCCATAGGGCTCGTATACATAGAGCGAATTGGATAGTGTTTGAGATATATCGCTGTTTGTTGTGCCTGTTTTTTACCGTTTGCGCTGAGATGGAAGCCGGGGAGGCGACCGGGGAGAATTTTTTTCGGATTCTCCACTTCGCCGTGGCGTACCCAGTGAGTTACGGTGATCTCTGTCATATGTCTAATAAAAAACCACCTTTCGGTGGTTTAAAAAATATTACCCAACATTGGGTAGTAGTATACCAAATATTATGATGGTTTGGATTCCAAAGCAACATGATGTTGTGCTGCAACGGCTATAGCTGCTTCAGCGGCTTGGACGGGCGATGCACCTGCCTCTTCAGCTGCCTTTTTAAGGAGTTCCATTGTTGCTTGGACTTTAGGAGGGGTAGGAAGTTCTCCGTTATCTGTATGTAGCTGTTCTGGTGTTGCCATGGTGAAGATATTACGCTCCGTTTGACAATTTGTCAAATGTGCCATAGCATAGAGATGCACGCTTATTTAAAAGCGTGTTTTTGTACGCAACTTACGCATGAGCTTGGGAGAAAATACGTTTGTTTTGTCTCTCGGGGGATCGCTCGTCGTCCCCAACGGCGGTATTGATACCGAATACCTCAAAGCCTTTAACCGCTTCATCAGAAACCAAATCTCCTCAAAAAAGAGGAGATTTTTTATTACCGTCGGCGGTGGAGCAATTATGCGGGAGTATCGTGATGGGGCAAAAGAAGTACATGGGCAGATTACGAACACTGATCTTGACTGGCTTGGCATCCACGCAACGCGATTAAATGCGCAACTCGTGCGAACAATTTTTATCGATATTGCACATCCACGCCTCATTAAACATTACGAAATTATCTTGAAAATTGAGGCTCCGGTGGCTGTCGCTGCGGGTTGGAAGCCGGGATGGAGCACTGATTATTGTGCAGTGACGCTGTGTCAAGATTATGGCATCAAACAGGTGATCAATATGACCAACGTCGATCAGGTGTTTGATAAAGATCCCAAAAAATATCCTGATGCCAAGCCGCTCACGCAGGTTTCTTGGAAAAAGTATCGCGCGATGGTGGGAGACACGTGGTCACCTGGCATGAATACGCCGTTTGACCCGATCGCCGCCAAACTTGCCTCCGAGATTGGTGTAACAGTTAAGATCCTTAACGGCAAAAACCTCGAAACCCTTGCAAAAGCGCTTGATGGAAAAGCGTTTTTTGGAACGACGATTCAATGATCCTCCAGAGCCTCTCACTTGCTAACTTCCGTTATTACGGAAAAAGAGCGTTTCAATTCTCTCCCCAGACGACGCTCATTATTGGTCCCAATGCGAGCGGGAAGACCAATATTCTCGAAGCGATCATGTTTTGCGCAACAGGTAAAAGTTTCCGGGCAGATGCCGATCGGGAAGCGATTGCGTGGGATCAAGACATTGCAAGGGTTAAAACCCAGATAGATACCACTTCTCTCGAACTCATGCTTACGCATGGAGAGGTTCAGAGGCAAAAGGCGCCGCTCAAGAAGTACTTGGTGAATGGGGTAGCGAGACGGATGGTGGATTTTGTGGGGAATCTGCGCGCAGTGTTATTTTGGCCGGAGCATCTGGAGCTCGTTACCGATAGTCCGAGTTTACGGCGGAGATACCTTGATAGTGTTTTGGTTCAGATTGACCGCGAATACAGAAGGAATCTCCAATCGTATGAACGGGGATTGCGGCAACGAAACAGTCTCTTAGACAGAATCAACGAGGGGCTAGCCAGCAGAAGTCAGCTTCTGTTTTGGGACCAGTTGCTCATTGCCTCCGGTGGGTATCTTACGGATGCCCGCGGAGGATTCATTGATTTTATTAACAAGAATACCGATTTCTCGCTTAAATACGACAAAAGTGTTATTTCACAAAACCGGTTGGAACAGTACGCAGAAGAGGAAGTCGCCGCCAAAGCAACGCTTGTGGGGCCGCACCGCGATGATTTCATCATGTATAAAAACGGAAGGGAACTGGGTAAGTTTGGAAGTCGTGGAGAACAACGGCTTGCGATTTTGTGGTTAAAACTGGCTGAACTTGAGTTCATAACAGAGCGATCCCGCGAAGCGGGATCTGGCTCCGCCAGACCGATTTTACTCCTTGATGATATATTCTCAGAACTTGATCGCGACCATCGGAAAATTGTCGTAGGTTTGATAGGCAAGCAGCAGACTATTATAACCTCGGCAGATCGCGATATAATGAGCACAGTTCCGAAGGATGTAAAAGTAATTGAGCTATGAATCCAGTTCGTGCCGGCGACCTCAAAAATCTGTATATCCCGCCCCGCGGTTCTCACAAAGGACAAAACGGTAAGCTCCTCATTATTGGCGGCAGCCATCTATTTCATGCCGCAAGCCTGTGGGCGCTCACTGTCGCTTCTCGTATTGTTGATCTCGTCCACTACTCGTCCATCCCTGAAAACAATGAAATCGTGCAAAAAGTGAAAGAAGAATTTAGAAATGGGATCGTCGTCCGGCGGGAAGATGTCGATGCATATATAGAGGAAGATGACTGTATTTTGATCGGCCCCGGGATGGAGCGGAGTGCCGAAACGGAACGACTAACGAATACGCTTCTTTCAAAATATGCTCAACTTCCTTTTAGTTTTGTCGTTAGAAACTTGAA
>ERZ1292629.2551-Hain-H43-01um-R1-2551-length-15101-cov-4_pt1 | contig 15101 bp, 25 predicted proteins | sample MGYA00564399_ERZ1292629 | MGnify/ENA primary metagenome ERZ1292629 (study PRJEB36523, sample SAMEA6512636) | groundwater metagenome | collected 2019-01-08 | study: AquaDiva: Metagenomics assemblies of 32 groundwater samples
AACTGTTTGTATATCAAAAGAAGAATATAAGACTCTTAAAAAAAAGGCAGAGATAGAAGAGAATTTATTGGTTTCTTTAGTTAAAGGATTAGAAGACATTAAAAAAGGAAAAATAAAACCTTGGAAAAAGATTACTTCTTAATCCTTTTTAAAATTTCTTCTTTATATTTTGGAATAAGTTCTTTAATCATATCAATCGCTTTTTGCTGACCTTTTTTGTCACTTAGAGAAATCACAAAAACAACAAGATAACCTTTATATATTAAGTAATAGATTCTATAATTTTGAATCTTTTTTTCTCTGAAGAAATTATATCCTAAAGATTTTCCAACAAAAGGATTATTTTCTAATTGGTCAATCTTTTTTCCAATTTGTTTCTTAACTTCAGGATCAAGTTTATTAAACAATCTATCAAATTCTTTAGTTGTAAAAATTTTATACTTCATTAAATTCTTTAAAATTCTGAAGTTTTTAAAATTATCCAATAGCCAATAAAATAACAAAACCTTTTTAAATAGGAAGTTAATTTTTCTTATAACCTTGAACCTTTTTTGAGAAAAAAACGTTCACGAAACCTATTAGGAAGATATTTATAAAAAAGAATGGAAAAAGAATTCAAACATTTAGTTAGGATAGTTAATACTGATCTAAAGGGTGGTGTGCCTATTGGCCATGCTTTAATGAAAATACAAGGGGTTAGTTTTAATTTTTCTAATGCTATTTGCAGTGGTATTGATATTGATAAGAGTAAAAAGGTTGGGGACTTAAGTGAAAAAGAGATAGAAGTAATAGAGGACTGTATCAAAAATCCTAAAAAATACAATATTCCGGAGTGGTTATATAATAGAAGGAAGGATGTTGTTAGTGGAGAGGATAGACATGTGGTTAGTTCAGATTTAAAAATTGAAAAAGAATTTGATATTAAAAGATTAAAGAAAATTAAAAGTTACAAAGGTTTAAGACATGCTGTAGGTTTACCTGTCAGGGGCCAAAGAACAAGAAGCAATTTCAGAAAGAAAAAAGGCACTGTAAAGAAGAAGTTGCTTAGAAGAAAGGATGTGAAAGATGGGGGATCCAAAGAAACCTAGAAAGAAATACAAGAAACCAGTTCGACCCTGGGAAAAATCAAGGATTGAAGAAGAAAAGGTTTTAATAAAAGAATTTGGCTTAAAAAATAAAAAAGAATTATGGAAAGCTGAGTCAATATTAAGAAATATTAGAAATCAAGCTAAGAGACTTATTGGAAGTAAAACTGAACAAAGTAAAAAAGAAGAAAAGCAATTATTGGAAAAACTAGGAAAAATTGGTTTGATAAAAGGTGAGGGAAAAGTAGAAGATATTTTAAGTTTAAACAAAAAAGATATTTTAGAGAGGAGACTAGAGAGTATTGTTTTTAAAGAAAATTTAAGTAAAAGTATTAGTCAAGCAAGACAATTTATTGTTCACGGCCATATTATGGTTAAAGACAGGGTTGTTAGGGTGCCTTCTTATTTGGTAAGTCTAGAAGAAGAGGGACAAATTGGGTTTGATAAAAAATCAAATTTAAATAAAGAAGACCATCCTGAAAGAATTGTTAAAAAAGAGAAGAAACCTTTAGAAAACATTGTTAAAGAAAAGAAAAAAGAAGATGTAAAAGAGAAGAAACCTTTAGAAAAACCAAAGGAAAAAAAGATTGTGAGGAAAAAAACTAAAAAAAGTGAGAGTGTTCAAGAAGCAAAAGTAGAGGAGATTGAAGTTGAATAAAGAAGAAAAAATAAAATGGGGTATTGCACATATTTTTTCTAGTTATAATAATACAATAATTCATATTACTGATATTACTGGTTCAGAGAGCATTTCAAGAGCCTCTGGTGGTATGATGGTTAAAAGCCATAGGATGGAGAGTTCTCCTACTGCTGCAATGGGTGCTGCAAAAAGAGCTGCAGAGGGTGCTATTGAAAAGGGCATTACTGGTATACATATAAAAGTTAGGGCTCCTGGTGGCCACAATAAGCCAACAAATACTGGACCTGGAGCACAAGCTGCAATAAGGGCCTTGTCAAGAGCTGGTTTAAAAATTGGCACTATAGAGGATGTTACACCTATTCCACATGATGGATGTAGGAAGAAAGGTGGCAGAAAAGGAAGAAGAGTATAAATAATGGAAATTAAAAAATTAGACTCTGAGGATAATAAAGTAAGTTTTATTTTAAGTAAAAGCAATAGCGCTTTTGCAAACACAATAAGGAGGATTATAATGGAAGAGGTACCAACTTTAGCTATTGAAGATGTACATTTCATTAAAAATGATTCTGCGTTATACGATGAATTTGTAGCTCATAGATTGGGGTTAGTGGTGTTAAAAACTGATTTAAAGAGTATGGAATTAAAAGATAAGTGTAGCTGTAAAGACAAAGGCTGTGCTAAGTGTGAAATAAAATTTAAATTAGATAAAGAGGGACCCGGCATGGTTTATGCTTCTGATTTAAAATTCAATGATAAAAGTGTCAAAGCAGTATACCCAAAAACACCTATTGTAAATTTATTAAAAAAACAGAGTTTAAAAATAGAGGGTATTGCTGTTTTAGGAAAAGGCAAGGAACATATGAAGTGGAGTCCGGGTTTAGTTTATTATAGATTATATCCTGAGATTAAAATTGAAAGGTGTGATAGGGTAGAAGAAGTTGAAAGAATATGTCCAAAAAAAGTTTATAGGGTTTCTAATAAAAAGCTTGTTGTGGATAATTTAATTAATTGTGATTTGTGTATGGCTTGCACTGAAATTTGTGAAAATATTAAAGTTGAAGGGAAAAAAGATGAATTTATATTCAATATTGAATCATGGGGTCAAATAGAAATTAAAGAGATGTTAAACAAAGGTATTGATGTTTTTAACGAAAAGCTTAAAGACTTTGAAGATAAGTTATAAGGCACTCTTTATGCGGGAGTGTCTGAGCGGTCAAAAGAGCACGGCTAAGGACCGTGTGGCTTAGTGCCTACGCAGGTTCGAATATAAGGGTTGCACCCTTATCAACCAGCAATCCTATGAGAAAATCCTGTCTCCCGCAGAACCCTTTTAGGAAAAGCGTTCACGGAAAACACTTTTGTAAAAGTGTACAAAACAACATATAAAAAATGGTAAAGAAAAATAAAGCAATAGATTCAAACTTGAAAAGATTGATAAGAGATTTAAAAGGTTTAAGTAGAAAAGAGAGTGTTGAAATTTGGAAAGCTGTTGCTAAAAACTTAGAGAGGTCAAATAGAATAAGAAGGAAAGTAAATTTGTATAAAATTAATAAATATACTAAAGAAAATGATGTTATTATTGTTCCTGGAAAAGTTTTAGGTATTGGTGATTTAAACCATAAAGTTTTGATTGCTGCATTTCAATTTTCAAAAAGCGCCAAAGAAAAATGCAAAGGAGTAAGCATAGAAGAATTAATGAAGAAAAATCCTAAAGGCAGTGGGATTAAAATTATTGGTTGAAAATGATTATAGACGGAACAGATTTAATTTTGGGAAGATTAGCAAGTTTTGCTGCTAAAAAAGCTTTATTAGGTGAAGAAGTTATAATTGTTAATAGTGAGAAGGTTATGATTACTGGAAGTAAAAAAAATGTTTTAGACAATTATAAGAGAAAAATAAGCATGGGCAGTGTTCGTTGGGGTCCATTTTTTCCAAGAACTTCTGAAAGAATTTTGAGGAGAACAATAAGAGGGATGTTGCCGTATAAAAAAGATAGGGGTAGAAAAGCTTATAAAAAAATAAAATGTTTTATAGGTATTCCTGATAAATACAGGGATAATGTTGGAACTATCCCACAAATTAATATTTCAAAGGTAAAAAATTTAAAATTTATAAGTTTGAGTCAAATCTCAAAAGAATTAGGGGTAAAGATATAATGACAAAAAAAGTTGTTCATGTTTCTGGAAAAAGGAAAAAAGCTATTGCCAGAGCAACTTTAAGCGAGGGCAAGGGAGTAATAAGGGTAAACAGCAAATTATTAGATGTTCATGAACCTGAATTTGCAAGAATGAAAATCTTAGAACCTTTAGTACTTGCTGGAGATTTAGCAAAAGGTTTAGATATTGGTGTTAATGTCAGGGGTGGTGGATGGCAAAGTCAGGCAGAAGCTTCAAGATTAGCAATAGCAAAAGGTTTAGTTGAGTGGAGTAAAAGTGGTGCTTTAAAGAAAAAGTTTTTAGATTATGATAGACATTTGCTTGTTGCAGATGTCAGAAGAAAAGAAGAGTGCAAACCAAATGATTCAAAAGCAAGGGCAAAACGCCAAAAGAGTTACAGATGATTATTCCTGTTAGATGTTTCGGATGTGGAAAACCTGTAGGTCATTTATGGGAAAAATACAGGGAAGAAGTAGAAAATGGCAAAAATCCAAAAGATATCATGGATAAATTAGGATTAGAAAGATATTGCTGCAGGGCTTTATTTTTAGGACATGTTGATTTGTTGGATACTGTTGCTCAGTTTAAGAAGAGTTAATTTTTTATAATCTTTTGTTCTTTATTTTTTGTATGAGGGATGATTTATGGTTAATGGGTAAACTAGATTTCTTATGGAGTATATTCTTTACAGATATTGAAAAGAGAAACGAAGTGAAGATTGTTTTTAAAGGCAGATGGAAGAACAAGTTTGCGCATATTAAGAAAAAAAAAGATCATACTGAAATAGCTATTAACGGGTTATTCAGAAATGAGGAAGTTCCTGAGTATATAGTTGAATTAGCTATTGCACATGAACTCGCACATTATATGCACGGTTTCCAAAGTCCGTATGAAAGAAAATTTAAGTATCCGCATAAGGGCGGAGTTGTTAATAAAGAACTGAAGTATAGGGGGTTTAACAGTTATATAAAAAATGAGAAGAAATGGATCAGAGAAGAGTGGTTTAAGTTGTATGAAAAGATTAAAAATTAATTTTCTTTTATATACGGGTAGTAGGTTGATTTTTTACAATTTAAACAGTGATAAATTACTTTTTTATCCCGCAGTCTTGTTCTAAGTTTTTTTGGTTTAAAATAAGTATAACAGTGTTTGCAGAATTTTCTTTTTAGTTCTCTTGGTATTCGTATGTTGTATTTCATTGATATTTTTCTTGCTAGAAATACGTATCTATCTGCTAGTTTTTGTGATTCTGTTTTTTGAGCTTGATTAAATAATTCTAGAATTCTTTCTTTTGCTATTTTTTGGTTTTCTTTTTTGTTTGGTTTCTTTGGCATTTAGTTTAATTTGATTTTTGAGTATTTAAAGATTTAGAAAAGCGGACAACTTTCTAGGTTTCCCGCTGGAAAGCAGTACTGCCTAGAACGTAGGCCTGTTTAACTTCTGTGTTCGAATGGGAACAGGTGGAACCAGACCGCTATGATCGTCCGTAATCTAACATGCAAGGGTGATTTATAAATGTTGTGGTGTTTTATACAAAAATTTATAAAATGGGAGTTATTTTGTTTAGTGTATGAAAAATCCTAAATTGATTATTACAGTATTGTTGGTTTTATTGGTATTAGCAAGTGTTTATATTGTTATTCTTAAGTACAGGGAGAGACAAACAATTGTTTTTCAACAGGGTATAAATTTTGGTTATGAACAAGCAATTACACAATTAATGCAACAAGCACAAACATGTCAGCAAGTTACTATTAATTTAGGTAATCAAACACTCGATATGATAGCAGTTGATTGTTTAAAACAGAAATAGTTTATCCTTCTATATCTCTAATTCCAAAATACATTGCGTATTTAGCTACTTTGTTTCTCTTTCTAAAGCCCTTTGGTAGAGGTATTTCTTTCTGTTTGTGGTAGCCTATCAACCAATTGTCTAGCTCTTCTACTGTTTTTGGTATATAATAATCCCGGCCTTTTACATATCTTGTTTCAGTTTCTTCTGGGTAATCTGTTAATATTTGTTCAGCCTCTCTACTCAATATTAAACTATCAGTAATAATAACTTGGGATAATTCATGAGCAACTGAATTTTCTCCGTATTTTTTTTCAAAATAATCAGTTCCAACGCCTAAAAAACGCATTATTTTTTCTAATAATTTTGTATCTTCTCCAAATATAGCTTTTTGTTCGAGTGATTCTACACTATCCATAGTTATTTTTTGATTCATTTTACTTAACATTTTATGATTGAGTATTTAAATTTTTTCCTTACTAAGTGGTAAATAAAGAAGTTTTAAATATATAAGTAGTTTAAATTGTAATATGAAGTGGTTTAATTTTGTTTTATTTGTATTTATGTTATTTATTGTAGTTTTAATAGCTGGATGCGGAGATAATAAAGTGAAGATTAGTGAAGTAGTAAGTGAGGGCTGTGGAGATAAGATATGCCAAGACTATGAAAATTGTAGTTGTATAGATTGCAAGGATAGAAAAGATTGTAAAAAAGACAAGGAAGAAATAAAGATATTAAAAGGTAAATGTGATGATGGCAATGAGTGCACTAAAGATATTTTTAATGAGGTAAGCAAAACTTGCAGTTATGAACAAATAGAAGGTTGTTGTGGCAATGGTGTTTGCGAGAGTGGTGAAAGGTGCGATGAAGAAACACACACAACTGTTTGTATTGAAGATTGCAAGGCCCAGTGTGAGGGTTTTGTTATTATTTATGATAAAAGAGGTAATGGAGTAAATCAAAAAGAATCTTTTACATGTGGTGATGAAAATTGTACAGAGATTAGTAGCAATGAATTTAAAATAACTGGAAACAGCAGTATTACAACTACTTTAGAAAATATTGGAGAGAAAAGCACTAGTACTGTGACTTCTAATTTTAAATGTGTTGGTGCAGAGTTTAAAGCTTTAAAGAATTTTGAAAACGTGTTGGGTGTAACTTTTGCGGGTTATTTCAATGGTGAATTAGGAAATCTCAATGGTATTAACAGCAAAATTAGTGGAAATAATTATGCAACATACAAGTTACAAATTGATCCTAGTAAATTAAAACGAGAGAATTTAGAGGTTATATGTGAGGTAAAGATTATAGTGAATCCAATATTTGATAATTTGCAATTTATAAAACTTTCAATTGAGTAATTTTAAATTTGATGTTAATTTATCTATTTTTCCTTCTTTATCCGGGCCAATTGATAAACAGGTTATTGTTGGCTTATTAAAGAATGTTTTTCCAGCATCTTTGATCAGTGCTGTTTTTAATCCCAGTGCTTTTGCTTTTTTATTAAAATTTAGTAGTTCTTCTTTTGAGTCAACTTTTAATATCACTTTTTTCATTCCTTGGTTTTGCCATTCTTCTATTATTCTTTTATCTGATTTAAGAACAGATTCTACAGAAGCGTGTGCTACTTGAGAACAAGCCTTACCTTTAGAAAGTTTTAAATCCGTTCTTACTAAAATAACTTGTTTCATAAGATAAAGGAATTATTAGTAATTTATAAAGTTTAGGTTTATATACTAGGACATAGATGATTAATTTTGATAATATTTATAAAAAGGAATTTAAATATGAAAAATAAGTGATATTTATGAGAACTATATGTTTAATCAATCATAAGTGCGGTGTTGGAAAAACAACTACTGCAATTAATCTTGCTGCTGGTTTATCAAGAAGCATGAAAAAAGTTTTATTGGTTGACCTAGATCCACAGGGAAATGTTGATACATCTCTTAAATTAAAAGCAGAGTATAATTTGTACGATGTTGTAACTGGTAAGAAACCTATATCTGAGTGTATTGTAAGATTAGCAAAAAATTTTGATATTATCACTTCTAAAGAAACATTAGTTAAAGCAGAATACTATCTTGCTAAACAAGATAATTCAACATTAACAATTAGAGATATATTAAATAGGATAAATGGTTATGATTTTATATTAATTGATTGCCCCCCTTCTTTAGGTTTATTAAATCAAAATGCACTGGCTTTTTGCAAAGAAGCATTTATTCCTGCTTCAACAGATTATTTGGGTTTTGATGCGCTTAAGAAAATGGTTGAAGTTGTAAAAAAAATAAATGAAAATTACGGGAATGATATAGAGATTACTAAAATTATACCAACTATGTATGATCAAAGAAATAAAATTTGTAAAGAAACCTTGAGTATTATGAAAAAAGAATTTGGGAGATTGGTTTCAGTACCAATAAGACAGAATTCCAAACTTAAGGAAGCACCAAAATACGGCAAATCAATATTTAGTTATGCTAAATCAAGCAGTGGTGCACAAGATTACAATAAATTAGTAGAAGAAGTTTTGGTGATGTAAATCATTTTGTGTGAAATTCCACTATATCTTCGTCTTTTAAAATATGCTCTAAACTAACTTTTGTTCCCTGATGTTTAATGCTTTTTCCCCAAATCCTTGCGAAGTTAAATTTTTCAATGAAGTCTTTATGAACTTTTAGTGCTAAATCTCGTACTGTTGAATTTGTTTTTAGTGCAACCGGCGGAAAATCCTTGTTTTTTCCTGGCTGTTTTGTATAAACTTTTATTAAATTAAGCTTTGACCATATTTCTTCTTTTATATTTTCTTTTGTTGGTATTAAAATTTTTGTTTTTACATCGTTAGTTTTCAATTCTTTTAACAACATCTGTTTTTCTTTTTCATCTTTGAATAATAATACAACTAAATCTGAAGTTTTTATAATACTTAGGTAGTGCAAACCTTTATCTGTATCTATGAAATTTTCAATTATTGCTGGTATTTCTACAATTTGAAGTTTTATTCCTTTGTAATCTAGTGTACCTATCTCTGGTTTTGTTGTTGTAAATGGGAAAGGTGCTATTAATGGTTTAGCATTTGTCAATTTAGAGAGTAAGGTTGATTTTCCTGAATTTGTTGTTCCTATAATGGTTATTTGGGCTGCTCCTTCTTTTTTTATCCCTGTTGATTTCCCTTTTTTTGTTTGTTTTTCTTTTTCAAGTAAAGAGGTATATTTTTTTATTCTTTCCTTGATTTCTTTTTGTAGATGTTCTGTGCCCTTGTGTTTAGGAACTTTGGCTAACATTAATCTTAATACTCTAAGTTTTTCTATTACTGTAGTTGCTTCTGAGAATTCTCTTTCTGCTTTTTGGTATTCAATTCCTGGATTTACTGGCATTTTAGATTTAAAAGCAAGTAAGTTTAAATATTTTTAGTTGGATTTGCGCAAGGTTTTTAAATGTTAGTAGAATTTTTATTAGTATGGTTAATTTGAGTAATTTTAAGGATTTCTTTGAAGTTATTGGTGTGAAATTATTAGCTGTTATTGTTGTTTTATTGATCGGTGTTGTACTCGCAAGAATTATTAGCAAATTATTAGCTAAGATATTAAAAGAGATAGAATTAGATAATACATTAAGAAAAGAAGTTAAATTAAAAATGAATTTAGAAAAATTCATATCCGGGATTGTTATTTATGTTGTTTATATTATCATAGGAATTATAGCCTTGGGCCAATTAGGAATAACAACTAGTGGTTTTTATATAATTTCAGCAATATTGGTTGGTATGATTATTGTTTTTTTAGTATTAGCAACAAAAGATTTTATACCCAGTATAACTGCTGGATATTTGTTAAAAAAGAAAGGTATATTAAAAATAGGTGACGTTATAAATTTGAAGGGTGTTAAAGGGGAGATAATCAGAATTGGTTTAATTGAAACTGAAATAAAAACAAAAAAAGATGAGAGAATTATGGTGCCTAATTCTGTTTTGAGAAAAGAAATTGGGAAAAAGAATGGTTGAATGTGTGCTAAACTTATCTAAACATTTAACAAAAAATTATATTAAATAAACGAACAGGCAAAAGATTAACTTTAAATGAATTCTCTTTTAAATTTATTATTAAAACAAATTATTATTTATCAAGTTTTAGGGGTTGAAAATAAGTCTTTCCGTAATACTCATCAAGTCTTTCAAACCTTTCATAATCAATATAAACTGCATTAGCATTTTGTGGGTCTAAACATTCTAATTCAATTGCTCTACAAATTACTGCATGTGACATTATATCGTGAAGAGTTAAATGAACAATCTCTTGAAGTCCGCCAACTTCAGTTGCGGAAGAGTATCCCTTAGGAAGAATATAATTACCATTTTCATCTTTTGAAACACACATAAAAGAATTAATTGTCTCGTTTTTTTTCTTGGCATATGATGTCCAAGCAGCAGCAGCTTCCTTATCTGTTTTCCAGTCACTAGGGTAATCTGGAGGAATAAGAGCCTTGTAGGATTCACAAAGCTGATTATTAGCTTTGCGAAGATCTTCATCTGATACTGGTGTTGTCCTTACATTCTTTACAATCTCACTTGCAATTTTAGCTAAAGGTGATACCATAATCTTAGTTATAGAGTAAAATATTTAAATGTTTTTATTATTTCTTTACAAAAAGGTTACATAAACAGTGACCTTGGTTTTTAACTTCATCTTTGTGATAAATACACGGGCATATTATTTTTTTGTCTTGTTCTTTATCTCCTGTAATTGCCCTGCATGGACAGTATTTTTCACTGTGTTTTGTTTCATTTTCTAAGAGACGATTTATTATATTGTCAACTACTTTTTTGTTTGGGTTTACTTTAAACCCGTTCTTTTTTGCGTGTTTTTCAGCAAATTCCAAGAATTCTTCTTTTGTCATTTTATATTTAATGCTTTTTTAATTTTTTCTTGATCAAAACCAACTATTATCTTATCATCTATTTCTATTACAGGTACTCCTGTTTGTTTTGATTTTTTAATCATTTCTTTTGCTGCTGCATGATTTAAGGATACGTCTATATCTTCAAAATCTATTTTATGCTCTTTTAAAAAATCCTTTGCTTTGTGACACCACAGACACATCCGAGTTGAATAAACTTTTACTTTGTGTTTGTTCATTTTTCTTAAAAATTTTTTATTATTTAAAAAACTATCTTTTTTATTAAATTTTAGGGACTATTCCTAAAACATAGGCATCTAGTTTATTGTCACAATAAGTAACAGAAATACTTAATTTATCACAATATGAATCCACTAGTGTACATTGTTTTGTGTCAACTTCTGACTTGTTTAAACAGAAGATATTGGCTTCTTCATTATTACAGTTTTTAGCGATACGTTCAACAGTTTTTGACATATTTTCCCCAACTTGGGCAATAAGATACGGGTGTTCTAAAAGTTCTGAGATGGGTATACGCCCTTTTTTAAATCCGGGAGGAACAAACCGTACTGTTTTATCTCCTGAATTTAATCTTTCAACTAAATCTTCTTTACTTGTATGAATATTGTTCATATTATCATAAACTATTACGCTTCCATCTGTAAGGAAAAGATTTTCAGTAGATGTCCATAGGAAGTTATATCTAAACTCGTGTAATATTTCAGAATAATAAAGATTATTTGGTTCTTGCAATGCTAAATCCAATAAAGAAAATATCTGTGCAGTTGTTGGTATTAATAATTTTTCTTTTGTTAGGTGTTCCATTACTTCTGTATAAGTACTCTGTCCTCTTGTTAAATAAACAAAAGTTAAAGTCTCGTCATTATGGGGTATGTAAATTTCAGTTCTTCTACTAATTCCAATGCCCAATCTGTTATTTTTTGTTGTCATGGGATAATTTTTGAGTATTTATTCGTATCTTAAAGCATCTACTGGTTTTAACTTTGATGCTTGTAATGCTGGGAATACACCTGAAATAGAACCGACTATAAAAGAAAATAATAAAGCGCCTATTATTAAATAAGGATTTAGGGATGCTTTTATTAGTGTTATTCCGTAAATATTGGTAGAGATTATTTCAACGCTTTTACTCATACCTATCCCAATCAAAACACCAATTAAACCACCCATCAAACCAAGCATACCAGATTCCATTAAAAAAAGAGTGAATATATCTGAATTTTTTGCGCCTATTGCTTTCATAATGCCAATTTCTTTTGTTCTTTCTAATACAGAAGTGTACATTGTATTCATTATACCAATTCCACCAACTAAAAGAGAGATTCCTGCTATTCCAACTAAAACAACCTGGATAATATTAAAGATCTTCGTGATGGTTTGGAGAAGCTGTTCAGAAGTTTGCACTTGGAAAGTTTCTTGACCTTCTTCCTCTCCTCTTGATTTCCGTAGTTTCTTTTCTATATTTTCAGCAACATCAACGGGATTGTAGTTTCTTTGTGTTTTTGCAATTATTTGGCTCTCTTCGTCTTCTACATTCAACAATTCCTTAAGCACTTCTTTTTGAACATAATAAGCATTATCATCAAAAGGATTGCCTGATTTTTTTAAGACTCCAACAACTTTAAAATTTCTTCCTTCAATTTGAATATTGTCATTTAATTTTACTGACTTGTCCCATGTATCCCCATAAACATGATTATAACCAACAAGAATTTTAGACTGGTCACTTTTTTTTAATGGCCTTCCTTCAATAACTAAACCAGCCATAGTATCCTTAACAAGTTTTTCGTAATATTGATCGTAACCAATCATAAAACCGATATTAATCTCGTCATTAAATTTTGCTGGTCCTGATTTTATTAAAATCCCTGCTGCATCTTCAACTCCGCGGGTATTTTTTATGACTTCTAAATCCTTACTTGTAAGAATTAATGCTTTGTTTGTTGCAGAACCTGGAGGTCCAATTGTTTTACTCTGTATAATTATCTTATCGCTACCAAGTTCTTGAAATTGTTCATTAATTGCGTCCTGTAATCCTTGACCCAAAGATATAAGTGATACAACTGCTGCTATTCCAATAAATATACCTAACATAGTTAACCAGGATCTTACACCCCTATATTTTAGGTTTTTACAAGCTAATAAAAAATAATCCTTAAGCATTTTTCCTTTTACGTCTTCTATATATTATGTATATGAAGACTATGATTACTAAAAAAGCCATAACCCTAAGAAATCCGTTTGGTTTTATCAATCCAATTTGCTTTGCTTCATTGACTGAATAAACTCTTGCTTCTATATTTTCTTGTATGCTATAATCTTGATTATTTGTATCTTTGTATGTTACTAATAATGGAATTGTTATGGTGTTTTTCTTGATTGGTATTAAGTCTAAATCAATTGTTTCTGAATCGTCTGAATCAAGATTCCCTATGTATATATTTTTAGAAGATAATAAATTAAATTGGTTAGAATTTAATATTTCAATGTTTAATAGTTTTATATTTGATAAACCCCGGTTTACTAAATTTATAGACAGTGTTTCTTTTTTAGATTCTATTAATTCAGATTTATCTATATTTATATCTAATGAAGGGGTGCTTGAAACTATCAAAGCAATAACATCGTCTTTTGTATAAAATTGGTTAAATTGATCGTAGTAAGTTATTTTAATTGGTATTTTGTATATGTCTGGTTTTGCACTTGGCAATGAAATAATATCGAAAGTAAATTGTGTTTCTTGACTTTCTGACAAACTATCTATTCTTTGTTCTGTGACTGATTTTATTGGCGCAAATGGAAGTGTATTTGAAGTTAAATCGAGTTTTAGTGTGATGTCTTTTAGTAAGAAATTCGCCTGATTTTTTACATTTATTTTTACTTGTGCTTCCTGACCGGGTTGTATTTTATTTGGAATTGATTCCACTGAAGTTACTATCAGTGTTGTTTCTATTGATTTTACTTGAATATTAAAAGATGTTGTTTCTTCATCATCATTGACTTCGTAATCTAAATCTATTTTTTTAAATCCGGTTGTAGCACTATCTTTAACTTCAACTGAATAAATGAGTATTTTCTCTTCAAATGGACCTAAATTACTAAATTTTATTTCATCTGTATCAACAGAAAAATAATTATTCGAACTTAAATCAAATATAAGGTCTGTTAATTGTTCATTAACTAGGTTTTTTACTTTAAATTCAATGTTAAAAATATTACCAGGTGTAACGGGCTGCGGTGTGTAATTTGACAAAATAATCTGTACATCTGAAGCATCATTTGCGTATACTACTGGTAATAGTATTAGTAATATTAAGATTAACAATTTAATTCGCATTTTTTACCTCCCTACATATCTCTCCATCTCTTAAATAAACAGTTCTTTTGGCATATTTTATTAAAGATTGGTCGTGAGTGACTAGTATGATTGTTTTTCCATTTTTATTTAGGTTTTTTAGAAATTCCATTATATTCAATCCTGTTTTTGAATCCAGGTTGCCTGTTGGTTCGTCTGCTACTACAATTTCCGGGTCGTTAGCTAATGCCCTTGCTATTGCAACTCTTTGCTGTTCACCACCTGAAAGCTCGGTTGGTTTATGATGCAAACGATCTTTTAATCCAAAAGAGGTTAGTAATTCTGTAGCTCTTTTTGTTCTTTGATGTTCTGGAACATTTTGGAATATCATAGGTAATGTAACATTTTCTAGTGCTGAAATTGTATTTATTAAATTAAATTGCTGAAAGATAAATCCTATTTTTTTACCTCGTATTTGTGCTAATCCCGATTCATTCAGTGAAGAGATATTTATATCTTCTAATTCTAAAATCCCTTTTGTTGGTACATCTAAAGAACCAATTGAGTTCAGAAATGTAGATTTTCCCTAGCCTGAAGGGCCTAAGATTGCAACAAAATCTCCTTGATATATATCCAGGTTGATATTTTTTAGTGCTGGAACCTCTATTTTGCCACGCTTATAGATTTTCCATAATTCAATTAATTTTATTATCTTCTTTTTCATTTTAAATACCCTAAGAATAAACTTAGAGGTTTTGTACCTCTTTTTAAGAAAAAGATTGAATTACTCTTTATAAGGTTTTTGTTTTTAGTTGTATGCAAGCTGTGTAATTAAGTCAACTGCGTCTATTCTATAAAGCACGTATAAAAACAACATAAACCACAAAACCATTAAGACAATCAAAATTGATTTTGCGTATAAATTTGCTTTTAATAAGTCGTTTGTTTTTCTCTGGGCTCTTAGATTTTTTAATTGCAATTCTTCGCTGTATGAAATTTTGTATTTTTCGCCTTTTTCATCTTTCGTCTTCTATTAACTTTACGAGTAATCTGATCAAAATATTCGCCTTGTTTCCAATAAACATCTTTATCAGATAAATTAAAAATAGCTAATATTTTTGTTAATGTTTTATCAACTTGTTCTTCATTGAAATCACGTGGTAATTCAATATTTACAACATTTTTCATTGGATAATTATCTCTATGAATTAAC
>ERZ1292629.2552-Hain-H43-01um-R1-2552-length-15098-cov-6_pt1 | contig 15098 bp, 17 predicted proteins | sample MGYA00564399_ERZ1292629 | MGnify/ENA primary metagenome ERZ1292629 (study PRJEB36523, sample SAMEA6512636) | groundwater metagenome | collected 2019-01-08 | study: AquaDiva: Metagenomics assemblies of 32 groundwater samples
TACAAGGCCCTGGAGGAGTGGGTCAAGGAGCCGCTGTATCGCTGCATCCTGAAGCGCGATGAGAAGAGCGGGAAGATCCTCCCGGACAAGCAGGCGAACGGGACCATCCGGGTCTGGGAGCCGCCGAAGCCGCCTGACGAAGAGCAATATGTGGTGGGCTCCGACTCTGGGGAAGGGTTGGAGGAAGGGGATCCCTCTTGCGCCTACGTCCAGTCGCGCCTCACCGGCACTGTCGTCGCCGAGATTCACGGCCACTTCATCCCGCGGCGGTTCGCGAAGGAGATGGCGATGCTGGGCTGGTGGTACAACGACGCCCTGATCTGCCCCGAGGTGGAGCCGTCAGCCGCCGGCCGGTCCACCTGCGACGAGTTGGAGAACCTTGGCTACGTGAATCTGTACCTCCAGCGGAAGGAGCAGCAGATCGGGGACCCGGTCGTGAAGCGGTACGGCTTGCCCATGACGCGGACGAACAAGAGTCGGGTCGTGGGCGTGGCCCGGGAGGTCGTCGAGGAACGGCAACTCAAGTCGCCCGTGCGCGAGTTCTGGCTGGAGTTGCTCAACTTCGTCCGGCACCCGGATGGCCGGATGGCGGCCGACCTCGGACTCAAAGATGACCGCGTGATGGCGTATCTGTGCACGCTGGAGGCGTACTTCCGGGCGGGGCCGTGGAAGCCCAAGCCGAAGGTCGGGCCCGCCCCGGACTGGATGGGGAAACTGCTCGGCTCGTACACGGGTGGAGCCGTGGGTGACCGGGCGTGGATGGGGAACTGATGCGCAGAGTGCCATGCACAGAGCGCCAAGCGCACGGAGGAGATGTCATGCGTCGCATTCTGCTCGCCCTGCTGCTAGTTTCATTGTTCCCGCTCTCGGCCTTCGCCGCGCCCTTCCTCGCTTGGGATGCCGTAACTACTGGCACCGATGGGCTCCAGTTGGGCGCGGGCCTGGAAGTGACTGCGTACAAAGTCTATCGGTGTGCCCCAGGTCCAGCCTGTACCAAGTTGAATGGGACGCTGGCGGGCACCATCATTGCCCCGGTCGTACAATTCGACCTGGCGGGCACCCCGACGCCTTCAGTCTATGTCGTCACGGCGGTCAACAAGGTGGGCGAGTCGGCAGATAGCCTCGCCTTCAAGGTGGTGCCCCCGGATTTCCCCAAAAACCTCCGCCTACCGTGAAGCGGTAGCAGAGATGAGACCAGGAGTTTTTCGGAGGGAATAGCACAATAATGGCAATCCTAATCGCCCGCTCTCGTATTGCCCCGGGGACTCAATTAGAGTCCCCAGCATTCCCTATTGCAGGCTTGGTGGAGTTTCGCGTCCGCCTGGACCCGAACGTAATTGATTTTAATGACCCCGCTCTTCAAATCACGGTCAGCGTTCTTCTCAGTTTCGATGGAGGCACCGGCTGGGAACATGAGACGACCGCGAATATCGTCGGTGGGGCACGGGGGAAGGATGGGAATTTCCCATCGGTAGGCGTTGCTTTGTTGTCTGGGCCGGGTGGGGGCGAAGTCGCTTTTCCATCTGGTGCGCTTGCAAAGGTGCGTTATACACATAATCTGTCCAAGCGGATTGGACTGGTTTCGGAGAGCCGCTAAATGGCTCTAGCCTACGATCAGCAAACTGTGCAGGCCCGTTCCAGCGGGGTGAATAGCCTCCAGCAGACCACTGGGCAGGCGGTGGACGCCGGTGATCTTATCGTGGTCGGGGTGGGTATATTCAATGTGACTGCGGGTGCTCCTACCGTCACCGATGATGCAAGTCAAACCTATACAGAAGCGATACGAAACGATCCGGGAGGCCCCGAGGTAGGAATCTTTTATGTAGCGAATCACCCTGGAGGCACGATTAAAGTCACCGTGAATCCGGCCGGAGCGAGTGCCGATATTGACTTTACTGTTTCCGAGATTAGCGGTGCCGCAACGAGTGGGGCTCTGGATAAGACTGCGACCAATGCAGGAACGGGAACTACTCCGAATGTCTCTACGGGGGTGTTGGCCCAAGCGAACGAGATCATTTTTGCAATTATGACACACGAAGGGTCTTCGCAGGCACTTACCCCCGACGGGACATATACACAAGTTGGAGAGAATGAGAACAATGCGAGTGGGCAATGCTACAATCATCAGTATAAAATCGTAGCGGATACTGCAAGTGACCAAGCCGATTGGACTACCGCTGCAAGTGTCCCATGGCATACCGCTTGTGCAACATTTAAGGAGGCGGCGGGCGGGGCGACCAAGGCGCATCCGGCGCTCATGGCTGGTCCGGCGGCGTGGTGTCCGTAGGCGCATGGCACAGAGGGCAGAGCGCAGAGCGACTGACAGGGACGATGGATGACCGCGGAGATCACCCCAGGCAAGCCGACCGTTCAGGACGAGGGGACGCCGCTCGGGGCGGTGGACAAGTTCAACTTCGTCGGGGCGGGAGTGGCCGTCTCGGTGACAGGCGATGTGGCGACCGTCAGCATCGGCGGGGGGGCCAGTGCTGGAGTCACCTCAAACGCGCTCTCGGTCCTCTCCCAAGCGGTTTCGGTCATTTCTCAGCAGGTTTCCGTCCTTTCGCAGGGCCTTTCGGTCGTCTCCAACGCACTGTCGAACGAGATCAGCAACCGGGCATCCGCCGACAATGTCCTCAGCCAGGCCATTTCGGTCATCAGCCAGCAGGTGTCGGTCCTGTCCCAGGCGCAATCGGTCCTCTCGCAAGCCGTCTCCGTGCTCTCGCAGACGGTTTCCGTCCACTCCCAGCGCTTCAGCACGCTAGCGGGCGGCGGGGCTTCGACGTACCTGATGAAGTCCGGCACCGGAGACTTCGATTGGAAATGGGTCTCGGTGACCGCAGGCGGGGCGGCGTCAGCGGACGTCACGTCGCAGCATATCAGCGTCCTCTCGCAGCAGCTCTCGGTGCTGTCTCAAGCGGTTTCCGTCCTGTCCCAAGCTCATTCCGTCCTGAGCCAGCAGGTCTCCGCGCTGTCCAGTCAAGTCTCGGTCGTCTCTGGCAACGTGACCTCGGTGGAGGTGCATGCCTCGGCAGCATCGGCGGCGGCAACCTCGGCCGATGCCCATGCGGCGGCAGCTTCCGCAGCCGCGACCTCGGTGGATGCCAGGGTCAACACCATCTCGCAGCAAGTGTCCGTGCTCTCGCAGGCCTTGTCTGTCCTTTCGCAGGCTGTTTCCGTGCTCTCCCAGGCGCATTCGGTCCAGTCCCAGCGGATCAGTACCCTAGCGGGCGGGGGGGCCAGCACGTATCTGATGAAGAGCGGGGCGACGGACTACGACTGGAAGTGGGTGTCGATCACGGCGGGGGGAGCGGCCAGTGCCGACGTGACCTCGCAGCACATCAGCGTGCTTTCCCAGGCCATCTCGGTCCTGAGTCAACAGGTGTCGGTCCTCTCGCAGGCCCATTCAGCATTGTCCAGCCAGGTGAGCACGGTGTCGGGCAATGTCACGTCTGTCGAGGTCCACGCCTCCGCAGCGTCGGCGGCAGCCACCTCGGCGGACGCCCACGCTGCCGCGGCGTCCGCAGCAGCCACCTCGGTCGATGCCCGGGTGGATACCATCTCGCAGCAGGTATCGGTACTCAGCCAGGCGCATTCCGTTCTGTCCCAAGCCGTGTCGGTCCTCAGCCAAGGTCATTCAGCCCTGTCTCAGCAGGTGTCCGCCTTATCCTCCCAGGTGTCGGTCGTCTCGGTGGCGGTTACCTCGGTCGACACCCGCGTCAACACCGTCTCGCAGCAGGTCTCAATCCTGTCCCAGGCCTTGTCGGTGCTTTCTCAAGCCCATTCCGCCTTGAGTCAACAAGTGTCCGCACTCTCATCGCAGGTCTCGGTGGTGTCAGTCGCCGTGACCTCGGTGGATACTCGGGTCAATACGGTCTCACAGCAAGTAAGTGTGCTGTCGCAGGCACACTCAGTACTCTCGCAGGCGGTTTCAGTACTCTCCCAAGGGCATTCGGCCCTCTCGCAACAGGTCTCGGCCCTGTCCAGCCAGGTGTCAGTGGTCTCGGTAGCCGTTACATCAGTCGACACCCGGGTCAACACGGTCTCGAACGCCGCTTCGGTGCTCAGTCAGGCCGTTTCGGTGCTCTCGCAGGCGGTCAGCGTCCTGTCCCAAGCCGTTTCGGTCCTCTCGAACAAGGTATCGACCCTCCAGGCACCCACTATCACCGTCGTGGGGGGCATTCAGACCATTTCTACGGCCACATTGACCACCGTCAGCGCCCTGAGCCTCTCCTTGAGCGCGGGTGGGACCTACGAGATGTACGCGACGCTGCTGTACACGCTGTCGGCGAACGCCGCCCCCATCCGACTCGGCCTGAACTTCCCAGCCATGACCCGGATCGCCGGGCAAATCAAGGGGTGGGTGTCGGCCAACGCCCAGGGGGGCGGGTTCCTCTCGACCCAGTCCGAGCAAGTCATGTTCACGGGCGATTCGGCATCCGGATCGCCCCTGTACTCGGCGGCCGGCGGGAATTCGGCTGATGTGATGATCGCGGGATACTACGCCCTGATGAAGGCCAGCGCGGGCGGGACCATCCACATCCTGGCGGCGGGCAGCACGACCACCGGGGCGATTCATATTCAGCCGAGTTCGTTTATTAAGCTGTTCCAGATCGCCTAAGACGCTAGGCGCATAGCGCGAAGCGCAGAGCGACGGACGGAAGGGCAGATGGCGACGGTCAGCCACAACATTTCGGTCCTGAATCAGGCGGTCAGCATCCTGTCACAGCAGGTCTCCGTCCTGAGCCAGCAGGTTTCGGTGCTCTCGGCTACACCGCCGGGGAGCGGGAGTGTGACGAGCACCGAACTCTCGGCGGTGAGTGCCCAGGCCGCGTCGGCGATCAGTGTCCTCAGTCAGCAGGTATCGGTTCTGAGCCAGCAGGTTTCGGTGCTGAGCCAGGCCGTGTCGGTCGTCAGCGCTGCAGTGGCCAATGTCTCTGCGGTCTCAGCCGGAGGGACAGCAGTTGGCCTCCAGAGCGTCGTCAACGCCCTGTCGAACAGGATCAGCGCGATCCCTGGGGCGGGCAGCGTGAACGCCGTGGCCGTCGTCGGCAACGCGCAGACCATCTCGGCCACCACGCTGGCAAACGTCAGCGGCATGCTGGCGTCGGTGAGCGCGGCGAAACTGTACCGACTCGAAGGATACCTGCTCTTCAGCGTGCCGAGCGCCAATGTAGGGAAATTCGGGATGACTTTCCCGGCGATGACGCGGGCCGGGGCACATCTCTGGGGGGCGACCTCCATCCTCGCTGGCGCGGCGGCGAGTTCGTTTTCAAGTTTCTACGCCGGGGAGATCGGCATTGCCAACACGGGGGCAGTCGCTGTGTCCGTGGCCTTCGGCGTCGGGAACCATGCGATGGGGATTGACGGGGCCTTCTTGGTCAGCACGGGGGGCGCCATCCAACTCCAAGCGGCTGGGAGCGTTGGCACCGCGCCAATCGTGATACTGCCGGGGTCGTACATGCGAGTATTCAAGTTGAATTGATGACGGGTAACGCCGTGGCAGAGATGAGGAAGTTGGATGTCAATCAGCCGCAGAGTGTCCGGTATTGTATAAATTTGTGGCAGCGCGATCTACAAATTCAGGCGAACAACTCCCGGGTCAAGGCCCGCATCGAGGCGCGTCAGGAGAAGCGGATCGAGCCCATTGCGGTGGTGTGCTTCGGCCCGTCGCTGAATGATACGTGGGAGCAGATTCGGGGGTTCAAGCATGTCCTTACGTGCTCCGGAGCACACAAGTTCCTCATCGACAGGGGTGTGATACCCACGATGCACTGTGACGTCGATCCTAGGGCACATAAAGTCTTGCTCATGGGGCCACCGCATCCGGAGGTGGAGTATCTGATCGCCAGTGCGTGCAGCCCGAAGCTCATCGATCACCTGGAGGCGGGACTGCCGCCTGAGGTCTTCCAGAAGAACGTGAAACTCTGGCACGTGTTCGATAGCAAGGGCGACGCGATCCGGACACTGCCGCACGGGGAGTGGGCAATTCTCGGTGGCTGCTCGGCCGGCCTGCGTGCCATGACGATCGCGCGGTTCCTCGGCTTCACGCAGCAGCATGTGTTCGGGATGGACGGCGCGGCGGCTACGTCCGGTCTGCATGCGGCCGCGCATCCGAATCAGGCGAAGGAGCAGTTTACCTGCGACTACGAGGGGAAGACCTACTACACCAACCCGGCGTTCCTCGAGGCGGCCCGACAGACGTTCCACGAGCTGGATCAAATGCCGGATGTGGTCCCGCACTTTTACGGAGAAGGCCTCGTCCAGGAGATGGCTAAGCGGTACGTGCCCAAGCCGCGGGGGAAGGGCAAGCCGGTCATCGGCTTCAGCAAGCCGGAGTTGATCAGTGCCGAGTATCGGGAACTCAACGCCCGGCTGCATCGGGAGAACATGGCCTACGGCGTCGGGGCGCAACGGCATGTGCAGTCGGTACTCAAGTTGGCCGAGGCGCTGAAGACAAAGAGCATCCTGGACTACGGAGCCGGGAAGTGTCTGTTGGGCAAGGAAATTCCTTGGCAGATCGCCGAGTACGATCCAGCGGTGCCCGGCAAGGAGGAGTCGCCGAAGCCGGCGGACATCGTCTGTTGCTTCCAAGTCTTGGAGCATGTGGAGCCGGACAAGATTCTGTACGTCCTCGACGACCTCAAGCGCTGCGTTCTCAAGGTCGGGTACTTCATCATCGACACCGGCCCCGCCCGAAAGACGTATGCCAACGGGCAGAACACACACCTGATCCAGAAGGACAAGGACTGGTGGACGAAGCGCCTGAAGAAGTTCTTCACGGTCGGCAGCGTGATGGAGTTGCCGATCGGGCCTCCCCCCACCAACGGAGGGCCGGACAAGCGGTTCATGGAACTGCACATCGTCGTCGGGCCGAAGCAGGGAAACAAGGTCTCGAAGCACTCCCTGCAGACGAGCGGAGTAACGATGCAGGTCGCTGGATGAGCGCCCTCGATACCGGGGCGGGCAGCGACTATCTGGAGCTTCTGAAGCAGGTCCTCATGGGCACGCCGTTCGCCGAAGATGAGGTGACGAGGACCAGAATGCTTGAGGGCTGGCCCGTCTCCATGCCGAATCTGCGTCACGCCTTCACGCTGATCGGGCAAAAGCGGCTGGACAGCCTGGAGGACCAGATCGGGATGATCGTGCGAGACGGGATCGATGGGGACCTGATCGAGGCGGGCGTCTGGCGCGGTGGAGCGTGCATCTTTATGCGAGCGATGCTGAGGACCCTCGGAGACTCGACGCGGAAGGTGGTGGTCGCGGACTCATTCCAGGGGTTGCCGGTGCCCGATCCGGCCACGTACCCCACGGATCGCGGGGACTCGCACTATCGACGCCCGGAACTCCGGGTGAGCCAGGAGTCGGTCCAGCGGAGTTTCTCCCGGTTCGGATTCCTGGACGACCGGACGGAGTTCGTCCCTGGATGGTTTCGGGACACCCTTTCCACGCTCGCAGGACGGCGATGGAGCCTGGTTCGGCTGGATGGCGATATGTATGAATCCACGATTTTGGGGCTTCGGCACCTGTATCCAGGGCTGTCTCCTGGTGGCTTCCTGATCTCCGATGATTACGGGGATCCCGGAAAGGTTCTCCAGGCCAAGAAGGCGGTGGATGACTACCGGGCCGAGCAGGGAATCGCTGAGGAGATCACGTGGATCGACGCCCGGGCGATCTGCTGGAGGAAGGCCGCGTGACCGTTCAATTCCTGGCCCGATGGACGCGGGATGTCGCCAGTAGCCGGATTCGGGCATGGCATGTGGTGGAGGCCTGGAACCACCCGGATGTGGTCTGTGCGAAGTTGCGGGATTCGCTCCGCTATCTCTCGGGCATACGGCCGGACGTGTTGGTCCTGCAGAAGCCCAAGATGAAGATTCTGAGCCTTGAGGTCCTGGAGGCCCTGAAGTCGCAGGTGGGTTGGCTGATCTGCGATTTCTGCGACCCCGACTGGTGCTTGGCCAGCGACGGGTACTTTCGTCGCTTTGCCGAACTGATGAGCGCCTTCGTGGTCAGTAATCGCGGACTCCAAGCCGGGTTGGAGGAGGATTGGGGGATCAAGTCCACGGTCATCGAGGATCGGATGCCAGCACCGAAGGCCCAGAAAGAGCATGCGACGGTCCCGGTACCCACGCTGGTCTGGTACGGGCAGTTCGCGAATCGGGAAATCTGTCTGGCATCCGCCGCCTTGGCGTTGAAGCGGCTCCACGTGAATCGCGTCCCGTTCCGGCTGCGGATCATCGACAACGGGGGAGGCCCACAGTCCACGAGCCGGGATCTCGGCATGGCGGAACTCATCGAGTACCGGAACTGGTCCCTGGACCGATTCGAGACCGACCTCTTGGAGTGCGATGTTGCCCTCCTGCCGCCCCACCCCGGTCGCTGGGGGACGATGAAGAGCAACAACAAGCAACTGACTGCGGCGTGGCTGGGACTGCCGACAACCGATGGGCAGGATTACGAGGGTCTGAAGCGCCTGCTTACCGACGCGGAATACCGCGATCGATCCGGCCGACGGGCCCGGATGTGGGCCGAACGGGAAGGGCATATCGACCAATCGGTGCAGCAGTGGAAGGATCTGACCGGGTGGGCGCCATGATCACGCAGCGCGTTGACGCGGTCACGGCCATTCCAGACTCGCATCGGCGGGCGGATCCCCCGGCGCCGAAGTCGGTCAAGATCGAGTTGACCGGGCGGTGTAATTGGCAATGCGCCTTCTGTGCCCTGCGCCACGTTCCGGCCGATGAACGGCGGACGGACATGGACTTCGACTTCTTCAAGCGGATCACGGCGGAGATGATGCTGGCGGGAGTGACCGAGATCGGCGTGTTCTACTTGGGCGAGTCGTTCTGTGCTCCGGATCTGCTGACGAGGGCGATCCGGTATCTCAAGCGGGACCTCGGCATGCCCTATGTGTTCCTGACGACCAATGGATCACTGGCCACTCCTGAGCGTGTGGACGATGTCATGGAGGCCGGCTTGGATAGTCTGAAGTGGAGCGTGAACGCCGCTGATCCGGAGCAGTTCGAGCGGCTGATGGGCGTGAGTCCGCGGTTGTTCGAGCGGGCACTGGACAACCTCAAGTGGGCCCAGGAAGTGCGGGACGTGAATAAGTACGCTTGTCGGCTGTACGCGAGTAGTATCCAGTACGACGGGGAGCAGCAGGCGAAGATGGAGCGGCTGCTGACGGAGCGGGTGCGGCCGTTCGTGGACGAGTTTTACTGGCTCCCGCTGTATTCGATGGGGAGCGTGGCGACACAGCGGGAGGAGGAATTAGGCTTCAGGCCAACGGCGGGGAATCAGGCACGGATCGGTGCCCTGCGGGATCCGTTGCCTTGCTGGGCCTGCTTCAATGAAGCCCATGTGACTGCGGCCGGACTCCTCTCGGCCTGCTGTTTCGACGCCGACGGTCGGTTCGGCATGGCCGATCTGAATCATGTTGGGTTCATGGAGGGGTGGCGGTCGGCGAAGTTCCTGGAGTTGCGGGAGGCGCATCTGCGGAAGGACGTGCACGGGACAGTGTGTGCGAGGTGCATCGCGTATGTCTGAACCGTTGCGCATTTTCATAGGCTTCGATAGCAAAGAGCCACTGGCTTTCCACGTCTTTTCGCATTCGCTCCTGCGACGAGCGAGCGGGCCGATTGCCATCATTCCCCTCGTGCAGGACACGCTGCGGAAGGCCGGAATCTATACACGGGAGCGCGGCCCGACAGAGAGTACCGAGTTCTCGATTACGCGATTTCTCGTCCCCGCCCTCTGCGGCTTTCAGGGCCATGCTATCTTTTGCGATTGCGATATGTTGGCCCAAGTAGATATCTGTTCGATCTGGGACGAGATCGGCGGGAGTCCGAGGGAGTGCCCGCCATGGGCGGTAATGGTCGCCAAGCATGACTACGTTCCTCGATCTGCGGTCAAATTTCTTGGGAATGCACAGACAGCATACCCAAGAAAAAATTGGAGCAGCATGATTGTGTGGAACAATGAACGCTGCCGGATGCTGACACCTCAGTATGTGAACAAGGCGACCGGCCTGGAGCTGCACCGCTTCCTCTGGACCAAGGACGAAGAGATCGGATCGCTTCCGTTGGCGTGGAATAATTTGGTTGACGAGAACGGACAAGACCCTAACATAGCCCCGAAGATTCTCCATTGGACCAACGGCGGCCCTTGGTTCAGGGAATTCGAGACCTGTAGCTACGCTGAGGAGTGGCGAGCGGAATACCGAGCCATGACTGGAGGCTACTAATGGGACCGACGGTGCGGAAGTTCTACGACGAGATGCAGCGGGACTTCGAGGGAATCAAGGCCGTGGAGGCCGAGATCGCGGCTCTGGTGCGGCAGCGGCAGGACCTGGGGCGCTTCCTCGACATCGACGCCGAAAAGGCCGAACTGGCCGCACTCCAAGAGCAGAAGGCCGGGATCCTTGCCGAGGCCGAGGCGGAGCGGGATCGCATGCTCGGAGTGGCCCGCGCTGAGGCTGACGGAATCCGGCTGAAGGCGACCGCCACCGCCGAGCAGCTTGCTGGCAGCATTCTGGCTCGGGCCAACGCTGAGGCCGATTCTGTCCGTGGGGAGGCCCGGTCGGCCGTGACCGCCGCTCAGGGGGAGGCCCGCCGGATTGTCACATCCGCCCAGGGGCAGGCCCTGCAACTCACGCTGGAGGCTAAGGCGGCAAATGCCACGGCGGTCAAGGCGCTGGAGGACGCAGATCTGGTCGCAACGCAACTGGCCGCACGCGAGAAAGCCGTGACGGAACGGGAGCAGGCCGTGGTCAAGGCCGAGGCAGACTGGAAGCGGCACGTGGACGCAACCATGGCGTCGCTGCAGACGATTCGGTAACTCATGGCGAAGACGGATCTCCAAAAGGCCCTCCGGCTGACGGCACCGGAGGCAAAGGTCATCGGGGGGGATGTGGCGGTGATCGACCTCCATCTCAGCCTCCAACCCCAGCCGGTGCTGCACATTGGCTACGCGGTGGGGACGGTCAAGACGGATGGGAAGGTTGAAACGGCCGGGTTGATACGAACGCTCTCGATTCCGGTGGATGAGATCGCCGGGAAGTATCCGGGTGTGGCGGCGAAGTTGGATGCGGCGATGGACGATATGGTCCAGGCGGCGTATGACATTCTAGTCGCCGCAGGGGCGGTCGGACCTGGGACACGAGTGTAAGGAGGCAGCATGGCGCACAAGGGCGTGAAGGGCAGCAAGACCTCGGGGTACGCGAAGGGCGAGAAGATGCCGATGCCGTCCGACAAGGGCATGGCCGCTGACATGAAGCGGATGCCGATGATGAAGGGGAAGAAGAAGTAACGCGAAGCGCATAGCGCAGAGCGCGTAGCGTCTGACAACTGAACGACCCAGCCATCCGGCTGATCACTGGATGGCCCGCAAGGAAGGGAAACCGGATACGTCGCGACGGCGTGTCCGGTTTCTTTTTGGGCTCTTGGAGCACCGCAGTGGCAGATACGCAGGTTCTTGAACAGGACGTGTCCTATGAATCCCGGCAGCCCGCCGGGGCCGTGGAGGAGCAGCAGGACCTCCGCGTGCCAGACGATACCGCCTCGTGGGCGATCGGTCTCATCTACGAGTGGGAGAACGGGAACGGCAAGGATCTGCGCAGTCGCGCGAAGAAGATGTTCAAGTATTACAACGGGGACCAGTGGGATCCGACCGTGCGCTCCAAGATGGAGAGCCAAGAGGATCCCCGCCCCGTGATGACGTTCAATGAGATTCGGCCCAAGATCGACATCCTGTCCGGTGAGGAGCGGCGGAACCGGGAGGACTGGGTCGCGAAGCCGCGGGAGGGATCCGACGAGGCAGAGGCCCAGATTCGGACGGCCCTGCTCAAATACAAGCGGGATCAGAACACGCTGGCGGTCGAGGAGAGCCGGTGTTTCGAGGAAGGCATTATTGGCGGGTATGGCGGGGTGGCCTGCGATCTGGTCCCGGATCCAGAGGGCGGGGCACCACTGATCCACGTCGAGGCGCGGGACTGGTCTGAATTCCGGTGGGATCTGAGCAGCCGGAAGCCGGATATGACCGATTGCCACTGGACGGCCCTGTCGGTCATGGGTGCTCCGGATCGGCTCTCCGAACTCTTCCCCGACTGGTCGGTCGAGATCAACGGCGAGTACGCCAGCCTGGTCGGTGATCCCCTGATCGAAGAGGCGGATATCGGGGAGCGGGTCGGCGTCACCCGCTACCTCGACGGCCGGATGCGCAAAACGCTGTTCGACACCAAGGAGAAGAAGATCCGCATCGTCCAGTTCTATTACCGGACGCTGCGGAAGCGGGAGTTCCTGACGATTCAAGGTCCGCAGGGCCCCGTGGAGCGGGAGGTGCCCGAGGGCGACAACCAGGAACTGCGGGCGCTGGCAGACCAACTGCTGCTGACTGGCCGAGCCACACGGAAGATCGTGGCCGAGAAGGCGATCCGGGGCCTGCTGATCGTGGGCCGGCGGACGATGGCCCAGTGGTGGTCGCCGTTCGACGGGCAGGATGCCTTCGGGACCCCGTATTTCCCGCTGCATCTATGGAAGGCGTCGGATACGGATGGCTACATCATGGGCCTGGTCGAGTCCCTGGTGAGCCCGCAGGACGAGGTCAACAAGCGCTGGACGATGATGGTCGAGAACTACCTCAAGACCGCACGCTCCGGGGGCATGTACGAGGAGAACGCGTTCGAGAACGAGACGGAGGCGAAGAAGAAGTGGGGGTCGCCTGGGTACTGGGTGAAGGTCCGGCAGAATGCGATCAGTCAAAACCGGATTAAGGAGTTTACCCCCAAGCCCCCCGACACGGCGCTCATGATGCTGTTCCAGGCCGCCGAGGCGTCCGTCGATCGCATCAGCAACATGGACAAGGGCCGGATGGGAATGATGAGCCGGGAGGAGTCTGGGGTGGCGATCCGGACGCGCGCCGTCCAGTCCGCCCTGGTCCAGGTCAAGGCCTTCGACAACTTCCGGAATTTCCAACTCAGACTTGGGCGGTTCCTGAACGCGAACCTCCACATCGAGTTCCCCGTGAAGCGGACCATGCGCCTGACGATGCCCACGGGCGACAGCCAGCAGGTCACATTGAACGAGGTCACGCGGACGCAGACGGGGGCCGTCCGCATCGCCAACAACACGCGGGCATCTGGCCTCTACGACATCGTCATGGACTTGACCCCCGGGAACGCCACCTTCCGCGAGATGCAGTCGCAGAACCTGGCGAACCTGATCGGACAGATCGGGCCGCCTATGAAGGAACTCCCGTGGTTCCTGCCGGCGTACGGGGCCATCCTGAAGGGCCTCATTAAGATGATCGACGGCCTGCCGAACCGGGACGAGATCGTGAAAATGCTGGATTCGGCGATGACCGGTCCGCCCGGGGGCATGCCGGGTGCCCCGCCGGGGATGCCGCCGACAGTCCCGGGAACTCCGGGTACCCCGCCTCCCGGTGTCCCGCCAGGGATGCCGTTCTCGCCGGCCACGGCGACGGTTCCGGGAGCTGGGCCGGTGGGGACGCCGAACATCATGCCGAGGTAGCGCATAGTGCCAAGTGCATGGCGCAGAGCGACGGAGAAGAGGAATGGCGAAACGGGGAGCGAAGGGGTCGGCCAGGTCCGACTACGGGCCGATGCCGAGTGAGGCCAAACTGGAGGCGGCGGGGAGCGAGATGAAGGCGAACCCGCCGAGCGGCCTGGCCAGGACGCGGAAGAAGTTCGGGGCCGAGCGGGCGGAGAGTCAGAGGGTGGCCATCCTAATCAATAAGGCAAGGAGGGGTACATGAGCATCCTCAAACTTGTTACCGTCTGGTTTTGCGTCGGTGCTGCCGCGCCAGTCATAGCTTCTCGTGGTGCGACTTTGTTGTCTCCCCTAGGATGGGTCTTCAACTTGGTTTTCGGCCTGTACGGACCACTGAGTTGGGGCATGTTCTTGGAGGGTCGTGGCAAATGACGGAACCGTGGTCGGGCTACGATTCATTGATCCCGTCTGCGGAGGATCTCGGGCAGGACTGGCGGAAGCAGCCGGTCCTGCCACCCATGCACGGGGGGCTGATCCTGCCGTTTGACTACAGCCCCGACCGCCGCCCGACGGGACCGCGGTGCGACCTGACGGACGGGATGGTGGCGGAGGCGGTCGATATCCTCAAGGACGGTGGGGCAGTCGCGTTTCGGATGCAGTTGGGCTACGAGGACGAATGCGGCTGCATTCATACGTTCGCTGCCTCCCACGACGACATCCGGCATGCCGTGGAGTCGGCCATTGTCAAGCTGTCCCGGGCGGCGCGGACCCGCCTCGTGCTGGTGGCGGAGCCTGGCAAGACGGACGGCATCATCCTCGATGACAAGGACGGTCGCGACATCCCCGAAGTGCGGTTCTGGATCGCGCCTGGGGGGAAATGCGATCGTTGTAAGAACCGCGTGTGTTCCTGTCCTCCGACTGAGGCAGAGGTGCGCGCGGTCAGCCTCCGGGACGCTTTGCGCCAAGCGCCTAGCGCATAGCGCCGGAGTCGGCGACGGCCGCCGAGAATGGCCGGCACGCTGGGTCACCGGGCGAGACCAGGTGACGACCCGCCCGCAGGGGATGTGGGCGCCTACGCTGAGCGGATCAGCGGCCGCGGTCCGGGCGAGACACGGACAGAGGTGGTCATGGTAGAGCCAGTGAAGTTGACTCCAGAGCAAGAAGCGGTCCAGGAAGAGGTCAAGAAGCTCGGCTTGGTCGAAGGGACGACCGTCATCGGTGAGGCGGAGGAAGCGATTCCTGCCGTCCCAGCCGTTCCTGCGGTCCCGGCGCCTCCAGCCGTTCCAGCAGCCCCTGCGGCTGCGGTCCCAGCGACTCCAGCGGAACCACTCGCACCAGGAGGACGAACGCTGAAGGAGTGGGCAGAGGCAGAGCAGGCACGAGCCAACACGGAGCGGGGTCGGGCCGAAGGGCTGGAGGCGGAGAACAAGCGGCTCCGGCTGGCCTTGGGGACTCCAACGGGACCAGCACCAGCCGAGGCCGATGTCAACGCGCGGAAATGGGTGCTGGATCTTCTCACCTCTGGGGGCCTCCTGGCGGAGGCCATCGAAAAACTGCCAGAGGACGCCCTGGACAAGCATCCGACCATCCGCAAGC
>ERZ1292629.1919-Hain-H43-01um-R1-1919-length-18930-cov-4_pt2 | contig 15093 bp, 20 predicted proteins | sample MGYA00564399_ERZ1292629 | MGnify/ENA primary metagenome ERZ1292629 (study PRJEB36523, sample SAMEA6512636) | groundwater metagenome | collected 2019-01-08 | study: AquaDiva: Metagenomics assemblies of 32 groundwater samples
CGAAGGTCTGTGTTTTCAGCCAGGTCGAGGTTGAGGCAACGTCGCTTTTGACCTGGTCGGGTGTCGCCTGCCGGACGATCGGGATGATCTGGTCGATGTCGGCGATGGCCGGGAGATTGACGCCCGCTCGATAGAAGAAATCGGGCGCGATCGCGACATAGCCGAGATGCGCCAACCGTCGGCAGATGTCTTTGATATAGTCATGGATTCCGAAGATCTCGTTCACGACGATGATCGCAGCGTGTCGGCCCTGACCGACAGGTCGGGCGATATAGGCGGGTAGGCGCTGGGACGCTCCGTTCGGAATCGTAACGCCCTCGATAACTAGCCCGTCGGCGGATGTCGTGATCGGCGCGGCCTCCGCGGAGAAAGCCGCGAGGGCATAGCCGCCGAAGAACATGCCCGCGACTGCCCGTCGCGTGAGGTGGAAATCTTCCGGCAAGGAGCCTTCGGGTCTGGTCAGCATGGGAGCCTCCCTGCGAGGATCGACTTGCTTCACAGCGCGCGATGCGACTGCACGCCTCGCTCGAAGACGTCTTTGATCGCGATAAAATGGGCGTCGATCGACGTCGGATCCGCGCGATTCAGATCGATCAGAACCTGTCGTTCGGGGCCGCCGCGCACCACGCTGATGGCGTCGTTCTCGATACCTGCGATGATCGCCTCAGCGACCGCTTCGGCCGGCTCAAGCGAGAATCCGATCTCCGGGCCCGCATTATTCGTCGCCATCATCGGCGTGTCGGTGCCGCTGGGATAGACGGTCATCACGCGGATACCCTCTCCATTGAGCTCGCGTCGCATCGATTCCCCGAAGTTCGCCAGGCCAGCTTTCACCGCAGCGTAGGTCGCATAGTACGGCATCGCGACCAGCGCGATCGCGGAAGAGACGTTCACGATCATGCTCTCTGGGCCGGTTCGCAGGAGAGGCAATGCAGCGCGGGTCAGCATGATGGGGGCGACAAGGTCCACCTCGATCATGGCGCGAATCTCATCTTCATCAATCGCATCAAGGCGCCCGGCGCGGACCGCGCCTGCGTTGTTCACGAGAATATCGAGCCCGCCGAATGCGTCGATGGCGCCCTGCAAGGCCGCCGCTCGCCCTGCCTCGGTTGCGACATCGGCCACGATGCCGGCGGCCTCCGCGCCAGACGCGTCCAAAGCCGCGACAGCGTCATCGACGCGCGCTGCTCCGCGCGCGGCGATGACCAAATGCGCGCCGCGTGCCGCAAGCCCATGCGCCATGGCAAGCCCGATGCCGCTCGACCCGCCAGTGATAAGAACCCGTTTTCCTTCGACGTCCACGATCGGTGTCCTCAGCCTTTTGCCGCATAATTTGAGGGAAAGAGCGCGCGCAGGGTTTGCTCGTCGAACTCGCGCTTGAACTCGTGGTCGCTGCCGACGTCGCGGGCGCGCCACACCGCCGGCCGTGCATTGATCAGCCTGTGCCACCGGGCCACATTCGGATAGCGATCGAGAGGCTCATCGAATTCAGGGAAGACGAAACCGGCGCGTTCGATCCATCCCCAGGCGGCCATGTCGGCGATGGTGTAGGCTTCGCCGACAAAATAGGTCCGTTCGCGAAGATGATCGTCGAGAACCTGGTAATGGCGTTCGGCTTCGCGCCGATAGCGGTTGAGCGCATAGTCCAGGCCCGGTGGTGCGACCCGTTGGAAGTGCACCGCCTGGCCGGAAAACGGTCCAAGGCCCGATGCCACGAAAAACAGCCACGAGAGCAATTGCCCTCGATCCTCGTGCGACCCGAGGAATTTGCCGTGCTTTTCCGCGAGGTAGAGCAGGATCGCGGTTGAATCGAAGACCGCCGTCGGAACCCCGCCCGGACCTTCGGTATCGACGATCGCGGGGACTTTCCCGTTCGGATTGATCGCCAGGAAGGAGGAGGTGCGCTGTTCGCCCCTATAGGTGTCGACAGGTACAAGCTCATAGTCGATGCCGAGTTCTTCGAGCATCAGGGCGACCTTCAAGGGGTTTGGGGTCGGATGAAAATAGAAGCGGATCATCGGCGCTTGGTCCTCATACAAAACGGTCTCACCGGATTTCCGCGATCATCTGGTCTTGCACCCAGGACGCGAGGTAACGACTTGCGGCATCGACCGCAATTTCGATGCCGATCTCTTCGGACAAGCGGTCGCACAGGCGAGCAAAGCTCATTCCCGACGATGCGAGCTGGATGGCTCCCATCTCGGTGGTCTCAATCGAGGCGAAATGCGGTTGGAGGCCGACACGCCAGACACGCACCCAACCTGGTTCGGGCAGCATCTCGGCCGCCGGAACTTCTTCTTCGGCGGCGATCGCGTTCCAGATCAAGGCGCAGTTGGTCTTGACGGATAGCAAGGTGAGTGTCGGCACGAACGCGATCACCGCTTCATCCCAATCGACCGCGCCGAGCTGTTGCGGGTCGAAGGCCGGTGCATCGGGGCCGTCGAAGGCGCGCCGTAGGGCCCAGTCGAGCGCGGCGATTTCGGCGACTTCGGGATCGTCCGGGTAGAGGTCGGCCACCGTCGCTGAAAAATCGACGCCATAGTCGGCGAGCGTCCAGCTATGCGGCGGGTGGCCGGCGATATGTCGCCGCGCAGCCGTTTCGAACGCCTCGTCGCCGAGCCATGCCCACAGGCGCTCGTAACTGTCCTTGAGGCACTCCACGAGTTGGGCGCTGTAGGCGTTGTGATAAACCGCGAGGCCAATTCCATCGTCACCGCCAACCGCGATGTCACTTGGCGCATCGACCAGGAAATCCAGGAAATCCCGCTGGAGATCGAGCAGCCTCATGCCGCAGCCGCCGTCACATCGCCCGCGATGCGACGCGCAATATCCAGCTCATCCAGCAGATCCTGAAGCGGAGGGATGTTATCGTCGCGTTCGATCATGGCGGCTACAGGGCCGAGACCGGGGTAGATCCGGGCGAACAGATCCCAAACGGGATCGGGAACGGGCTCATCGTGGGTATCAATCAGGCGACCCCGCCCCTGGCTGTGGCCCGCAAGATGGATTTGCCGAACACGCTCCGCCGGCACGCCCGCCAGATAGTCATAGGGGTCGAAACCGTTGTTCGTGCCGCTGACATAGATGTTGTTGACGTCGAGTAGCAGGTAGCAGCCCGTTCGCTTCGTCATCTCGGCAAGGAAGGCCCACTCGGTCATCTGGTCGTCGGCGAAGGTGAGATAGGTGGACGGGTTTTCGAGGACCAGCGGGCGTTCGAGTACGTTCTGGACATGTTCGATGTTCGCGCAAACGGTGTCGAGCGCTTCCTCGGTGAAGGGCAGCGGGAGCAGGTCATGGGAATTGACCTCCCCGACGCGCGACCAGCTCAGATGGTCGGAGACCCACAATGGCCGGACCCGGTCGGCGAGCGCTTTAAGGCGTTCAAGATAGTCGGAGCGGACGCCATCGGCCGAGCCGATCGACATCGAAACGCCGTGCATCGCAACCGGCCAGCGCTCGCGCACCTCGTCGAGAACGTGGAGCGGGCGCCCGCCGGCCACCATGAAATTCTCGGAGATGATCTCGACGAAATCGACAGGAACGGATTCGGTCAGGTAGTTCTGGAAATGCGGGATGCGCAAGCCGAGCCCGAAACCGTGAAATGGTGCGATTGTTTCTTCCGGCACAGACATACTCCGATAGGTGTGCCGGGCCCGGACGGGACGGAGGGACAGCCCGGCACATGACGGAATTCGAGGGGCAACGTCCGGCGGTTACAATGGGACCGAAAGTTTCGCGTCGCTGTTCATAGCAAGCGCCCGGAACCGGCTCGGTTGGCTACCAACGGAGCAGCCGAGGCCCGATGACCGCACCGATTAGCGTCGCTGCGCCGAGGCCGAGCGAGTACCAGAGCAGCACAAAGCCGGGCGATGTCTCGGCGCAGTGCAGCGCGTATATGGAGGCACCAGTGGCGCCCGCGACCAACCCAGCCGCTGCGCCGGCCGCTTCAAGCCGTGTCGGGGCAAGATGCGTCATCGCTCGCACCAAGCCAACGAAAACGGGCACGGACAACAGCGTCACATAGAGCGGGCACTGAAACCAGCTCGACCCCATCCAGAAGGAAGCGGAACCGCCATCGGGAGCGATGGCCCACTGCATGGCCGTCACCAATGCCAGAAGCGCGACCGGAGGCCAAAGGAGACGGGTCCAGTGAAAGTCGCCGGTGCCTGGCTGGCTCAGCCGTTCGAGTACGAAAAAGCCGAGCGAGGCAATCGAAGCGGTATAGAGCAATTTCACCCAAAAGCTCATCGTCGCGGCCGCTTCCAACAGGTCGCCGCGTGCGCCAAGCGAAGGCCAGAACAGGAGTACGGCGGTCGCAAGGACCGCGCCCCAGATCAGGCCCCGGCGCAGGAAAGTGCGCGGGCCGTGCGGGGGCACGGGCTGCAGGTTTCTGGAAAGCTCCGCAATCAACACTTCGGTATTCATCAAATGCTCCGTCGAACACTCGGTCGACGGGCCTCCACGCCGCGAGTCTTGACACTACATTCGCAGCCGCGAGGCAATCGGTTACGCTGGGGCCAGGCCGGGGGGTCGATATGGGTTCAGGCAGAACCAGAGGATGCGCCTGAAAAAGCCCAACGGCGCATCCGCCGAACACCTTTGCGCGTGTCTTGACGTCGGACATGACCCCGTTTCGGTTGGGGGGGCGGAGCCTGTGCCCCGCCCTGAAACGGCGTGTTGCCGCCTCCTCAAGTGCGCCTCTCGGTCAATCCGCCGCCTGACTAGGCTATGCTTGATCCCTTCCGCTGGACCGAGTTTACAAACAGGACCAACGAGGCGGCCAGGAGAACGGCATCTTTCAAGAGGAACTGACCGGGCGCCGCCGAAATTGCGGGGAAGCCGCCCGCGGTTTGCTCGGCCACGCCAGGCGTGCTCACGAAGAACGTCAATGTTATGGCGTAGGTCGCGATCGACATCGCAGCGCCGAGAGCCGAAAAAGCGGAGCGAAAGGCGCCAGCAATCAGGGCGGCTGCCGTCGCGAGTTCGATCACACCAATGACGTAGCTTTGCCCCTGGACGCCGAACATGTTGAGCCAGTGCATGACGGGGCTGTTGTCGATGAATGGTGCAATCCCGTTTGCCTCATAGGCGGTGAATTTCATCCCGCCAAACCATAGGAATACGATGACCAGTGCCCAGCGCAGGAACGCGAGATCGTTCCGGTTGTGCTCCGCGACTCGAAAATCGTAGCTGTCAAAGATTCTCATACTTTCAGTCCTTTCATAAGCGAATTGGTGTGATGTCGCGTCCCACCCGCTTCTCAGGGGGCCGTCGTCATTTGATCGAGCACGCCCGTTGCGGCGTTCGGATGGGAGGCACCGGATTGGTTGATCGAGCGCCCGCTCGTGCATTCATGCTCCGATACGTGGAATGTATGCGGCGCGCATATATCCTCGTTTGAGGCTTGTCTATATGCGTCGCGCATATAAATGGAGGCGATGGATATGAACCGTGACCGGAACACGATCGGGGCCTTCGCCTTATTGATCGGAGACGAAATTGCCCGTGTGGTCGCGTCCAAGGCACCAGATGCCGGCCCGACTGCCGCAGCGCTGGCGCTTTTGGATCATGAGCCGGGGCTGTCGATCAGGACGCTCTCAGCCGGGGTCGGCCTATCTCATGCAGGCACTGTTCGACTTGTCGACCGACTGGTCTCCGAGGGGCTGATCGAACGACGGGGACATGCGGACGACAGCCGCGTTCGCTCGCTCTATCTGACCCCGTCGGGGGAGCAGGCCTCAGCCGCTGTGCTTGACGCCAGAAGCGAAGCGTTGGCGTCCAGCCTGGACGTCCTGAGCGCGGATGAGGTTGCCATCTTGGCGGATATGTCTCGGCGAGTCCTCCGCGCCCGCTTGCGCGATTCAGACCATTCGTATCGCATCTGCCGCCTGTGCAAGCATGATGCCTGCGCGAACTGCCCGATCGATGCTGAATTGAAGGAGCGCGCTGAAAACGTCGCCGATTGATTGCTCGCGCGGGCGGATGAGGCGTCCGCATCGAGCGCCGCAGCTGCGGAGAGGTCGATAGTCTCGAGGAAATCGCGTGAGTAGGCGAGACTTGCTGTAACCCAAGGTCGTTCAAGACCGAATGACGCGATGTGCCGCGTAAGCAAAGTCAAGAAAGCGGCGCTGTGTGGCGGGACAGCCCCTCACTTCCCGCCACACACATTTTTTCCAGACGGTAGCGCCAGAGTGACGGATTTCTCCATCTCGATCATCCAGGCGCCGCCCGTCTTCCTCAATCTCGCCGCCAGTATGGACCGGGCGGAGGAACTGATCCGTGATGCGGCCCGGCTTGGCGCCACGGTTGTGGTGTTCCCGGAAGCCTGGTTGCCCGGCTACCCGGTATGGCTGGACGAGAGCGCCGGAGCGGCGCTTTGGGGGCATCGCCCCGCGGAGTTGTTGTTTCGTATATTGTTCGCGAACTGCCCGGTCTTGGAAGGACCGGAAATCGCGCGACTTGCCGATCTTGCGGCGGAACTGTCCGTCGAGATCGTCATGGGCATTCAGGAACGGCGCGGCTCGAGCATCTACAATAGCGTCGTTCGCGTGACCCCGAGCGGATGGCGCGATATCCACCGCAAGGTCATGCCAACGCATAATGAGCGGCTGATCTGGGCGGCCGCCGACGGCAGCACCTTGAGGCCCTGGCCCGGAACGCACGGACCTGTCGGCGCACTTATCTGTTGGGAGCATTGGATGCCGCTCGCCAGGGCGGCACGGCATCAACATGGCGAGGTTTTGCATTTCGCCTTGTGGCCCGCAGTGACGGAACTCCACCTTCTTGCAAGCCGTCACTATGCTTTCGAAGGCCAATGCTATGTCGCCGCGGCGGGCACCGTCCTGACCCGGCACGATGTGCTCGAAGGGTTCGATAGCCTCGATACTGCCGAACCCGGTGCGCGTTTGATGTTGGAGGCGATCCCCGCAGAGCGCGAATTGCTGAAATCGGGGGGAAGCGCCATCATCGGCCCTGATGCCTCGATTGTCGCGATCGCCGCGAGCGGGGATACTTCGACGCTCTCCGCCACGATCGATCCGGACAAGCTGGCCGAAGGGCGCCTCTATCTCGACACCGCGGGTCATTATTCGAGGCCCGACATCTTCGAGCTGCTTGTGGATACGCGAGAACGGCCGGGCGTGCGATTCACCAACTGAGACAATGGCCCGCGTTCGAGCGAGGGAACTGTAACCGCGGCGCCGATGTCAGCGAATTCCAGAGCATCAAGCAACATGCCCGAGAGGAACGAAACCGTGCAGACCCAGACCAGCCAGCGGGCGCTTTCCGGCGCACTTCCGTTCATCGGTTCCGGCGTGGCGCTCATCGTCATGCTCACCTTCGGCACGATCTCGATCGCAGGCGCCATGATGGGTGTGATGCCGGGCTACTGAAAGGAACCGTGATGCGCGCTCCAGCCCTTATCCTCGGTTTGCTCGCCTTTGGCGCGGGCGTCATGGGCGTGATCGAGTCGGGCCGCGGCGATGCCCAAACGGCGTCGCCCCGGCGTGGCGGTCCTGTTCTGGTCGAACTGTATCAGAGTCAGGGGTGCTCGAGTTGTCCGCCGGCGAACGCCAATCTGAACGCGCTCGCCGATCGTCCTGATGTCGTGGCCCTGTCCTTCGGCGTCACCTATTGGGACTATCTCGGTTGGCGCGACAGCTTTGCTACGCCGCAATTCACGCAGCGGCAGTGGGATTATTCGCGCTACAATCGTCTGGGCAATGTCGCGACCCCGCAGATTTGGATCAACGGCAGCAAGACGGTCATCGGCAACAGCCGAGCCGAACTCGACGCATCGATCCGCGCGGCACGCAATGACGGCCCCCCGCTCACAATCGCGAACGGCAAGATCAACGTCGGCTCAGGTCGCGCTCCAGCGGGCGGCGCCGATATCTGGATCGCCAACTATGACCCTCGAACGGTCCAGGTCGCGATCAGGGCCGGCGAGAACGGCGGCCGAACGCTCCCGCATCGCAACATCGTTCGCCGGCTGACCAAAATCGGGCATTGGAATGGAAGCGCCAACAGCTTTGCGCTGCCGCAGGCCGCCCCAGGTTTGGCAACAGCCGCGTTCTTGCAGGCTGGACGGGGTGGTCCTGTGCTGGCCGTAACCAAGGCAAGCTGAGCTGTAACCTCTTCGAGAGTCAGATCGAAGCTCGCTTCGTCTCCAACCAACCACGGAATTGCGATCATGACCTTTCTTCGCGTGCTGCCTCTTGCGGCGCTTGCTGTTATTGCTGCTCCGGTTCAGGCGCAGCCGGTTCAACCATTCAGCCTGGCGGCTCTTAAGGCTGCTCAGGCGGCCGGTAAGCCCGTCCTGGTGGATGCCTTTGCGCCCTGGTGTCCCACTTGTCGCGCCCAGGCGCCGACGATCGAAAAGCTTGCCAAGGATCCTGCATACAAAAACCTGATCATCCTTCGCCTCGACTATGACAATCAGGCGGCCGAGAAGAGGGTGCTTGGGATCACGAAGCAAAGCACGCTGATCGCCTACAAAGGAAACCGGGAAGTCGGCAGGATCGTCGGCATTACGGATCCTGCGCAGTTGAAGGCGTTCGCCGCAAAGCCCCTGCGCTGACGCCATGCGCTTCGATCGTCGCGCCGTCATTGCAAGCCTCGGAGCGGTCGCGGTCGGCGGCGCTTCCTTAGGCGAAGCCATCACGGCTCCGAGCTATGAAGACCCGGACGACATGTATGCCGCGCTCGGCCGCCAACCCCAACAGGTGCTGAAGATCGGTGGTGGGACGATACGGGTCGTTTTCGCCGACGGCGCGCCCGGGCTTGCTCGCAAGCCGGTTCTAACCTGGGTGCGCACGGCGGCCCTGGCGGTGACGGCCTATTTCGGACGCTTTCCGGTCGAGGATTTCGGTCTGCTCGTCATCGCCGACTCATCCGATAAGGTCGGTCACGCGACGACGTTCGGCTACGCCGGTTCCGCTACCAGGATTCATGCCGGGACCGGGGCCGCAAGCGCCGCGTTCCGCGATGACTGGGTGCTTGTCCATGAAATGGTCCACACCGCGCTTCCCGATCTGCCACGCCGCGCTCTGTGGCTACAGGAGGGAAACGCGACCTATGTTGAGCCGATCGCGCGCGCGATGGCCGGCCAGCTCCCTGCCGCGGAGGTGTGGCGTCAGCTGGTCACGGGTCTGCCGAAGGGCAGTCCGCAACCTGGTGACGGCGGCATGGACGGCACCCGTGCCTGGGGCCGGCTCTATTGGGGTGGTGCCGCATTCTGGCTCCTCGCGGAGATCGCCATCTATCGCGATACCATGGGCAAGCGTTCACTCCGCGACGCGCTTCGTCGCATCAATCGCATGAGCGGCGGGAACACCACGGACTGGTCGCCCGAGCAGCTCATGATGGTCGGAGACCAGGCGGTCGGCACCAATTCGCTGATCGATCTCTATACCCGCTTCGCCGCGTCGCGGGTGGATCCCGATCTCGCCGATCTGTTCCGTCAGCTTGGTGTCAGCCGGCTCGGCGATGGCGCGATCTCTTTCGATGATCACGCACAATTGGCTCAGCTGCGACGAGGGATAACGTCCGCGCCGCGGTAAGCTGGAGCGGGATCCCTGGTGGATGCTCGCTGAGATTGTCGACCGCGATCAAAATTTGATTGGGCGAAGAGCAAGACCACCATCATCGACGGATGGCCAATCCGCGGCCGGCGCAGCGTGTTTTGTGTGATTGGGAAATGGCGATCGCTCGGCTCTCGAGCGTTTCGCGATGCCGGGCCGCAGGGGCAGTCCGACCCGGCATCGTCTTACGGACTGCCGCCACTGGTTGAGCGACAGGAGTCACCGCCCATCGGGCAGCGGCGTCGTCGGCTGAAGGGAGGGTAACGGCCGCGACACTATGGTATTCGACGCCGTGGCGATTCAGGTTACGCGCTTCGGCAGTTTTTTGCCGATCTCGATCAGCGCTGGAATTCAGCTTTTCGAAATGGCGCGATGCTCGGTCCAATTCTCGATCACAGCGAAATGGCGATCCCGCATCGGTGCCAGGATTCTCACATCCCATGCCGACTGCTTGGGTCGCCGTGCGGGCATCACTCCGCTTCAAAACATTTGTGCCGCTGTCGACCTCTGGCAAATGCAATAGCGGCACGGAGCGCCCTTTCGGGCGATGCCGTGCCGCTGGGTATCTGGATGCCGGCGCTGGAGCGCCGACGGTAAGCCGTTATCAATCGGCCGCATAATCCTTGTTCGCCTTGCCGCGCACCGGATCGATCCCGAGCAGATGGTCGAGCGAAAACTTGCCGCCGCCGCGGAATATGATCGGAAGGAGCAATCCGGCCCAGCTCAAGTGCGTCGGCCAGGCGTCGGGATAGACGAACACTTCGATGACCGTCGTCATGCCGAGCAGCCCGAGAGCCGCGACACGGTTGAACAGGCCGAGCACAAGCAGGATCGGGAACAGATGCTCCTGATAGGTCGCGAGATGAGCCGCAATGTGGGGCGGGATCAAGGGGATGCGATAGTCGGTCTCGAACAGCGAGTAAGTGCTGTCGGTGATATGAAGAATGCCATCAACCTTGGTGCGGCCGGACATGAAGAACACTCCGGCAACGCCGAAACGAGCGACGAGCAAGAGGATCGAGCCCGGAAGTTGATCGAGTTTCTGGCCGATACGGGCATAGATGTTCATGGATTTTCTCCCTGTTGGATATGTCCGGCAAAGGCGCCGGCCGAAAGCAAGGTCGCGAAGATCGCGGCGACATCGCCGCCTTCGCTGGCGGCGTTCTCTGCTGCGGTTGCGAGCGTCGAGCCGGCAAGGAAGGCGCGCGTAGGCGCGCCGATCACCCGGACCTCAATCGCATCGGCCGGGCGGGTGATGAGGAACTGCTCCGGCGCCCAGATGAGCGTATCGAGGGCTTCGGGCGGCGCGTCGGCCTGATGAGCAAGCCACAGGCTTGCAGCGGGCGACTGGCTCTGTCCGGTCCGTGTCGCCGGATGCCAGCGCAGTGCCGCATCTGGATCGATGCCCGCTGCGAGCGCTTCGGGATCGAGAAGGCCTTCGTCCGCCGCGAACAGCGCATCCGTCACCAGGCGCTCAAGCGCAGCAACGGCGCCGAGATAGGATGCTTCGGCAAAGGGAGTCCAGGCATCGACAAATGCCGGAAATCTGGAGCCATAAAGGCACAGGCGCGCTTCCGCCGGCGGTGACACTTCGACATAGGCCGTTGCGCAGGCTGCGAAGGCGTCCTCGCCAACCAGTGCCGCCACGACCGGGTAGTTGGCGAACAGAGCGTCGCGCGCGGCCTTTGTTGCAGTGTTGCGGTGCACGGCCAGGGCACGTCTGATCGCCGGGTCGGACGCTCGTTCCGGCGAAGCAAGCATCGCACCGAACCCTTGCTGAAATGAGCGAGCGTCAAGCATCGACCGGCATCCGTTGTTCGAGCAGCCGATGCGCGCGGTCGCGCTCAAGCATGAGTTCGTTGAACTGGGGGATCTCGTCGTCGCGTTCGATGATCGTCGGTCGCGGGCCAATCCGGTCGATCAGCCGCTGATAGAGCAGCCAGACAGGATCGGAGACCGAAGCGTCATGGCTGTCGATCAACAATCCGCTGGTCGGGTCGGGATCGGGACGGTGCCCGGCGAGATGGATCTCGCCCACGATCGACGCCGGGATTGCATCGATCCGCGCCTCGGCCGAGAAATTGAGGTTCGCCGCACTGACGAAGATGTTGTTCACGTCGACGAGAAGGCCGCAGCCGGTCCGCGTCGCGAGCTGCGAAAGGAAGGCAGCCTCATCGAGTTCGTGTCCGGGCAGATCGACATAAAGTGATGGATTCTCGACCATGATGGCCCGGCCGAGCGCATCTTGGACGCGCGCGACATTGTCGGCCGTGATGGCGAGCGCCTCGCGTGTCCGCGGAAAGGGTAGGAAATCGGCGTGATGCGCGCCTTCCCATTTCTGCCATGCGAGATGATCGGAGACAGCGGCCGGCTGGATTCGATCGACGAGGCGTCGCAGAAGCGTCAGATGCTCCGGTGTCGGCGGTTCGGCCGAGGCAAGCGATAGGCCGACGCCGTGCAGCGAGATCGGGAATTGCGAGGCAAGCGCGACGAGCGCCCGCAAGCGCGGCCCCCCGTCCACCATGTAATTCTCCGCGTGCACCTCGAACCACAGGCCCGGGTTTCGCGCCGTCAGCGCTTCATCGAGATGCTCGAGCTTGAAGCCCAGGCCTGCGGTCATGGACATGGCACCGATCCTTACGCTTTGGGGGTCAGCGAGCCGTAGCCCTTGGGCGTCTTGATTTTGGTGCAGGTGCCGGCAGGCACCAGCTTCCAGGCGTCGCGCTGATAGTCGATCTTCGACGTGCCCGCGCAGGTTGTGCCGGCGCCAGCCTTGCAGTCGTTCTTGCCGGCCTTGGAAACGCCGTAGCACTTTTCCATCGGCTTCTTGGCTTGAGCATGCGCCGCGGTGGTTGCGCCGGCAGCGAGCGAGGCGAGCAGCAGCGCGCTGAGCGCGGCGGTCTTACGATTGGTCATGACAGTCTCCTTCAATCAGCCTCACGTGCGACGACCTCCGGGAAGGCGATCGCCGCACGGTGGTCCGGGAGGCTGATTGAGTCGGACCACGATGTTGGGTCCGCTGGAGGCTGGCCGACGGTTACACTTGCTCAGGCAAAATAGAATTTATCGAAGTCTGTAACCGGCGCCGCATCACGCTCGAAAACCGCCATGCCATCTGGCGAAACATCACCTCTATTCAGGAGTATCTCATGAAGACCTTCAAGACCGGCGCCGCCATCGCCTCCGCCGCTGCCATGCTCGCTCTCGCCGGCGCTGCGACCACCGCTCCGGCTTATGCCGCGGGCAAGGCCAAGGTGCAGCCCTGTTACGGCGTCAATTCGTGCAAGGGCACGTCGGACTGCAAGTCGGGCAACCACGACTGCAAGGGCCAGAACAGCTGCAAGGGCCAGGGTTTCAAGGACATCACCGCCAAGGCCTGCAAGGCACAGGGCGGCAGCCTCACCCCGAAGGCCGGCTAATTCTCCGTGCCGCCCGGTCGCCAAGCCGGGCAAGTTCTCGAGCCGCTCGTCAGTCCTGTGCTGGCGAGCGGCTCTTTATTTGTGCCGCAATGATCAATCAATGTGATCGCGCCTCCAACCCACAGTGCTTCACCGTGACAGCGAACTGTCTGGCAGAAACTCGACCCGCTAGTCGGCATTGGAAGCGCTTGCCGCGTCTCGCGTTAGCCGCCGAGCGACGAAAGATCGCGCCAGCCGTAGGCATCCTCTATGAGGGCGGCGTCGTGCACGCCGTCGATTTTCTCGTCCACGACAATGCCACCGAGCTTTTCGTAGAAGGCTCGCGCAGGGGCGTTCCCGCGTAAGACCCACAGACTTGCGGCGAACTCCCCGCTAAATCCCTTGCCGGTCAGGGAAGCATCGCGTTGTTTCCCGCAAGAGCCGAAGCCGACCACACACCCATGATTCTCGGCGATGACGACGGCAGTACAACCGTATTCATCTGGGGCCTTGAGAATATTGCCCCACATCGCCGTTCTCGCGTCGACCGATAGCCCCGCCAACATCTCGCCTGGAACGAGGCCGGTATATGTCTCGTGCCATGAAGCGACATGTAACGCCCCAAGCGCTGCGGCGTCCGCATGGGTAGCTTGGCGGAGCGAAACGGCGACCATGCAATCTCTCGGGTTCAAGTCCAGGTATCCGAGCATGATCCTCGCGACGCGGTCAGGCAAGAATCCAGCCCAATCCGGTCACTATCCGGATTGCTGCGTCAGGCTGGTGATGAACGGCGGAATCAGCGGCAACGATGGCAACGGCATTGAAGTAAGCCAGATTGCGAAATTAATGTAGCCGAGCGCGAATATCACCAGCGCGAAATACGTGGCAGGATCACCCTCGCAATCAATGTGATCGTGCCCACGCCGAGCGAGTACCAAAACACGATTTAGAACGGATCATCACTGGGACAGTGGAACGCGAAGATCAACGCGCCCCACGTCGCCGCAGCGACGCCTACCGCGACGGAGCTCGCTTGCCTGTCGGTGGGCGCGCCGCGGCGCATCATCACGCCGAGCGCAATCACCGGCGGGATCGACAGGATGCTCATGACCGTGAGGCATTCGACACCCATGCGCCACATCAGGCGCGTCGCGAGCGCGTCCACGCCCTGGCCTGCTGCATCAATCACCCAGCCGGCAAGAAAGAGGCCCGCGACAACTGCGAGCCAGCGGCGCAGCCCCGAGCGCGGTGAAGAAACGGGATTGAACGAGCCGAGTGCGATATGGACGCCGAAGGCCGCCAAAAGGGCGAGGCCTCCCATCTTCCACCAGAATGCCGCGCGACCAAGGGCCGCCGCCGCATCAGGGCGCAGCGTGCCGAGCGCCAGGAACCCGGCGAGCTCGATCGCTGCCAGACCGAGCAAAATGGCCAACTGACGACGCGGATTCGACCGGCGCACCGGGCGCAGATCGCCAACCAGCTGATCTATCAGAAAATCACTCGGCATCGGGCTGCTTCTGAACGATCGCGGCCAGTCGCGCCAGCCCACGATGAATGTTCACCTTGATCAGCGATCCGGACTGGCCGGTCCGCGCGGACGCTTCCTCGACGGAAAAACCTTCAATCTTCACGAGTCGAATGGCCTCAGCCTGAGCCGGCTTTAGTTCGGTCATCAATTGGGCCAGGACCACAGAACTCGTCACGCTGCTCTCATGGTCCTCGACCGCGATGTCGTCCGGCAGTTCTTCCGTCGTCGCTCGTCCCATCGACCGGAGGCGATCGATCCATTTGTAACGAGCCACCGCGACAAGCCAGGGCTTGAACGGGCGTTCGGGATCATAGGTATGACGCTTGTCGTGAATCGCGATCAGCGCATCCTGCACGGCATCCTCGACCATGGCCGGCGGCAGACGACGGGCATAGAACCGGCATAGCCATTTCCTCAGCTCGTCGAGGAGCCGCCTGTATGCCCCGGCATTGCCCTGCTGGGCCGCGACCATCAAGCGGCTCCATTCTTCCTCTGGCGCGTTCATGACTGGCACCGCAGGAAATCGGGCGAGCTCTGCCGTCTGGCGGGCGGTCTGGGGGCTAGGGTCAAGGCGCACGGATACGCA
>ERZ1292629.2555-Hain-H43-01um-R1-2555-length-15080-cov-11_pt1 | contig 15080 bp, 40 predicted proteins | sample MGYA00564399_ERZ1292629 | MGnify/ENA primary metagenome ERZ1292629 (study PRJEB36523, sample SAMEA6512636) | groundwater metagenome | collected 2019-01-08 | study: AquaDiva: Metagenomics assemblies of 32 groundwater samples
AGCTTCACGTATCGTTTCTTCACCCTTTCCTCCTCTCGATGAACGCGGCGAGGCCTATCTCGCTGTTGCGTATGGGAACAGGCGTGTAGTCTTCTAGGCTGTGATGCCATTTATCGACGATATCCACGATCTCCACGACCTCCTCGGCGGTGTAGGTGCGGGGCGGCGGGTTCATTCGCTTCAGGAATGCATCCCACTCAAGCTGGCTTGTCAGTATCGCGGCCCACAGTCGTTCGTGTCTCAATCCGTCTCCTATGTCCACGACGCCCGTGCGAGGCAGAGATTCAATGAGCACACCTTCCCGCAACCCTTCCGGTTCTTTCCATATCCAGCACTTGTCCCCTATGTGCATCCCGCCCTTTCCGCCTGCTCGCGCAGACTCTTCGTTCGTTCCGTCGGTAGATCGCCCAACAGCTTCAGCGCGGCTAGGAAACCGTCGCGGAATGACTGCGGGTCAAATCCAATGTCAGCTCGCAAGTACTTTGCCGCATCCATCTCCTGCTCGAACTCGCTTCGGGTGTCGGTTGCAGTATCCTCCTGTATTGCCCCTCTCCGAATCGGGCACTCGTCGTTACCGCAGTAGAGGAACGTGTCGATTGCGCTTCGATTCTGTGGGTGGCTGCATTTGTCGTCGTCATCACGTAAGGGTATGTAATGCCCGCACGTTTTGCTGATCTTAGATACATGGTCGCTTCGGGTGTCGGTCATATCACCACATCTCCTTGGCAATCTGAATCAGGATGCCCAACAGTAGGCACGCTCCGACGAGTACGCATATCCACCGTCCGGTTCTCTCGCTCATGTCGGTCACTTCCCCTCCCCCCACTCGGTGAGTATTGCTTCGATTTCGTTTCGCATCGTCAACCGCTCTTGGTAGTGCAGCGCGTGGTCTATGCGCTCCAGCAGCCGCATGGCCTTGCGGTACTCGCGCAGGAGGCGGCGGAGCCACGAGAGGCTTACGACACCCGTCTGTTCTCCCGGTCGCATAGTACGATTGCCGTCGCACTCGACGCACCGGCACGTTGGCTTGTGCTTGCTCATTCCCCCTCCTTCCGCGCCCCGTTCTTGGCGATCGTCCGATCACACAGGTTTATGGCGCTCTCTAGCTTCTTTGGTGGGACCCCAGATGGGTAGATAACTTGGAAAAACTCGCGCTACTCTTTAGTACACTGTAGCAATCTTTCAGCGAGCAACTTGCGTTTGAACTCTAGGATCTCTTCGGCAACATTACTCACAGTCTCACCCCGGTCTCCGCTTCAACCATCGCCTTGGCGTGGTCCTTGAAGCTGTTCAGTAGTTGCGCGTCGGTCATCGACGCATGGTCCGGGTGCTTCGCGATGTCAGCGTCCCGGTATTCCTTCCACTCGCCGGTGGCTTTCGCCAGCATGAGATATAGCCACGTAGGATAGTAGCAGGTGGCCAGCTTGTCTGGCCAGCACAATTTCGAGGGCTTTGCTTCCACACTCGCGCTGTGGTGCCGGCTATGGTAGGCCACGTAAGACCATACCCAACAAATCGCGTGCGCACGTGGGTAGAACTTTCGGAAGATGCCAACAGCAATCTCGGCCGACTTGACCGAGTGCTGTGAGCCCTCTGGCCCGTTCATCTCTGCGCATCCCCAGTACCCAAGGTCATGCACCCAAATGGCGAACAACTCGCGCCACGAGGGGCGCCCGTACAGCTTGACCCACGCCCTCCATACAAGAAGGGGGTGGATCAGGAACTGATGGACGCCGAAGAGCAGCGAGCGCGTGCCCATTTTCATTTGGTTACCTTTCTGGTTCGGCCCTCGTTCGCGCGCTCAAGGCCGACCACCTGGCGAAGGCCCGTATAGAGGGTATTCACGTTTGACATATGCCACTGAACGCCCTTCATCTTGCCCGCGTCGTCGTGGTTGTCGATGTTGTCCAGCTCCGACAGGAGCCATTCTCGCACGACCTCGATGGGTTTGCGCTTCGTCGATCGTAGCGTCAGGCTGATAACGTATTCTTTATTCATTCGTCCCTCGTTGATAAGGGGTCATGGCCGCAGTAGTAGCAGGACGTGATGCCCCGGCGACGTGTGATGTGCGGCGGGACCTTGTCCCCAATCCATCTCTTGGCAACGGGCCTCCAGAGGTACGCGTCCTCTGGGTCCCATTCGAGGACCTCGTCCCCAGCCTCAATCACGTCGTCTTCGTTCAGGAGGACGTAGCGGGTCATGGTCTCCTCCGTTTCTTCTCGGCTTCGGCCTGAAGCTCGCTGAGCTCCAAGAACACGTTTGTGATCGTCATCCCGCCGGCCCCATAGAGCGGGGCATAGGCTTCGTGCCCATACCCCATCCGATCGTAGATCAAGTAGCGAAAGGAGCCGCCCTCACGGAGTTGGGCTGCAAGATGGCCCAGGACCCACGCTGTCTGCTCGATCGAAGGCTTCTTCATAACTTCACCAACTCGACGTCCCCGATTGCATACTGGTTCTGTGGACTGTGGTCCTTAACCCACCGTTCTGCGGCCTCTAAGGATTCGCAAATGACCTCGTCCTTCCAGTTGGTTGTGTTTCGTACAACCCACACCACCCGCCGAGAGGACTTCAACTCCTCGAGGTCACAGTGCAAACAGCCCCCGATGGGGCTGTCGCTATTGCATACGCACTCGGTCTGTTCGATCCAGTAGTCAAGGTTCATTCGTGCGCCTCCGCCACAGTGAAGTACATGAAGAACGCGCTGCTGACTGCGCAGAACCAGCAGACCATCTGCGCTTCCGGGCGAGGCGTAATCCAGACGATGATCACTTCGACGACCTGGTACACAAGGAGTGCTATCACCGCCGCAAACAGGGAACAGATCGTTCGTTCAAAGGGTTTCACTTCGGCCCCCGTTTCGAGTACTCCCTGGCCAGCTTCTCGTCGAGCATCGCCCTCACAATCTTGCAAACCTTCCGGCGTTCCAACCAGCCCAGGGTTTCGAGCGGGTATGTGTCTCCTCTGTCGCAGTAGCCCCACCAGATTTGCATCCCGCTCGGCCGGTGCTTCAGGCACAGGGACGCATCGGAGGGTGCCATCCAGTCGTCAGGGTTCTTCAGTGCCTCGCGCAGCGCTTCGAATGTCTTGCTCATGATACCTCTTCCTTCAGACTAGCTTCGAGTTCTTCGAGCGCCTTCCTCGCAGCGTCGAGGTAGTGCAGTCCGCTCAAGGAATACCCGCCACCATCATAGCGTTCCCATATAGCGCGGGTAAGCAACCCAATCTCGGTCTGGATGCCCCGGACTCTTATTGCGAGTTCTGCGTTGGTCTTCATATCTCAATCTCCAGTGGCGGGTTTGTCGGAAGGTACTGACGCGTGCACGTGCTCGCGTTTACGAATTTGATGTCCAGTCCCTCGTCGTACGTCACCCCATATCCCTCGTGGATGTGACCGAAGATGTGGTACTCGGGCTGAACCTTCTGGATCGTCTCCGCAAGGTCGGTACATCCGACCATCTGCCCGTCGTCGGTCATATCACCGTGCCCATGGATCGGGCCGTGCGTGATCAACACGTCGGTGTCCTTTGGGATCAGCGCCCACTTCTCGCGGATCTCGAAACCACGATGTAGGTTGAACGCCCAGTCGTAGAACCAGGGGCTCCACGGCGAACCGTAGAACTTCACCCCGTCGATCGTGATCTCGCTGTCCTGCAAGTAGATCAGTCCCTGCATGGTTAGGATCCGAACCGCCTGGTCGTGCCGGTCATCCTCGAAACAGAAGTCGTGGTTGCCCGCGATGATGATCTTGTGCTTGTGGGGCAGCTTCTTCGCCCAGTCACTGAAGTTCACCACATCGTTCAGGTTGCCGCGGTTGGTGATATCACCAGCTACTACGAGCACATCACCGTTTGGAACGGGGAGCATGCTGTCGTGGAGGGCGTGCGTGTCGCTGATCGCTGTGATTTTCATCCTTGCGCTCCTTTATCTTCCCAAGTATCTTATCGTGGTACTCCACCCGCTTAAGTAGTTCTGCCACTTGTCTTTGGTGGTAGCGGGCGCTCCAAGTCATCTTCTTGCGTTCCGCATCGACCCGTTCCCGTCGCGTTAACTCCGACATTGCGTTCTGCTCCGCGACCATGCGAGCCCCTGCCGCTTCGGCTGCCTCTCGAGTCGGATAGATCTCGCTTTCCTTCAACGGGGTCCAGGAACAGGACGTTACGTTGGCGTGGTACTCCCGTGTCTGGCCTTCAGGATCTTCTGTGATTATGACTCGATCGATTTGAAGCTTCCGCACGTGGGCCTTCCACGACCACTCTTCGGTAACACGACCTGGCGTTTCTGACCAACCAGGGTACTTGGTGCAGTAGTCGCAGACCACGGCTGAGCCCTCACTGTCTGCGGTCCCGATAGGCTTTACGAGAACTTTGGAAGTACCGTTACAGACCGGGCATGTGATAATGTCACCGGTCCAACTTACGCCCACGGTCCAAACGAGGTCGCCTTGTTTCAGATTCATTCAGATTGTCCTTGATTGTATAGTGCCGCGGATTCTTGTCCGCATGCGATTTCTTCAGATATTCAACCACGAGCAGGAGCTCCTCAACCAGCTTGTTGTACCCGCCGGGGTATGGCCGGTCGTCGTTCAATACGCCGGCTGCCTTGGCGTCGACCAGGATGGCCAGACAGGCCAGCGCGTGGCCGAGATGAGGGACCTTGCTGTCCGAGGCGCACTCCTCGCCCTCGAGGTAGGCCAAGATATGTCGCAAGGCGGCGGCGATGTAGACCGAGGCGCGCACGCCCGATACCCGATAGTTGGCGTACCCGTACTTCAGCATCCCGTCAAGGAAGCCGAGGCACCCGACCGCTGTGGCCGTTGAGGGCCATAGATGCAAAGGTAGCTTGTTGCTACCGACGATTGACTTCGGATTCGTTCCCTTTGTCTTAGGGTCCTGTCTCATGTATCTCCTTAGTTAAAGTGGTAGCGGGGGGTGGGTTCGAACCACCGACCTCGTGGTTATGAGCCACGCAATCTGCCAGCTGATAGTACCCCGCTATATGTGACAAGCCCCAAGAATATCAGAACTCCTGGGGCATGTCAACAGCCTATTCTCTCCGATCTTCCTCATCCTGCATGATGTTACTCACTCTGCCGAGGAAGCCCAAGGTGACCCCGAATCTCCTCGCCGTAGCCTCCAACATGGATTTCAACAAGTTGAGCGCTTGTACGCTGGTGATTGACTCCGCCGTCGAAGTCGCTGTTCCCACGCTCCCAGGAGCCGCGAAAGTTCGTGGCGACCGTTTGAGGCGCCGCCACCATCCTTTCCTTCCACTCCTCCGGGAATGCCAGGGGAATGGGGTTCCTCATGTGCTCGTCGAAACACGCTGTCAGTACCGCTTCAGGTATGTCCTGGGGTAAGTAGACCGTGCCGTCCTTGATGACAACCTTGTCCGGGTGCTTGACGTAGTACTCAAGCATCAGGTGGACAGGTACTGTCGTCGGGGTACTGATCCAGTCGGACAGGTCGATGTCCTTCTTCTCGTACTTGTGCCCCCTGAATGTGACCCGGGCTTCGTAGTCCACCGCCTTCTCGTCGACCTTGCCGATCGTGATATGAATCCCCGGTTGTCGGAGTTCATCGTTGTTGTCCGTCCCGCTGGCGGAGGCCGAGCCACCGCAATGGTGATGAGCGGTTCCACAGAACTGAGATCCGTCAGCCAACGCCGCTTCCTGCAGCGCCACCCGGTCCGGATGATCCTCGATCTCCTTGGTGGTCATACTTTGGCTCGCTCGCTGAGGCAGGACCACGATCTTCATGATCTTTGTGGCTTCGTTATAGGCGAGTCGAGCCTGGGCCTCCCCCTTGAACTCGTGGTATGTCCACCGGAAGAACGTGATCATCTTCCGGTACTCATCCCATGGGAGCTTGCCCCCGGTCCACCGGATCGCCATTGGCTCGGCCGGCGCATCGGCCACCGGCACCCACCCGGTGTAGAGTCCGGCTACGTACTCGAATAGCCGGTCTCCCACCTGGATCTGCGAACCGACCGGACGTTGTAGTCCTACTGGTCGCTGCACGGGACCTCCTCCACGAGAAGGTTCTGTACCGGGTCGCCGACGATCGCGAAGGGCGACTCATTGACCGCCTGCTCCACCAGTTCGTCTTCGAACTTCCCGAACAGTTCCACCGCCGGGTTCTTCTCAAGCGCCTCTTTGACAAACGCAACGATCTCACCCCGTGTCATGTTCGGCTTGGGCAGAGGGATCCGGTAGGTATGGGTACCCTTGACTTTCTTCTCTATCGTCTTGCTCCGCTCCCACGTCCGGTCGAAGATGGCGAAGCAGTTCACGACAGGCCCGGTGTCCGGGTCGAACAGCTTCTGCACGTCCTCCATCGTCGCGCACCCGGAGAGGTCGACGTTCGTCACGGACTGAATCCGTGCCATCACGGTCGTCCTCGACTTATTTCGGTCCTCGGGGGACAGGTTGATCCAGCCCTCGATCAGGCACTGCATATCCGGTGGTACTTTGCTCCACTTCATACGTTCTTCTCCCCTCTCTCCATCTCCCGGTACGTGAATGTCCGGGTCTTGGCGAAGTTGTTCATCACTTTGACCGGGAATTCGGTCATATCTTCACCGAGTGTCGGTGCTTCCTGGCTCCAGAACCACCAGAGCCAGGTCATATAACCGGCTGCCATCATGTTGGCCATCGCCAACTGTGGTGTTGCCGCCGCCTCTTCACCCGTACAGTGGGGGCGAAGTGGGTCGTTCCGTTTGTCCGTCACGATCTCTGGGTAGTACGTCCGGGGATCCAGGTTGGTGTCTTTCCATCCCGGCTGATAGTAGTACGACTCAGCTGACGTGTACTCATTAGCCCCCACGATACAACGAGCCCCTATGTCATCGGCGGCACTAAGCCCGGATAACCGCGCTACGTGGTTGTCCACGGCGAGGAATATCCACCGGACGTTCCGCTCCGCCTTGATCAGCTTGCCTATGTCGAGCAGCCGGTAGTCGAAGTACTCCGGCTTGGCCACGATCTTCGTCTGCAGGTTCTCGAGACTCAGCCTGACGGCCATCGATACCGCCTTGGACTTCCCGATGTCCTGTTCGGTGTAGAACTGACGGTCCAGATTCTTCTTCTCCACCGTGTCTCCGTCCCAAAGTACCAAGGTGGTGTCCTTCGGCAGCATCTTGGCGACAGCGGGGGCCAACCAGCCCCCGCCGCCCCCGCATCCGAGCAACCAGATCTCATCCATATGCAACTCCACTTCTGTGTTCCAGGCTTTGGATCACGGCCGACAGTTTCCGTCCGTTCATGAACTCAGCTTTCAGGGCATCACAAACGCGTTTCTCTGCGATTACACTCGCGCTAATGGAGGCGGAGACAAGAGCAGCGGACCTGCGAGCGAGCGTCTCAATATCGGAGTCAGCTGCCTTCGGGTAGAATAGTGACGTGGCCGCCTTTATCTGATCCCTGCGAGTCAGTAGGCGTCCGTTGGAGGGCTCCCCGATGTTCAGGTAGTTCTCCACCACGTCGTCTACCAAGTCCGCGTTTACCCGGTCGAACAGACACGTCGCTTCAGTCACCCCGAGTACACAGTCCATTACCGTCTTGTGTAGTGTTGACCCAAGCATCAGATCGTCTCCTCCGTTTTCGGGGTTCCGGTACCGGCCAAAGCCGTCAGTCCAGCGTGGACGGCGTCCACTTCAGGCACAGCAACCCTGGTAAAGATACCAGACCCAATCAGGTTGGACTCCGATACTTCGTCTTTCCACGTCATGACTTGGTCTCCCGTCAGCGGATTGAACGCCAGGTAGATCGGGTACTGACCGATCGGCTTGTCCGAGATGAGATGGTTGTTCCACTGCGACACTTGCATCTGCGCGATGATGTCGTTAAGGAGCTTGTCCACCGGGCCACAGTAGTCCACTGTCGCTGGGGGCCACACGTTGTCCCCCATGCAGATCGTACTCTGGGGGAAGATGTTCGGGATGTTGGGTCGGAAGTACGGCGCCGCCCTATCGGTCTTGTGCACCAGCAGCAGGGTGATTGCCGCGTTAGGAACCCGCCACGTTCCAACAACGAATGTGTAGTTGGGCGGCGGGGTCCAAACTCGGCATTCAAGCACTGCTTTCTGCTGTTTCCCGGTCGTCGCGTCCGTGTACTCCGGAGTGAAGCACGGGTATGTGACCACAGACTTCCCGTCCGCCGAGCGACAGAGGCCCCAGTGGGTGAGGAGCGTGAGCTGTGGCAGGAAGGTGAAGACAAACGTCCCCGCCTTGGACAGGACCAGGTGGATGCCGGGGAGAATGTTCGGCTCGGCCTTACAGAGCTTGGTGCAGAAAATCTCTTCCAGTAACTTGTCCGCGGTTCCGAGCCGGGTCATCTTGATCTGCATAACGTAGAGCTCGCCGACCGACGACAGACATACGACGGGGGTGTTACCGCGAACGGATTCTTCGAGGGGGGAAATGGGTACTGTCATGGGGGTCTCCTTGAAAATGGGTTGGGAAGGGCGCCCCGGAGGGATTGAACCTCCGGGGTGCCGAATGTACTACTGCACTCGACGGCCAGTGTCGTACTCGACTAGGCCTTGGTGTTCGCCTTGGTGAAGAGCGTCACGAGGTCGCCGTCGTTGAGCGTCTGCTCCGTCTGGGCGATCGTGCCGTTGACCATCACGCCGACTGCGGCGGGATCGAAACCGAGGGCCATCTGCAGATCGCGACTGCGCCGCACTGCTTCCGTCGTGGGGCATGCCGCGAGATCGCGGGTCTTGCTGTTGCCTGGACCGAATCCGATTGTGATCACTATCTACCTTCTTTCCTTGTTTCGTTGAAGCGTCAGCCACACCGGTACCTAAGTACCGGCGGGCTGACATGAGGCGTTAGCCGACACAGACCCGAACGCGGCTCTCGAGGAACGCCTGCGCGGCGAGGTCATTCCACTCGGCGACCGTGCACTCGTCGATCTCGATCTCGAGCTCGGCATCCGCCAGCTCCAGCGTCGACTTCAGGGCCTTGATGCCGTCCAGCACGAACGGCCGGGCGACCTTGACCACCGGCGCCTTGTAGTCGACCGGGAACTTCCCGTTCAGCCGGATGTAGTCCGCCGCCGCCTGGTTGATGGCCGCGTCCCGCTGTTCCGTCACGCCCGCCAGACCATTGATCTCCGCCTCGACCGCCGCGATGATACCACTGACCCGCTCCAACACCTTCCCTGCCTTGAGCAGCATAGCTGCCTTTCCGCCCCATCAGGGGCATACTATCCACCACTTTGTGGTGTGCCTGATTACCAGGCATGTAACGTTACACGGGAACGCGGTCCCGCACCGTGCCGCGCCCGGCACCTACCGGGCGGCAACATCACTAATCCGAATTTTCTTCTGGCCATGATCAACCGTCGTCGGGTCGACGTAGTTAAGCTGGTACACCGCTGACCAAGCCGCTCCACAGTTGCTGCACGTTAGATCCAGGAAGAAGCCGCCTTCGATAGCGGCGTCATGTCCTTCCAGTTTGAAGTTGAGAGGACCGGCGCCGCAGCTCGGGCACACCTCCGACTCCGCGTCCGGAACTTGCTTGTTCAAGTAGTCTCTTGCCGCGTCCAGGCCCGCGACCAGCGTTGGGTCCGTGATCGGCACAAAGTCCGTCGTCGGTGACACTGCGACTGGGCCCCCTTGCTCCTTCAACCACCGATACAGGTCGTCGATCTTCTGCTGCGTCAGCTGGTTCGCCCCATGCTGGCGCGTCTTGAGCCTTTGGTAGATGTCCATCAATGATTCCTCTTGTTCATGCTACCCGGCACGTTCTCGGCTAAGCAGGCCGCCATAGACGGCGAGTGTGCCTGCAAGGCTGTTATGGCGTGGGCATGCTGCGCCCGCCGTTGCATCAACTTCGCCATGGCCTTCCGGTCAAGCCCGGTCGCCTTTCCGTCCCCGCGACTTCGAGGCTTTCCGCCGTGGATTCCCTTTTCCTGTGATCCCTGGTTTCGTGACATTGGTTGTCCCTTTCTGTTCGTAACCCGCTCGTATTTCGTGTTCGGCCTGGAGGAACGCGAGGTATGACGGTACCCCGCTCGCCGTCAGTTCCGTGAATCGTTTTCTCACGGTATCCAGAGCCGCCTTGTCCTTCGTGTTGGCCTTGATGCAGCCCGTCGAGAGCTTGAGGTCGCCGTGGATGGTACTGTACGGCTTCGCCAGGCACTCCGGGTCACAGCCGGATATGAGAAGTCCCTCCCTGGCAGTGACGAACCGCCAGCTGAAGTCGTCCCACGATCGCTGGCTCGCCACCTTCGAGGAGGCCGTGAAGTACGCCTTCGCGAACTCCGAGCGTAACATCTTCGCGTACCCAAAGAACCAGTGGTTCAGGCGACAGAGTTCCTTGGCAACCGCGTCGGTGTTCGGCAGCGCCTGGTATACTCTGACAGACTTGTCCAGGTACTCCTGCGCGGCGACCCGGGCGTCCTCCTCGATCTTGTCCAGGAAGCCCGCGGATATCAGGACGGATCCGCAGGTTAAGAGCCCTTCCGTGAGTTTGGCCACAGCGGTCGCGGCCTGTGTGTGCAGGATCGAGATCAGGGCGTGTTTGTTTGCCGGCACTGGGCAGTCGTCTGTTGCTGTGTATGACATGTGTTTCTTCTCCTACAGCAAGAACTCGGCCGCCTTAAACTCCGGCGACGTGCGGACCATCATCTCCCCCTGCCCGCAGCGCATGGCCAGGCGGATCAGTTGGGATTGGTCGGTGATGGCACCGCGGTTTCGGGGGTACGACAAGCCCAGAACGGTTCTGTCGAGCGCATCGCGCGCGGCCGAACGCGCCAGCATGGCGGGCGACGGCTTGAGTTGGTCAAATGATTTCAGTGTCACTGCATATTCTCCTTGTTCATCTCGACTTCGACTCGTTTGATCTGGCCGCGGACGACGTGGACCTTCGAGGCCCAGTCGCCGTTTTTCTCCTCTTCCTTCGCGGCGAGCAGGTCGCGGAGGATCTTCTTCAGGGCGGAGAGTGATGGCTCGTTCTGGTGCATTTATCCTTTCTGACTTACTAGTCTTCCCACCCAGTGCGTACCAGCATATCGACGTGACAATGGCCGCGGCCGAAGGCATCGAGCATGCCGTGGCCGCGAACGTTGATCTCGGTGGACTGCTGCTCATCGGCTACTTCCATCAATGATTCCCGGCGTTCTTGGTCGTGCTCCGATGCGCGGGCAACTGACTTTCTCCTGATTCTGTTCTCCAGTGTGTGGTCGATCACATCGTCTCCAGTAGTTTGTTGACCTGATCGAGCTTCTCCTGCATGATCACACGCAGCACGCAGGCCATCCGCCGGTACATCCGCCTGCTTTCCTCTGGAGGAAAGTCGCTGAGCAGGTGCGACCCAAATGGGCTGTATGCGTCCGAGTGGACAGAGATGACGCTGTCTCCGAACCGCTGATCATGAAGATCACGGAGCCCGCGTTCGAGCTGCCTCTTCGTCTGCAGAAGCTGTTCCGTCGCTTCCACATTGTGGAGCTTCATCCGAACGCCCCCATCCAACGATCTGGACCGTATCGGCGAATGAAGTCCGCCTCGGTTGTGGCCGCTTCGACTGTGTCGAAGGCGGCCGTTAGTCCCTGGACACCGGGGAACACGAACTTGACGTAGAAGCGTCCACTGTATTCAATGACTTTGGCCATCTGTTTCCTTTCGGTGAAAGAACCACTTGGCGAAGCGATCGGCCAACACGCCAAGTATGGCAAACAGAGCAATAACCCACATGAACGGCCCGCACAGGATAGCTGTGACTGCCGCTACAGTATTGCTTGGGTCAGGCTTATGGTATCTCCTACCGTAAGTAACCAATCTGTGCATTAGGTAGATCCCGGCAACAGACCAGATCGCGAGACCGACCACGACGTATGCTTCAGTCATCAGTTCAACCCAACCTTCCCACGTGCGACGGCGTCAACCGTTGTCAGCAACCAGTATCTTACGGTACCTTCTTCGCCCATGTACATGAGCGTGTCCCCGTCCTGGGGCTTGTAGGTGCTTGGCACAATGGTGCCATCAGCGAATCGGATTGTGTTCACAAAGGCTCCTTGTACTCATGCCCCACGTACCCCGGGTTCGAACGGAGGCATGCTTCAGCCGTTCGGGTTAGGGGTACGTGAGGCGGGTTGGATTTACTTCTGGTGCTTGGTTCCCCACCAGGGTTTGTTAGCCCACTCGATGTGGGCTTTTAGGAAGCGGCGGGTTCGTTGATAATCTTTGATAGAGGTGTTCCAGTACATGTGCACCTCCTCGTCTCTCGGATTGTAGTCCAAGCACGGAATTGTGCAGAGCGACTCGCTGTTGAACTTGGCGTTCACGCATGCGGATTGATATCGAACATAATACCCGAAGCCGTGGTGTTGTGTCCATAAGCACTCGTCGCAGAATCTATTACAGTGGGGGCAGCCTACTCGGCCCTTGAATGTTTGGTGGTAGTTCTTCTTGCGCGTCGTCCACATCCGATCTAGTGCGTGCAGGAGCGCGGTGTTACGCTTGCGGATTTTCGTTGCGAAACTCTTTGGGCTGTGTTCAGCAACTCGCTTGAGCCAGTCCCAGTCTGTATTGTATTTCATCGGACACCGTCCTTTCTTAGTACGTACATCAACCATAGGATGACTGCGTGCAAAAAGATGATGTACCCAACATGGGCGGCGAGGCACCAATCGTGCGAAGCTATGCGGCTGCCTAGGTTGATTAAACAGATCGCCGTTGAAAGAATCCAGAAGGAGAACTGTCTACGTATCATATGCTTTCTCTTCCTCCTCGCGTTAAGATGAACCCGGTAGGGGTGGCGGCCGTCACGTCTTGGCCGCCGCTCGTGGCGTACTGACTGACCCCTCATGAGGGGTGATCCACTGGCTCCAGGTCACCGGGTAGGGCCTGGCAAAGTTGAGATGATGATTCCTGGGGGACTCGCGTTGTAGTTCGGGGCCGGCGCCCCCTTATTCGGGAGGCAGTCGTTGGGCATGCAGACCGGATCGGCGATACCGCACCGGCCCCAGTCGGCGAACTGACGCCCGAGTTCGGCTGGTATACGGACTCGTCCGGTTATACTATTCTTAATCCTGCTCCACGAACTCGGATGAACGAAGTGATATCGATTCCGTCCACACTTGGGGCAGATTACGACAAGGCGGGGGTACATCTCGTACCCAGGCTCATAGGGGGGCAGCATTGGCTTTCTCCTCCTTCTCATAGCAAACATGACACGGTTTGCCGGTCATGACGATCGCCAGCTCGTTTAAGTATTCTCGGGAGCCGTATTTGTTTTCCCGTCCGTGGCGATGGCCGTCGAGTACCTTGTTAACGGTTGTGTGTTTGTCAAACGGCCTTCGGCGTACCTGCTTTCCGCATCGCGGGCACCAGGAGTAAAGGATGGTTCCTGTCATGAGGGGTTGACCTCCATCTCGGATGTAGCTGGGAGATGTTGTCTAAGTGGCGGAACGACTTGCGTTCCTTGCAACAGGGGCACCATACGTTGATTGACAGGCAGCAGCGACTTCTCGCCGGCGCACGCGTCACAGACGCCTCTGTATCGGATATGGGTAGTCTCAAACAAACCAGCTCTCGGGGAGGCGCTAACGAACTTCCGATCGGAGGTTCTGTTACAACAACCGATCCGACCCATCCATGTATGATGTACCGGTCTTCCGCATTTCGGACACCAAGCTGTCAGTCGATTTTCGAGGGTACTCCAGTGCACGTGTCGCAGGGTCGGCCGAGCATGATGTTCGATAGCTCGAAGAACTCGCTTCTAGGCCCCTGGCGCACGCGGATGGCGTCAGGTGTGTTGCGAAGGCGGCTTTGAAATCGCTCAACTGTACGTTTTAAGTTGGTGAAAGTGCCGGTAGCGGCATAGATCCGTTTATTGCACCGCGGGCACCAGGAGAAGATTGTCATAAGAGTCTCCTTTCAGATGTAGCGATCAATCTCGAAAGCTGGCTTCCCTCAGTCAGTTTCGGGTCCATAGGTCCTTTCAGAGTAACTTAAGTTGAGTCCAGAGTAGGCCGGCTTTACGAAGGCGGCGATTGCGCGCGGCCACCAGACCGCCGCGCCGTCCCAGGATCCTGGGATCGGCGCCGAGGTTTCGGATCAAACGCAAGACGGTACGTTTGTTCAATTTTCCTCCTCCCCGAAGAGTTTGTCGAAGCACTTGCTGCAGAGATGGGTGCTCAGGAGCTCCCGTTCACCGGGGGTCAGGTACGGGAAGGCGTGCTGGATGTGCGTTCCATTTTTCCATCTTGTCCAGTCGACTAGGTGGATGGTGATATCGAACGCCGGGGCCATAGCTGAGACCGATGCCGTCGTTTTTTTAGCCGTAGCCGTCGCCGGAGCCGTCGCCGGAGCCGGAGCCGTAGCCGTAGCCGTAGCCGGAGCCGTAGCCGTCGCCGGAGCCGTCGCCGTAGCCGTAGCCGTAGCCGTAGCCGTAGCCGTCGCCGGAGCCGTAGCCGTAGCCGTAGCCGGAGCCGGAGCCGCCGTCGTTGATTTGTGTCATGGGGCCTTTCAAAAAGGGGATAGGGCGCCACTGTGACATGGTATACAGGGCACAGTGGCGCTCAGGTGCTTACATCGCCCACACAGGCACGGCGTTGATGTTCGCCACGGCCTTGGGGGTCATCGGGATCAACTCGATCACGCCGATCACAGTCTGCTTGGGCAGGGCGACCGGAAACTTGCATTCGTTCGGACACTTCACCCCCTCCAGGGCCAGCTGGCTCAGGGATGCTGCGCCCTTCCAGTACCAGAGGCGCCGGGAATTCTGGAGTTCCGCCACCATTCCGGTTGGGGTGGCCTTGGTGCTTTTCACGACCGCCGCAAACGCGCCCGCTTCCTTCGTCCGAACCACACTATACCGTTGCTGTCTCATGTATATCTCCACCCTCATTTTAGTAGAAATAGTGTCAAGGTTACGAGGACACCTTGGCACCTTGTTTCGAGACTGTCTCAGCCGGAGCCGTCGCCGTTGCCGTCGCCGGAGCCGTCATTGTTTTCCATCTTCTAGTAGTCCTCTTTCAGCCGTAGCCGGAGCCGTCGCCGGAGCCGTAGCCGGAGCCGTAGCCGGAGCCGTAGCCGGAGCCGTAGCCGTAGCCGTAGCCGTCGCCGTCGCCGT
>ERZ1292629.2556-Hain-H43-01um-R1-2556-length-15074-cov-5_pt1 | contig 15074 bp, 16 predicted proteins | sample MGYA00564399_ERZ1292629 | MGnify/ENA primary metagenome ERZ1292629 (study PRJEB36523, sample SAMEA6512636) | groundwater metagenome | collected 2019-01-08 | study: AquaDiva: Metagenomics assemblies of 32 groundwater samples
GGTCAAGCAATCTTCCTGCGACTCATAAAATTATAACCATAAGATTGAGAGATTCTACTGGTAGAGAGCATGATCTCTTGAGCAATACTCCGAATGATGGCATTGAGCAGATTACTGTGCCGACCAGTTTAGCGGCTGGAGCTTATCTGTTTGAGATTAAAACTTTCCTGGAAAATCAGACTGTCTTTGATAAAAGCGATGCGACATTTAACATTGTGACCCCAACTCCCGCACCAACACTTTGTTCGGAATCATGGAGCTGCAGTGACTGGTCTTCTTGTGCAAATAATACACAAACGAGAACTTGTGCCGATACAAATAATTGCAGTACTACTAACGCGAGACCGGCATTAAATCAAAGCTGTACGCCAGCCCCAGCCCCAACCACAGTCAATTTACCGGCGCCGACAAGTCTTAAAGTGGGATTTGGCATAGGTAATGGTGTTAATAACTGGCCGAAAACTATGGAGAGCTTGAGTTTTAATTTTGACATCAGCAATCTCTCTAATGTGAGTGCATTCCGTTTATACCAAAAAAAACCACAAGACTCAACCTTCAGTGTCGTCGGGGAATTTAGCAATCCATCATCATTAAATCCTTGTTATCTTCAAAGAACATATGGTACATGGTATTTGTCGCCGATAAGCGGGTCAAGCTGCCCAGGTTCCGCATGGCATATAAGCCGCAGCAGTTTGTATCCAATTTCTGACTATACTATTGGCGATTATTTGTATTATGTTACCGCTCTCGATGCTTCGGGTAAGGAGGGACCAGCTTCTAAAACAGGCGTGTCAACTTTTCTTGGAATGTTCCCTATTACAGTTGAAACTTCAGGTACACTAAATCCTACATTTAAGTGGCAGGCAGTGAGCAGCTGGTCTCAACCATTGGCTTATTGGGTGATGGTGGCACCAAGCGATGGAACTGGTTCGCAGCAAATGTATTCAGGATTGACTTCAGCTGGTCCAAGTATTTCTAAGGCATATGATGGCACTCCGCTAATCCCTGACAAAGAATATTCCGTTTGGGCATATGGCCGTTCGCACAATTCAGACCAGAGCGAAGATAGAATGTCATTTGCTTCAGAAGTAGCAACTTTTAAGATTTCCGCCCCTACTACCACCGCAACTCTATCTACCAATAATCAAATGGCAAATGCCCTGGAAGCCATACGGGGAATTTTGAACCAACTACAAGAACTTCTCAAAAACAGATAAAAAATTTACTCTCGGTTCTGAAGTGAAAGATTTGAAAATATACTCGAAATTCCAGAAAATTCAATTTCTTTTTTAATCCCAACCCAGTTTAAAGTTCTCCTCCTTCACTAAAGTTACGGCGGGACAAAGTAAAATTATGTATAATAGGGAGCCCAGCTTGACTAAATTTTGATTACATATTACTATGAAGAGTAGCTGAGAAGGAGATACAATGCATCCAGGTTCGTTTGTATATGTTGGTTTTGGGGGAGCCACGGGAGATATCAGTTTTCCAGAGGCCTTTCTAGAAGCGTTGGAAGACTATAAGGTTCTTACAAAGGAAGGAGACCCCATTGAGTTCGAGTTGGATGGCGACGAAATGGGCAGTGAAGCTCCGAAGGGGGAAAGATTTTTTCGGAAAATTCGAGAAGACTTTGATTGCTACGGTTTTGAGATTGCTTCGTTCGATACCATGGACGAGGTCGACTTGGGAAAACTTAGTGAACAAGTTGCTCATTGGATGCCGTATGCCGAGAAAATCGGCGAGAGATATGGGTTTACTTGCAAACCTCGTCTATGTATCCTCTCCGATATGGTTTGACCCGCCCGCTAAGAGAAACCGACCTCGTCGTTCTCTCAGATGAGGCGGTTTCTGTTTTATACAAAACAAGTCTTAACTTCCTCTATCAAGCGGAGCAGATTTTATGGTAGAATCATATTATGACCCCTAAGCAACATAAATTAGAGAAGCTGGTTCTTATTATTGTGACAGCCGTAGCGGCTGTGGGCTTGTTTGTAGCCGGATATTTTTACCAGCTTACTTATAAAGATATTTTGCAAAATATTACTAATTCAGAGACGACTGTTGTTGAATTTGAAAATATTATTGCAAATCTCCGGAACTCGCTTGGTACAGAACGCTACATAAATAGCACTTTTTCCAATCAAATAGGTCAGATAGCCAAAACGGTCGGCAAACTGGACACACTGTCCAAAACCGATAAAGAACTTTTGCAAAAATATTCCAAAGTTTATTTTTTGAATGAAAATTATGTGCCGGAAGATTTAACCGATATACCGCCGGATTACATTTTTGAAAAAGGCAAGGAAATAAAATTTCACACTAAAGCTTTTCCTTATCTGCAAGAGATGATTACGGCGGCGGCGCGAGAAGGTGTGAGCCTGAATATAATATCCGGCTACCGTTCATTTGGTGAGCAAAGCAGTTTAAAGAATACTTACACGGTAACTTATGGCGGTGACGCCAACAAGTTTTCGGCTGACCAAGGTTATTCGGAACATCAACTGGGGACGGCTATCGATTTCACCACTCCCGATCTTGGAGCCGGCTTCAGTGATTTTGCAAGCAGCCGCGCTTATGATTGGTTGTTGAGTAATGCTTACAAATACGGTTTCATTCTTTCATATCCGAAAGGTAACGCATATTATATGTTTGAATCATGGCACTTCCGTTTCGTGGGCAAAAGTCTAGCAAGTATGCTTCACCAGGAAAACAAAAATTTTTATGATGTTGACCAGAGGGCTATAGATGCTTATCTCATAAATATTTTTGATTAATTGTTAATTAATTTTGTAAAAAAATGAGAATAAATATAAAAGCCACCGGCACCACACTTACCCCTTCAATTTCGGAATATATCGAAAAGAAAATTAATATGCTGGAAAAATTTTTCCAAGAAGGGGCCCGCCCGGACGAGCCATTCGGACGGGAGGCGCTTATAAATGTCGAAGTGGGTAGGACAACCAAACATCATAAATCCGGTGATATTTTCAGAGCGGAAATCCGCATCAATTATGAAGGGCAAGAATATTATTCAGTAGCAGAAGATGAAGACCTTTATGCCGCTATTGATGAAGTCAAAGATGAAATAGTTCACGAGATGACTTCCAGAAGGAAAAAAACTTTCCACCTTATGCGCCACGGCGGAGCGAAAATCAAAAATTTGCTAAAGGGCTATTTCAAACCCCGTAAAAAATCATCATAAGACATTTCACTTTTACCTTCAGGTTTTACTTTCAAGATTTTGAGTTTACTGTCTTCAAGTGTGGCGTCTGTAATTATAATTCTCTTATTGTTGAGGAAAAAGTAAGCAGTTGGCCAGTCTTCAAAAGCTTTTATTTTAAGCAAATTTTCGCGAGCGTTTTTTTCCAAATTATTCAAATCTATTTTGAGCTCGCCATCTTCCTTTTCTATTTTTTGGCAATATGTCGCTTTGCTCTTATTTTGCATTATCGGGTCAATGGCGCCCATGAGCCATTCGGGCAAAATGTGAGCGAATAATCTCGCTCCTTCTATTGCTAGCGTTTTTTCCAATTCTTTTCTGCTAGGAACCCCACCCGGCCTACGGCCACCCTCCCCTTGATCAGGGGAGGGAAAAGGTGAAGTTTTTTGAACAATTAGCGGCCCCGTATCCATTCCTTCATCAATTTGCATAATAGTTACCCCCACTTCTTTTTCGTCTTCTAAAATCTGACTCTGTATTGGTGAAGCACCACGGTATTTTGGCAAGAGTGACGGGTGAATATTTAAAGTTTTATGTTTGGGTATTTCAAAAATTTCTTTAGGAATTATTTTGCCATAAGAAGCGACCAAAAAAAGCTGAGAGCTTGTAGCTTGTAGCTTAGAGATTAAGTCAGGATTATTTCTTAAAGAAACAGGATCAAGAACTTCTATTTTGTTTTCGTTAGCCCAAATTTTTACCGGTGTTGGAGTTAGCGCCAGTTTTCTACCTTTTGGTTTGTCGGGGGTGGTGACAATCAGAGAAGGTAAAATATTATGAAGTTTTAATTCACCCAAAACATAAACACTAAATTCCGAACTGCCGAAAAATACCCAGTTTGTTTTATTTGTCATAAACTATTTTGCGGGGGCATTTCTTTTAAGTCTGTCGCCTTATCGGTAAAAAGTATTCCGTTAAGATGGTCAATCTCGTGCTGGAAAGCCTGGGACAGGAGCCCCGAACCGCCCAAAGTAAATATTTTGCCGTTTTCATCGTAAGCTCTCACCAGAGTTTTTTGTGCTCTTTTGACTTTACCGTAAAGCCAGCGTACCGAGAGGCAACCTTCCTCAGTCACCACTTTTTCTTTTGAAGTTTTCAATATTTCCGGATTTATAAAAACCATATCTTTCATTTTCGCTTCTTCTTTTTCTAATTTTTCAAATTCTTCCAAGTTTTCTCTTTTGGAACTTTTACCCTTTTTGCCTCTCAACATATTTTTCCTTTTTTCCTCGGCCATTATTTCAAATATTTTTTTGGAGACCACGAAAATCCGCAAGTTTTCGCCGATTTGCGGGGCGGCGATGGCCACACCGTCTTCCTGACTATCCAACGCCATTCCCATCCTTCTGATTATAGTTTCTATTTTCCGGCTCTTTATGTCTTCAATAGCTACGGTTTTTGCCGTCTTTCTCAGAATCTTGTCTTCTTTTTGGACTATTTCGTTTGCCATACCTGTATTATAACAGATTATCAGGATCAACTTTTATTTCAAAATGTGGTGGTAAAGATTTCAAAACAGAAATAAGGGAAGAGTGGGGCCAATCATTTCTTGGTAGTTTGATGACGGCATTTACGGCGACCGGTTCGCCTTTTTTTTCATGAACGGAAGGGAAAATTGCCGGATTAAAATTCTCTAAAATATTTTTTAAATTCTCGGCTTCGCGCGAAACAAAATTTTTAGTGCCTCTCACCGTAACTTTTATAAAAATACCGAATGGCGGATAATTCAAAGTTTGCCGGTCTTCAATTTCTTTTCTATAAAACTCCACCAAGTTTCCGCTCACGGCAAATTCTACCACCGGATCCTTGGGATTTCTGGTTTGTATCAAGAAATTTTCTCTGGCTATATTTTTGATTTGCAAAATCAGGCGGAATATTTTTTCCTTGATGCGGAAATCGGGTATGGAAAAAAGAGAATCAAAGGAAGAAATAGCCGAAGCTCCCACTTTTTTGTAGAGATAGGGAAAAGCCATCTCGGTGCCCAAAAGTACACTGCCTTTGTTTTCATAAAAACTTTTTATGACACTCGAAGTTTGGGCACTGGTTTCCGTGATGTCTTTATGAATTTCAAAAAGATTAACATTAGGAATTTCTTTTCTTATTTCTTCGGCCACCCGGTCAATGCCGGAACCGAAAGCCATAAGCTTCCAGCTGTGGCAATTTTGGCAGACTTCTGCCGCGTCTCTCCTTTCTCCGCATTGATGGCATTTGAAAACTCTGCCATCTTTAGTTTTATATAAAATCATCGGCGAACCGCAGTTAAAACATTTGACGATTTCTCCGCAATCACGGCAAACAGTGACGGAGGAAAGGCCTTTCCTGGCGGCAAAAATAAACACGTTGGAACCCTTTTCCATATTTTCTTTTATGAGATTAAGCAATTCCAGTGAAAGAGTTTTGAATTCCTTCTCTTTTTTAGAACTTTCTTTCAAGTCTATTATTGAAGTTTTGACTTTATCGGTCAGTCTCCATTTGACACTTTCAAATTCAGAAATTTCTCCCTGTTTGTATCGGTACAGAGTTTCCGTCCGAAGGAATGAATCACCGATAATGAAACGGATATTTTTGGTTTTTGAGAGAGTCTCGGCAAAAAATCTCAAATCTATAAAAGGCCGTGAAAGAGTTTTCCAGCCGCTCTCGTTTTCTTTATCTATGATTATTGCGTCGAAATCTTTCCTTGGTAGAAACAACCACTGGGGCGTAGCTACAATCAGCACCGGATGCGGCTGGTTCGCTTTTTTCCATTCCTTATTTAAATCTTTTTTACCCATTTCGTTATGGAAAGCGCAAACATAAGTTTCTATACCGCGTTCTAATTTTTCTTTTATCTGCCGCACATCTTCATTTTGCGCCAAGCATAAAAAAACCGATTTTTTCTTGGCAAACTCTTCTCTTACAAATGATTTGTAGAGAGTAATCCTGTCTTCATCTGGAGCCTGCAGGACCGATGCTTCTTTTTTATTTTCACTGTCAAAGGCGCCCTTTGACAGTGGCTCCAAAAAGGGCGCCTTTGACAGCATTTTGGGATTTTCCAAAATAGATGAAGGGATTAAATGGGGCAGCAGATTTCCCAGATTAGCGGCAAAATATTCGGCGGTAATTTTGGCCGCTTCCAAAAATTCTTTTTGCAAAAACGGTTTGGCGGTCAGGGCGGTAATCTTTTTCAGCTGAAAGTTTGCCGATTTAATCTCCGTTTTTATTCCCGCCGCCTCTCTGCTTTTTATGACCAGAGCCGGCACATTTTTGTTCCTTATATTTATTTTAATTATAGAGCCGGCTGGGAGATTTTTCGGCCCGAAATATGACAAAAACTCCTTATTCAAACTCTTTGAAAATGGCAGACAGTCTATGATAAACATAATAAGAATTGTGGCAGAGATTTGACAGAAGCTCAAGATTGCCGAAAAGCAAGCTCCCTTGTAGTATTTGGACATGACGTTTTTATCTAAAAAGCTCGGTATTGATTTGGGTACGGTCAATACTCTGGTTTTCGTGCCGGGCAAGGGTGTAGTTTTAAACGAGCCTTCGGTGGTAGCAATACTTCTGGAAAATAAAAGAATTTTGGCCGTGGGCAATGAAGCTAAAGAAATGATAGGCAGAACTCCGGAAGCCATCATGGCTTACAGACCAATGAAAGACGGAGTAATTGCCGATTATAAAGTAACCGAAGCCATGCTCTCTTATTATATGAAAAAAGCTTTGGGCGGTTGGAGCTTCGTGAAGCCCGAAGTTTTGATTTCCGTGCCGGCCGGCATCACTTCAACCGAAAGAAGGGCGGTGATCGAAGCGGCTATCAAAGCCGGAGCCAAAAATGCTTACGTAATTAAGGAACCGATTTTAGCCGCTATCGGCGCTGGTGTCCCTATATATGAAGCTAGGGGGCATATCATCGCTGATATCGGTGGCGGCACGACAGACGTGGCCGTGATTTCACTCGGCGGTATCGTAGCTTCCACTTCGGTCAAATGTGCCGGTAATAAAATCGATGAAGCTATCACCGACTATATTAAAAAAACTTTCAATCTGGCCATCGGCGACAAAACGGCCGAGGACATAAAAATAAAAGTCGGCTCAGCACTGCCTATAGATGAAGAACTTTCGGTTATCATAAAAGGCCGAGACTTGATTTCCGGTTTGCCACGCTCGGTAGAAATAAAAACCAATGAAATCGTCAAAGCTATTTCACGGGAACTGCGGGAAATCGTCAAAGCCATCAAAGATGTTTTGCAAGAAACACCGCCAGAACTGGCTTCAGACATAATAGACCATGGCATCATCATGACCGGTGGCACGTCATCGTTGCGTAATCTTGCGGAACTTATATTCAGAAGAGTCGGAGTGAAAACCACTCTGGCCGAAAATCCGCTTTATTGTGTGGCCAAAGGCACGGGCATTGCTCTAGAGCATTTGAATGCTTATAAAAGAATGGTAGTCGGTAAAAAATAAAATGGATAAGGAAAAATTGCATCACGCGAATATTTTGGTGGGTGGGGACCATCGCAATTTTGTCTTTGAAATTTTGGCTGACCAGTTGGATTTTAAAATTATTGCTAATCTGGATTTTCTGCTTCTGGAAGACCAAACATTTGGCATCGGCCAAGTAAGGGATTTTGAAAGATGGGTAATAGGCAAACCACTTGTCGGCGAAGTGAAAGTGTCTCTCATAATCGTGAAGTCCATTACTTTTGAAGCTCAGAACGCTCTGCTTAAAGTCTTGGAAGAACCGCCGCTTGGAACTTATATTTTTATAAACTTGCAAAGCTTGGGTGGACTCCTGCCAACTTTCCTTTCCAGAGTAAGGGTTTTGGAAGTGTCAAAGTCGCCCTTTGACAGTTGCCCCAAAAAGGGCGAACTCGACACTCCAGCGAAAAAATTTTTAAATTCAAAAATAAAAGAAAAATTTTCTATGATACGCTCTCTCTCAAAAAAAGAAAATAAAGAAGAAATGAGAGATTTGATTAAAAATTTGGAAGAAGTCGCTTATGAAGATAAACTCGAATACAAAAATTTGAGAAATATTCTGACTGCCAAGATTTTTGCCTCTACCCGTGGCTCGTCACCCAAAATGCTTTTGGAGTGGCTTTCGTGTGTGCTATAATCAAATACGAAAAATATGCGAAAGCAACGAAATGATAACGAAAATAGATACGAAAATGAATGGTCGTAAAATATGCAGAGGTATAGACCACTTGCATATAAATGTATCTAACATTAATGTTTCCGGTAAATTTTATGATGAACTAATGAAATATTTTGGATTCGAAACTCTAGACAAAGCAGATAATAATTGGTGGTGGCATAATGACGGAGAAAATACTTTTGGAATAGAACAAACGGGAGAAAAATATATAAAGAATAAATTCCACAGGAAACAAACTGGTTTAAATCATATTGCATTCAGAGCAAAATCTAAAAAAGATGTGGATGAATTTTATAATAAATTTTTGAGACCACACAATATTACTGTTTTATACGGAGGGCCTAAGAATTACCCAGAGTATCACGATAATTATTACGCAATATTTTTTGAAGATCCAGACAGAATAAAGTTAGAGTTTATGTGGTTAGATAATTAGTGCTATGGAAACCAAAAATATTAAACCAGTAAGCAAAAAAGTAATTTATCCAGAGCTCTCATATTTAATAAATGGGATTTTATTTGATGTTAAAAAAGAATTAGGTCAGTATGCTAGAGAAAAACAGTATGGTGATTTACTTGAGAAAAAATTGAAAGAAAAAGACATTTTATATAAAAGGGAAGTTTCTGTCGGAAATACTGGAAATATAATAGACTTTTTAATTGATGACAAAATTGTGGTAGAATTGAAGGCGGTAAGGTTTGTAACAAAAGATAATTTTAGACAAATTCAAAATTATCTTCAACAAATGCAAATAAAGTTGGGAGTACTGGTCAATTTTAGGGATAAGTTTTTAAAACCAGCAAGAATTGTCCGCATAGATTCTGTTTGATTTTCGTTCGAATTTTCGCAGTTTTTCGTAGCTTTCGTATAATTTTTGTATAATATGTTTGATTTTTCAGAATTAAAAGAAAAAAGCAAAGAAGTGGAAAGTTGGTTAGCAAAAGAACTTTCTGTTATTCGTACTGGCAGAGCCACCTCAGCTATTCTTGATTTTGTGCAGGTGGAAGCTTATGGATCAAAGATGTCCATCAAAGAATTGGCAAATATTACTGTGGAAGATGCCAAGAGTGTAAGAATAGAACCTTGGGATATGACGATTGGCAAAAGCATTGAAAAGGCCATAGGGTCTTCGAACCTCGGGCTTTCGGTTGCGCCGTTTGACAAAGGTTTGCGCATCATATTTCCAGAACTCACGGCAGAAAGAAGGGAGCAGTTTGTAAAAGTTGTTAAACAGCAATTTGAAGAAGGCAAAGTATCTTTGCGTAATTTACGCGACAAAACTTGGAAAGCCATTGAAGAAAAAGAAAAGGCTGGTGGCATGGGCGAAGATGATAAATTCAGATTGAAAGAAGAGATGCAAAAAATTATAGATGCAAGTATGAGAAATATGGAAGTGATGTCCGAAAAGAAAGAAAAAGAAATAAAAACTTAAGCAGATGACAATTTTAATTTTCCTCATCATTCTCGGGATTCTGGTATTTGTCCACGAGCTGGGGCATTTTTTGACTGCTAAAAAAGCGGGGGTTGCTGTGGAGGAATTCGGGTTCGGCTATCCACCCAGAGCTTTGAAACTGGGTAAAAAATGGAATACTTTGTTTTCTTTGAATTGGATTCCATTTGGCGGTTTTGTAAAAATTGTCGGGGAGAATTACGAGGAAACCCCAGCGAGGGGTGAGGTTTCTGCGGGCAAAAACTTCACACAAGTTTCCAAAAAATGGCAGGCGGGGATACTGGTCGCCGGCATCACTTTCAATATTCTTTTTGCTTGGTTTCTTTTTTCTTTGGGATTTCTGATTGGTGTGCCGACACCGGCAGAAAATGATTTTGGCGCAACTGTTACAGATCCTCAACTTACTGTAGTGGAACTGGTTTCTGATTATCCGGCTCAAAAAGCGGGTTTGAAAACCGGCGATAAAATTTTGAGCATTTCTGACGGTGGTAAAACTTTGCAAACCTTAAATCCGGAAAATATTTCCGATTTTGTAAACCAATCTTCCGGCCAAATTGATATACAAGTTGACAGGGGTTCAAAAATTTTGGATTTCAAAATTACACCCGAAACCGATAAGATTTTAAATTCTTCGGGGCAAGCGCGAAAAATAGTAGGTATAAGTATGGATATGGTGGGTATATTGAAGTTACCATTACATAAAGCTATTTATGAAGGAGGTATAACTACCGCAAAACTTTCTTATTTAACGGTTCAGGGCATTGTAGATTTAATAAAAAGCGCTGTTATAGGTAAAGCTAATATTTCGGAAGTGACCGGTCCGGTCGGCATCGTAGGTTTGGTGGGGGATGCATCACGACTGGGTTTTTCATATCTGCTTACTTTCACCGCTTTGATTTCCATAAACCTTGCTATTGTAAATCTGATACCTTTCCCGGCACTGGATGGCGGTCGCGTTATCTTCGTCGCCATTGAGGGCATTACCAAAAGAAAAATTAATCCCAAAATCGCCGGCACTTTAAACAACGTAGGTTTCGCGCTTCTCATTCTCCTCATGCTCTTTGTCACCTACCGCGACATTTTGAAGTTGTTTTGATAATATAAATGTATGAGACAATCACAGCTTTTCACCAAGACCAGAAGGGAGGCGCCGGCAGATGAGACTGCCAAGAATGCTCAGCTTTTAATTCGTGGCGGTTATATCCACAAAGAGATGGCCGGAGTGTATTCGTATTTGCCACTTGGTTTGAATGTAATAAAAAAAATAGAAAATATCATCAGAGAAGAAATGAATGCTATCGGGGGTGTAGAAATGAAGACGTCCATACTCCAAAATAAAGAAATATGGGAAAAATCAAACAGATGGGATGATAATGTGGTGGATAATTGGTTTAAAACAAAATTAAAAAATGGTGGAGAAGTTGGTTTGTCTTGGACCAATGAGGAAAGTTACACTAATGTATTAAAACAATATGTAAATTCTTACAAAGACTTACCGGCTTATCCTTACGATTTTAAAGATATTTTCAGAAACGAAGCCAGAAGTAAATCCGGTATTATGCGAGGCAGAGAATTTTATTGGAAAGCTTTATATTCATTTTCCAGAAATGAACCTGAACATAACGCTTTTTATGAAAAAGCAAAAATCGCATACCAAAATATATTTGAAAGAGTCGGTGTTGGTAGTTCAACATACATAACTTTTTCATCTGGTGGTACCTTTTCTAAATTCTCACATGAATTTCAGACTATCACGGATGCTGGCGAAGACACCATTTATGTTGATGATAAAAAGAAAATAGCAATAAACAGGGAAGTTTATACTGATGAAGTTATAGAAAGTTTGGGACTAAAAAAAGATGAACTTATAGAAAAGAAAGCTGTTGAAGTTGGAAATATATTTACTCTTGGAACAAAATTTTCAGAACCGTTTGATTTGAAATATAAAAATGAAAAAGGAGAATTTGAAATGGTTTTCATGGGTTGTTATGGTATTGGCTTGGGGCGCCTCATGGGAACCATTGTAGAAGTATTTTCCGATGACAAAGGCATCATTTGGCCTGAAGCAGTAGCGCCATTTAAGTATAGTTTAATAGAAATCCCTTCAGAAAAACCGGAAGTAAAAGAAATGGCCGAAAAAATTTATAAAAAACTTGGTGAAGACAATGTTTTGTATGATGACAGAGATTTGAGAGCCGGAGAAAAATTTGCCGATGCGGATTTGCTGGGATTGCCTTATCAAATCATTATCAGTGAAAAAAATATCGCTTCCGGCCAGCTTGAATTAAAAAACAGAAAGACGGGTGAAGTAAAAATGATTTCAGAGGACGAATTCCAAAATTTGTGCTAGGGTTTAGGTATGTGGAAAGAAAAACTGGAGGAATGGATGCGCGTTCTGCGCAATGATATAGGTATTGATTTAGGAACAGCCAATATGCTGGTTTATGTTCGTGGTAAAGGCATTATATTGAACGAGCCTTCGGTAGTTGCTGTTAATCAAAAAACAGGCCAAGTAGTCGCTGTTGGGACGGAAGCTAAAAATATGCTCGGCCGCACACCGCCTCATATCGTAGCAGTAAGACCTATCGTTGATGGTGTGATTTCCGATTTTGAAGTGACGGAAGAAATGATTCATTATCTTTTGAATAAAGCTCAAACAGTTTCCAAAAAATTTCTCGGTCCGAGAGTGGTGGTCGGAGTGCCGTCCAGCATCACCAATGTAGAAACCAGAGCAGTGCGGGATGCTACCAAAAATGCCGGCGCCAGCATCGTTCACATTGTGGAAGAACCCATGGCGGCGGCTATCGGTATGCATTTGCCGATACATGAGCCGGCCGGCAATATGGTCATCGATATAGGCGGAGGTACCGCGGACATTGCCGTCATTTCACTTGGTGGTGTAGTCAGCACCAAAAACGTCCGTATCGCTGGAGATAAATTAAATGCCGATATTGCCTCATATATAAGGAGCGAATTCAAAATAATTATAGGAGAAAAAACTGCCGAGAATATAAAAGTTTCCATAACTTCTCTGATGCCGGGAGAAGCTCCTCTTGAAACGCAAGCGAGAGGACGGGATTTAATCACCGGTTTGCCCAAAGAAGTATCGGTTACCGATGCCGATATCAGAGACGCCATTTCACATTCCATCGAAATATTGGTTGAAGCGGTGAAAGAAGTTTTGGAAGTGACTCCGCCGGAAGTGCTGGCCGATATAATGTACAGAGGAGTTTATCTTGCCGGTGGTGGCGCTCTCATAAAAGGTTTCGCCGAAATATTGAAAGAAGAAATAAAAATGCCGGTTTATATTGCAGATGATCCTTTGACTTGTGTGGTCCGCGGCACCGGCATTATTCTTGAAAAACTTGATAAGTTTGAAGAAGTATTAATTGCCGATGAAAATGATATATCCAACACGAAACACTAATAAAAATTTGTTCGGTTTAAGCTCCAATAAAACGCTGATTATCTTTTTAACAATAGCGGCGCTGGTTTTGGTTTTCAATACTTCCAATCCGCTGCATTCTTTGGCGGAAAAATTGCTCTCGCCGGTTTTGAAGTCTGGAAATTTTTTTTATGATAGTTTGAACCAAATACCGAAATATTTTTCCGATAAAAATAATCTGATAGAAGAAAATAACAAACTTTTGGCGGAAGTGGAAAACGGCCGTATTGATGCGGTTGATAACGAATCTGTAAAATATGAAAACCAGAAATTGCGTGAAGAGCTCAAAATGAAACCCGTAGGGGATTTTATAACCGCCTCAATTATAGCCAAGTTCCCGCAGGTACCTTTGGATTCTTTGTTTATAAATATGGGTACGGCCGACGGAGTAAACAACGGGGATTTAATATTTGCCAGCGAAAGGGTCTTACTTGGTAAACTAGTAAAAGTCTCCGGTAATAAAGCGACGGTCGCTCTCAACTCCTTCGCCGGTACCGTCTCTTATGGATATGTGGCCAGGACAAACGAGCCGCTGGAAATAAAAGGCAACGGCGGCGGTGTCATAGAAGCTAATGTGCCGATTGATTTTGACATAGTTGTCGGAGACAAAATAATGGTTGCCGGTTCACTTGATTCTTTGGCTGCCGTCGTCGGAGCGGTAGAAGAAGATAAATCTTCCGGTTTTAAAAACGTTCTTATGTCTTTACCGGTTGATATTTCAAAAATTAATATAGTGTTCATATATTCTGCCAATGCTTAGGATTTTATATTTTTTGGCGCTTATAATTATTCCGGTCGTTTTCGGCTGGTGGTTTTTCATACCGCTGACGCTGCTCGCCGTTTATCTCATCAAACTGCCTTATGAAATTATTGCTGCCGCGCTTATACTGGATTCGGTTTATTATTTCGGAAACAGTTTCGTAAACAAACATTTGCTCACTATTTTTTCTTTCCTGCTTATCATTGTGGCCGTATTTCTAAACAGTAAAGTTCATTGGCGCAAAATCATATGAATAAAAAAGATTCCAAAGATATAGAACCGGATGAAATCTTCATGGATTCCGAAAATTTGCCGGATTTTGATATGTACCAATTTGAAGGCCGGCTGGAAAAACCGATTTCTGCGAAAGTTTTTCCCGTTCTTGGTTCTGTATGCTTGTTGATAGCTGTGATTTTTTTAATGAAATTCGTTTCCTTGCAAATTATCAAAGGTTCCGTCTATAAAGACCGAAGTGAGAATAATAAACTGAAACAAATTTTGCTGGTAGCTCCCAGAGGCGCCATTTACAGCAGAGACGGTCAAGAGCTCGCTTGGAACGAAAAACCAAATAACGAATCTGATTTTCCGCTGCGTAAATATACGAATGCCGGAGGCTTTTCTAATTTGCTCGGATTTATAAAATACCCGGCCAAAGACAAATCCGGTTTTTATTATGAAGAAGAATTTTTGCCTAAAGACGGAGCGGAACTTTATTTGAATGAGATCCTTGCCGGCAGAAACGGTTCGAAACTCATAGAAACTTCTGCAGGCGGCAGTGTGGTTTCTCAGAGCGTCGTGGAGCTCTCAAAAGACGGTGAAAACGCTATGCTTTCAATCGATAGTCGAGTACAGGAAAAGTTTTTCAATATTATTTCTGATTTGGCGCATCAGGTTGGGTTTACCGGCGGAGCGGGGATTATTATGGATGTAAATTCCGGGGAGATATTGGCCATGGTGAGTTTTCCAGAATACAGTTCTACGGTGATGACCGAAGGTGATGATGCCGCTCAAATAGAAAATTATTACAACAATCAGAGTAACCCGTTTTTAAACAGAACAAT
>ERZ1292629.2557-Hain-H43-01um-R1-2557-length-15072-cov-6_pt1 | contig 15072 bp, 33 predicted proteins | sample MGYA00564399_ERZ1292629 | MGnify/ENA primary metagenome ERZ1292629 (study PRJEB36523, sample SAMEA6512636) | groundwater metagenome | collected 2019-01-08 | study: AquaDiva: Metagenomics assemblies of 32 groundwater samples
GTGCGTCATTTGCATAGCAGAAAAGACTCGTCCATCCCCTGCCCAAGTGGAGGCGATGTACGAACAGAATAAAGATGGGGTCGGAATTGCGTGGAGGGAAAAGAATCAGGTCAAGTGGGTGAAAGGTCTCCTCTCATTAGAAGAGGCCCAGACACTGTGTAGCGAGACTCCCCTTCCATACGTGGTCCACTTTCGAATCCAAACTGTGGGTGGAAAACGGGCGGCACTCTGTCATCCCTTTCCTGTAGAACAGGATGTTCCACTCGATTTGAATGGCACCACAAATGGGTATGTACTCTTCCATAATGGTCATTGGAGCGATTGGAGAAAGTGTACCCTCGAATCTCTCTTTGGTGCGAAGAGTAAGATTGAACTTCCAAAGGGAAAATGGAGTGACTCCCGTGCCATGGCGTTTGCGGCAGCCCTCTTTGGAGTAAACATCCTCGACTTCATTGATGAAAAAAGTGTCGCCTTCGGTCCCAAGACTCTCGGGGCAGAGAGCTGCTTCATTAGTGGGAGTGGGTGGCAGGATAAGAATGGGCTGTGGTTCTCCAATCTCAATTGGGAGGGCCGAGTGTATATGATTGAAAAGAGAATGAATGGGAAGAGTGAGGCTGCTGAATGGATGGGAACACGGCGACCCCCCTATTCTCCACTTGTCCTTCCAGGGTATAGCGAAAACGATGATATACTCCCAATGGTCAATCCTCAACACCAACCGCATGGGCATAAATACTATGCCGATAAGATGTGTGTGTTCCATAGCTGTATTGAACCGAGAATTGATAAGGAACGCTACTGTAAACTCCATCTTCCCCTCGTCTCCCAACCGGGGAAAACTGTGAAAGAAGTGGAAAAGGTTCATGATGAGGCAGGAGTTCAGGACATCGTAGCTGATTTATATTGTATCCACGATGGGTGTGAAAATAAGGTCGCTGGAGTTGGGAAGTCTCATTCCTATTGTGTGAATCACATGTTCAAATCAATCAAGTGTATTCACTTTGGATGTACAAATAACATCGATGCGAAAGCCTCTATCAATTACTGTACTGAACATCTCACCCATGGAGGTGGAACCATTGAGCCAACCCCTTTCTCTCTGCTGAAGGACCAGTTCGAGCGGAAGGAGATCTCCCTCAAACAGTTGAAAAAGGCGGTGAAGAAATTGAACAAATCCCTCAAAAAGGAGGGGAAGAGAGCCAAAATGCGGTGGAGATTGCCCGCACGTTGATTGATAGCTTGAACGAACCTGAACGGAAGGCGCTTGTGAAGTTGTGTGCAGATGGGGAAAAGATCATAGATTGGGTAAGGGGATTGAATCCAAGGGGGATTCGGAGTGGTCATGTAATTGGACACTCCCTTGTGGAAGATGGACGGAAGGAAGGAGGGACGTAGATGTTGAGGTTATTTCGAACCTATATTGAATATGCCCTCATTCATATTTTGTGGTGCCGCTCCCAAGGATTTAGTGTCTCCCAGATGAGGAAAGATATCCTTGAAACGTATGGGAGATACAACAACACCCCTGATGATAAAGTGTTGTCCATGGGTGTGGGGCAGGCATATACACATTTTACTGGAGCACTCCTTCCAATGAATGTGGCGACGGATCTCGCACGGACATTGATTTCCGATCAGAAGTCTGGAAGTCAAGATGTGGAGATCATTTCTAAACTGGTAAAGGCACTTCAACTTCCCTATCCACGGAATGTATTGTCTGGGGAGACCATCAAGTCTATTCAAAAAGCACTTCTCCTTCCTGAAGAAATGGTGGGATTGAGTGCGAGGTTGGACAAGCAGGAACTGTCCTGTGCGAGTTGTGGTCATACCTTTCTTCATGGAGAGATGACATCTATTGTGGTGGATGCTAATGGGAGGAACATACTCCAATGTACCACATGCTTCATCCCAGAACAGATTGCTTGCCGCTCGTGCAGAGTGAATCATACAAAAGTGTATGAGAAACTTGGTAGTTTCATCAAAGCGAGTCAAACATGTGAGAAGTGTAGTGGAAAGGAAGTAACAACACAATCCTCTACTGCTGCGAAGAAAAAGTTTAAGCAGGCAATTTTTGGTGGTGATAGGGGTGCCCTCGGTCCATTTAGGGAGGATGTTATTCTTCAAGATGGAATAATGGATCAAGGGCAGGGTGGACGGGCAGGGGCAGAGATTGAAATTAACCCTGAGTTTGCAGCACCAGCACCTCCCCAGGATCGTGTAGAGTATCCACCAGATCCCGTACCTGATGTAGTCGCTCGTCATCGTAATCGGAATAGGGCAGTGGATGAGAATAGATATCGGGGCTTACAAGATGCGGTGCCGCCTGTTGTAGGAATAGAAGATCTAATATTCAGGAGACGAAATCCTGAACCACCACAATATCGTCAAGCACCACTTCCTGCCAATCCTCATGTGTGGTTAGATGAACCACGCATTGGCATCGGAGATGATCCAGAAGATGATGGGATGCCACATGACCCTGAATGAAATGCGGAAAAAGGTGAAGGTGGAGCGGGAGGAAGAAGAGGAAGTGAGTGGTTTTGTTGATCTCCACAATATGTCTGATGCAGGAGAGAAAGGAGAGGAGGAGTCGAGTGATCTCTCCACCGCGCTCAAGTTATTAGAGGATAGTGTGGATCTCTTTGAGGAGATCCTGAGTGCGAAGAAGAAGGATAGGAAAAAGAAGGTGAAGAAGTTGGCCCATGAGATTACGGCGTTTTTAAGTATGTACATTAATGAGGAGGTGTAGAGTGGTAGTGATGACATATAGAGAGGCTAATCCTCCTATAAAAGAGTTCATAATAACTATTACACGTGCAGAAGCAGTACAGTTACTTCTTGCTCAAAAGGATAGTGGATTGACTTTTCCTAATTTAACATTTTACCAGTTGTGTGAAACGTTACGCCAACATTTGAAGGAGGTGTAGAAGGTTATGGTATATTTGTATCGGAGACGTGGAAGTGATGGAGCGCGAGAGATCGCAGACGCGCTCACAGTGAACGCACGGAGAATTCAAGATCTAAGTCGTGCTCACTTTGGGAATGGGGTGCGAGGTGGGGATGTGGTGATTTGTTGGGGTGATCACTTTCCTCCTGTGAATGGGGTGAGAACACTCAACAACGTGACCATTAACTCAAAGTATAGTGACGCCCTGAAGTTGAAGGAAAAGGGTGTAGCGACCATTGAGGTGAGTCAGACAAAGCCTGCTCCACGACAGGTCGCTGCACCTGTGGATCCCCTCATTGCACTCGCGGAGGAGGCGGAGGAAAAGTTTGAGGCATTCCTCGGTGGACGAGTGGTGAGAGGTCCAGTACTGAGGGACAGTCTCAATGAAATTCAAGGATTGATTGGGAGATTGGTGCAGGCCAATCATAATCCTCCCCCTGCCCCACGTGTTGAGGCGGTACAGGGAGAATGGGTGGGACGGACGAATAACCACATCGGTGGGACGGATCTCCTCAATCCAGTTGGACAACCTGACTTCTACGCGAAGAAGGAAGAGTTGAAAGAGGAGTATCGAATTCACATCTTCAATGGGAAGAGTATCCGTGCGGGTGTGAAGGTGAAGAGAGAAGGATTTGCCAATCCCCATGCGTGGGTGAGAAGTTTTGATGGTGGGTGGAAGATTAAGTACGATGAATTTAAGTCGAAGAAGAAGATGCGGGAGATCGCAGCCAAGGCGGTTGAGGCACTTGGGTTGAATTTTGGGGCTGTGGATGTGGGGAAAAAGGCAGATGGGACGTATATTGTATTGGAAGTCAATAGGGCACCTGGGGCAGAAAACAATACGGCAGTTGCTTATGCAAAAGCTATTGAAGGGTGGCTTCGAGGGGAAGGGAACTAGTTATGAATCTTGAAGAAATGAAAGAGGAATTGAGTCAGGTCTCGAAGGAGGAGCAGGAGAGGGAATCCAAGAAGGAGGATCCGTGTGCCCTCGTCATTCGGGATAAGCGGAGAGTGAAGCCTGATGTGGATGGGTGGAATGAGGATCATAGCTTGGAGGTGGTGCAGGAGAGGGATGGGGTCGTTCGAATTCGTGAGGCGGAATCTGCTCCTTTTGATATGTTCATGAATGCGGCCTGTGGAAGGTACTCGATGCGCCCGGCTCCTATTCAAGGAATGCACTTAGGATGTGTGTGTGATTGAGAACAAGAACGTTCAAGTTAATGAAAGTGTACGTAAAAATGAATATTACTGCTCTTGATAATACTGGGTATCCATATAGCCATCCTACTGAGGAGAAGCTCAAAACTGCCATGTTTTCCTCCTGTAGTATGGCAGAGATTACCAATATGGGGTATGGGGAATTGGATGGGAAGAAGTTGTTCCTCAAATTCCTGAAGGATTGTAGCATGATCTATCCCATAAAGGATCTGAAAACGATGGTGACGACCTATCATATAAGTGGTGGTTACCCCATGTTCACCTTTGATGGGGTAGTGAAGGGGTATAGAAATGCAGGAGGGACATCTTCACCAAAGAACCCATTCAATGGTGTCACCTTTGCAGCCTTCATCCTGGAGAATAATCTGGGAGATGTCGCCACGGTGCCTCCACGACCGAACAAATTTCATGGGAATGATCGTCTCACTCAAGCCTGGGTATGGGGTCCTGATTATGAGGCGATTACGAAGTGGTGTGAGAAGGAAGGAGTGACCACATAATGGCCAATACAGCACAATTATCCTGTTGTAACGTGAGTGAGATTTCAAATCTCGGGTATGGAGAGAAGAGTGGAGAGGAGATTCTCAAACAGGTATGTCAGAGTATGTGTGGAGCTACGTATAACTTCAAATGGAACACACCACAACATGAAAAAATAACGAAGGTGAAATTAGAGAATATCTATTCAATCTACCTATTTACTGGGGTGACAAATAAGGAGGAAATTCCAGCCTATAATACTCCCGGTGTTATTTATGGTGGCGTGTTCAACGGGGTGGTCCTCTCGAAGTATCTCAGGGAGGAAGGATTGGGTGGTGTGGTGGAAACTGGAGAGGTGTTCAATGAATCCTTCCATCCAGAATCCACTGTGCAGGGATTCCTCTGGACCCCAGATATTAATAAGTTGAAGAAGTGGTGGATTGACAGAGGAGGGGCGGCATAATGAATGTCCTGCATATGGAGAGTTGTTGTGCCGTGGATCAGTTCTTTGGGATTCAACATCAACGTGACCCTGAAGCCACATTGAGGGATTTATGTGATTCTGTTGATCAAGATACTGATGATTGGTATTTTGATTACACAGCAAGAGGAATGAGAAGGAAGGATTCACCACTCAAATTTGCCTCTCATTACATCTTTATTGGGGTAGTGGGGTACACGAAGGGGAGGGGAAAACCTCCAACCTATTGTCAAGATTTGAAAGCCTATATCAAGAAGCACCACCTTGGGGAAGTGGTGGAATCAACGGCAAGGATTAATAGACGTCACCACCCAGAACATCAGGTCAAGGCATACATCTACACCCCACATTCAGGGAACCTGAAGAAGTGGTGGAAGAAACATGGAGGGGATTGATGTGGCTCTTTCATGTCCTGTGGTTATTGGGGATATTGAGTATCGGATGGGTAATGGCTATTAGTGGATACGGATGGATCATCCTCCCTCTGGGATTTATTCTCGCCTATTGGTGGAGTTGGTTTATTCAAGAGGTGGTTATGGGAGGGGAGGAAGATACATGGGACGAGAATCGAAGGTCGTGAAGGAGAGGACGTGTCAATCCTGTGAGAAGGTGCTCGTGATTAACTCGAAACAGATGGTGGATCACAGTCGAATGTGTAAGAGGTACCAGAAACTTGGGTTGATCATGCCTGGGGGAGTTGAGTTAAAATGAGGGCATTCGCGGTAGGATTTAAGGACCAAGTAGAAATTAGAATTGCTGAGTCACCTCCCAAAGAGGTCAAGAGTCAGGTGGTACGGAAACTCACACCACAAAAAAGACCCCCCTATTGGGATGACTACTTGGATGGGAAGTGGCAGGGTGGAAAGAATAAAATGACAATCTCCTCAATTATCCACACAGGGGGACGGGTGGTAAACGTCATTACGTCGAGGATGTTTAAATCTCGGACTGGACTTCATCCCCCAAAGCATGGAGAGATGATCGAGATCAACTACGCCTTGATTGACACGTTACGGAAAGGGAAGGATGGATAGTAGTGAGTGGGAAGTCGTATGGAGTGGTCGGGATGAACTCCTCCCTCCACGGGATCAACGTCCTCAGGAGCCACAACCGAAGGTGAAGGAGAAGAGGATGTACCATAAGCGGTGTCCGAATTGTGAACATCAGCAACACTATTTTGAATGTGTAGTGGAAGGGTGTGCGTGTAACAAGAGGAGGAGTAAGAATGGGTCATCCACGACCGAGTTGGGTGTGTAGGTTCTATCCACATGATCATAAATGGGTGGAGTGTAATTTATGTGTAGATGGGTATAGGAAGTATTTAATGAAAGGGGAGTTTGATGCCAAAGAAGAGTCTGGAAGAGTTGGTGGAGCACCTGTGTCAACAGGTAGCGGAGTTACAGCAGCAAGTTGAGGATAATCACAGTGAAATTGTGGAGAAGTTAAATAACATCGATGTCAGTGGGGATGGGTTCACCACGTATAGGATTGATGAATAGATATATAGACTGGATTCCGTTTCGAGGCGAAGCGGTAGGAGGTGGGGATGCCCACATGGATATTTGCGAGTATACTGGTGGTAGTGTTATTGGTGTTGTGTGTATTACATGAGATTAGCCGAATTAATAGTGAGTAACGATGTTGGTAAAAGGGAAGGATCCTAGAGAAATTGTCATTGCTTTAATTAATCGAAGTATCTGTGCCGTGAAGGTGGGTGCGGTCATCGTTGATCGGTGGGGCATTCACTCGTGGGGCTGGAACTCAAGTGGATATACAGGGTTGGGAGAACACGCCGAAGCCCATGCAATACGAAGGTGCAATCGGGATAGGATGGGTAATTCCACTCTGTATGTGGGGGCAGTCAGAATGCGTAATAACAAGATTATCACCGCAAAGCCCTGTGAGGAATGTATGAAGTTAATTAAGGGGATTGGGAGGGTGATCTATAGAAATGGGGAGGGGGAATGGGTAGATTTGTAGAATTCTTGTGGTGGTTAAACAAACAATTCACCCTCTGTGATTTCTCCTTCACATGTTATAGCCAATGGACCAACCCACTCTCAGATGTAGACCTCATTCGGATTGGGATATCCTATTATGGGGAAAATTCATGGTATAGAACACTCCTCAGATGTCATGTGACGATGTGTGGGATTCATGTGGAACTGGCGTGTGAGGAGGATTCATGGCACCATTATATACGTCTACGAAATGAGGCACAACGAGATGAGTGATATAATTAGCATGGAAAAGGAAACAGAGGTGGTAATTGGATAGAGTTGTAAATCTTAAACTGGGTATGAAACGAGTCATCTGTTCCTCACCAAGCTGTCAGAAGAAACGGAGACATCATGAGGACCCATATATACAGCGAAGATTCCAATATATAGATGTCCCAATAGATCACCCTGGTCCATGGTATTGTAGTATCGAGTGCAGCATATATGGAGATAAACAATGAGTCTAGTCGTTAAATCATTTTGGACATTAGATGAGGCCATCTCATTAATTAGAGGTCTCCAACCAGAGTGTCGGAAGTTTAGTTACCACCTCTGCCTTGGTGGAGGTGTCCTCAATAAAGGACAATCCAAGCACGACCTTGACCTTTACTTCCTCCCAATGGGGAAGAAGGAGGACATCAAGGCTGAGGGATTAGTGAGATGGTTGGAGTCACTCTGGGGGAAGGGTGAGGCGTTTAAGGCGGTTCCTAAACTGGATGTGTATGGGGAACGACTGATTGTAGGCCATAACGAATTTGGTGAACCCCGCTATGACTACCCAGAAGAGGAGCAGAAGTATGCCTTCGCTGGGAAGTTCAACTATGGGGAGTTACGGATTGATGTGTTTGTGGTAGGAGGGGAGAAGATCGAGGCGGCGACAGTGACCTCAGAGGATCGTAATGACATGGGACGGATTCCAGAGGGGGTGATGTTGGCAGATGGGTTAGATAGATTGGATGCACTATTTGGGCAACCATTCTTCTACAACCCACCATTTCCTGCCCAACCTGCTGAAGAACGGTATATAATTAATTGGGATAACCTTGTTGAGATAGTGTGAGAACAGGTGAGAAATTATAATACATAAACTCTTCGCGGAGCAGCCGGAGCCTAAGCGGAGGCTGCGAGCATAAACCAAATTACCCACAGCCGAGGACACGAGGACATCGACGCTTAGAGGATATAGAAGGTGGAATATGAGAACATTTAAGGTGATTCGAGACAAGGACATCTCAGGAGTGAGTGGGACTGGTGAGGTCGCGGAAGGGGTAGAGTTTGATGACGGTCAAGTGGTCATCTGTTGGTTGAGTAAATACCACTCCATAGGAGTGTTTGATAACCTGACCTGTCTTGAAAAGATTCATGGCCATAATGGGAGTACGAAGGTCGTATTGAATACGACCTAATGACCCCCCACCCCTTGTGTCATCTTAACCTAATTTACGTAAACCTTTATATATTTGGTTTCCAAAATTGGCTATTTGTTCTTCTGGGTATCTAGATAATTCAATAATATAAGAAGATGTAACTTTTGGTTTCCTTAACCAATGTAAAAACTCCTCTAAATTGTAATCTAGTTTAGCTCTATTACATTTAAGACAGGCTATAGCAAGATTATTGATGTGATTAGTGCCTCCACGTTCTTTAGGAACAATGTGGTCTATTTCTATCTCATTAAATGAAGTAAATTTGTCTCCACAATACCAACAGATTCTTCCATGTCGATTCATTAGTTTAAGTAATATATTGACTCGCTTACATACTAATGCTTTTTTTACAGTTATTTCTAAAGACAATTAATTTACCCCCTGTGTCAATTCACCCGTATCGCTTGTGCTGTAATAATCGGTGCTGTAGGTAGTAGAGTAGCACGTTTCACTGTCAATTGTCAAGACCAACATTTCTTTTCAATCCACTTGAATTTATTGACTCGTCGATCATAACGTTCTTGGGTGAAGGCTCTACAATGACTGCACATAATGTGAGAGACCCAATTCACCTTAAGACAATGTGAGCACCTCCATGGGTCGGGTAGGTGTGTAAGGATTCGCCATAGGTATCCATAGAGTCGTCGCTTCGTAGTCATAGGACCTCCTGATAATCGCTAATGTTAATCTCATTCCCCTCAGTTCCGAGGGGCGGGAGAATGGTGTGCCCGAGTCGTCTCAACCTCGACATGGCGGCTTCCTCAGTGGTCTTCAAGATTGGGGCAAGGAGTCGAGCCTTGGCTCTTAAGGTTGGAATGGACTGATCGAGGTAGACCCTTCGAAGGGCTTCATCGGTTTCATCAGGTTGAGGAGCCCACATCCCATTCTCTTGCCGGACTAACTTGATGTCACCAGATTCGATGGACCGACCAGCATAGTAGAGTCGGGTTTTAGTAAGACGCATAATGGCATCCATCCTACCAACGATGTAGGAGGATCCACGATGATCTGCCATGATATCCTTATCCCGGTCAGGGTTAGGCTTACGGTCATGACTGATAAGGATAAGGGCGGAAGGGTGGGTGGCCCCGACCAAGTTCGCAATCACATTCCTCGAAGTGGTGGAGGAGTCCTCATCCCCGGAATGGACCTCACGGAGGGTATCCACAATGACCGTCGTGGCTCCATGCCGTCTCACCTCATCGTGGAGATACTTCATATGAAGCGGTTGGAGGATGTCAAAGGGGAAGTGGTCGATGGACTCTCGGTCGGCGAGTTTCAATAGGGTGGAGTCATACTTGACCTTATATTTATGGATCATCTCATCCACTCGATTGGCCCACACCTCTCGTGGGGTGTCTAATTGGAGGTAGAGGACCCTCCCAGGTTGTGGAACATGGAATCCGAGGAAGTCTGGGAGTTGACCAGTTAAGGCTAAGGCAAGTTGAAGACCCATCCAGCTCTTTCCAGTTTTAGGGTTGCCATAGAGAAGGGCAGCACCACTTGTTGGAATAAGGGGTTGGAGAAGGAAGGTCTCGGCGTTTCTCTCAAGGGAAAGGTAGTCGTCGATCCCGACAAAACCGGGTCGAATGGGGAAGGTTGACAAAGGTGTCCTCCGAATGATATGGTGGTCGTCCTCGATTGCCTAAATTGGTATATCGAGGGGAGGGCTAACAGATGATAACGATGTGATTGGTGTAAGGAGAGGATAGCATATGACGGAAGTGATTGTCAAGTGGATTGTGTTGTTAGGTATTGGCATACCATTAGTAGTGGTGGGATGGACTTGTATGATTATGTTTGTCCGTTATATGTTATTTAAGAAGATGTAACATAGGGAAAGGGGGATTGTCAAATGGTAAAAGGCACACGTAATTTATTTGGTGACGAAGCAAATGTATTATATAACATGCAAAATAAGATTGAAACATTCGTGCAAAGACTTGCATTTAAGCGGTTTATTCCATCACTCCTAGCAGAGTTGGAGTTATTCAAAGGTAAGATGGATGACAACAGGATGTATGAATTTCAGGATAGAGGTGGGAGGGAGTTGGTCCTCATTCCTGAGGTCACGGCCATCGTTCAACGGGAGTATAGAGAATCATGGTCGAAGGAGTTACCAAAACCAGTCTGCCTTTTCTATACCTCAAAAGTATTTCGTTATGACAAACCACAAAGGGGAAGGTTTCGGGAGTTCACCCAGTTTGGGGTAGAGGTTCTAGGGGATAAGAACTATAACTATGTGAAGCTATTGAAGTTATGTCTGGAGGAAGTTGGGTTAATTGAGTATGAATTGAAAGAAGTCAAAAGGGGGCTAGATTACTATATTGACACTGGGGTTGAGGTGTGGAAAGATGGGTTACAAATAGCTGGAGGAGGTCCATATGAAGATGGAGTAGGGTTTGCAATAGGATTGGAGCGGCTACTACTGGTAGCTTGACAATGTAGTAGTTGATATGGTATGGTAATGGTATCCAAAATAATAGGAGAGTTGAATGATGAAGATTCCAAAGATTGGGAAGAAGATCTATGTATTAATGATGGCTGACCGTGGACGCCTCCGTGCAGGGGTCTACCTGTCGCGTACACAGGCACGACTTGTGAAGCTGCCAGAGGAGTTGATCATTGACATTCCCCTCGGGCCTAATCAACAGAGGAAGTTACAGAAGAGTCTAGAGGTGGGGGTCTAATGGTGGTATTAGTGGTAATCGCGATGGTCGTTGTCTCTGGGTATCTCGTGGTGCTCTCCGTGGAGGACAAATGACCACAATTGGCATCTTGCTTGTCCTCTTGGTGATCATGTTTGGAATGGCCGGTATCTCCATGTATTTTGAAGAGGTAGATCGTAAGGAAAAGAATACATGATTCCAGTCATCATTCTTGGGATCGTGTTAATCCTGTACATTCTCTATAACAAGTGGAGTGTGAATGGAGATTAAAGGAGCGACAGTTACTATGCACTATCCAAAATCAGATAAAGATTTCTATGGTGATTATAGTGATGTGACTATAAATGTCTATGGTGGAAAGGATAAATCATGGCATATGGATTATGGGGATTCCTATCATGATAAGGGATGGGAGAAATCTCAAGGGTTTGTGGACTGCTTAAAAGTTATATTTAGAAGTAAACTACCTATTCTTTTTCTACGTCAAGCAGATCGAGAGGATTATTAGTGGAAGTAAGTGAATTAAGGCTATATGATCGTTCAAGAGTGGTTACGGATTGGACATGTGCAAGAAAACGATACCTCCAATATGAGTACTTAAACAAGGGAATTGTCTCCGACCACCAAGGTCTAGAACTATTCCTCGGTACCCAACTCCATGATGGACTCGCAGCCATCGCGAGGGGGATTGACATTGACGACATCGCCCACGCCGCGACTAAACAGATCTACATGACTCTCGTAGAATCACAAATTGGAGAGGTTGAGAACACCGACTTCATCCACGAACAACAATCACTCGTTGAGGGATTACTCAGAGGATTTCACAAACACCAGTGGCCGAGGATTCAAGCCCTCTACCCAACTGTCTTATTCATCGAGGAGGAACTGACCTATGTACACAACGGACTCACTTTCATGGCCAAACCAGATCTGGTCGTGGCTGACACAGAGGGCAATGCCTATTACATTGAATATAAATCCACCTCCTCTAAAAAGGACGACTGGGTTAATTCTTGGAACACCGCCGTTCAGATCCATTCGACCTGCAAAGCGATTGAGGCCACTAAGGGGGTAAAGATTACGGCGACCATTGTTCAAGGGTTGTATAAGGGCTACGTGATCAACTCAAAACAAACCAGCCCCTTCTGTTATGGATACAAGAGGAATGCCAATCCCCCCTTCGTCACAGGTGAAGTAGGATATGAGTATAAGGCGGGATTGAAAAAGGTCCCAGTCTTTCAGATGGAGGAAGGGGTGAAGGGATGGGTGGACGGAATGCCTGAGGACCTACTGGCAAATCAGTTCCCTCAAACGCCCCCAATCTTCATGAAGGAAGATCTCGTTGACACATTCTTCAATCAACGGGATATGAGGGAGCATGAGATTCGTATCGCCTCGGAGATGCTACAACTTCCACACGTGACTGACGTGGGGAGGAAGGAAGTGTTAGATATGGCGTTCCCCCAAAGGTTTGATCAATGCTACCCCGCCTGGGGTGGACATAAGTGTGAGTTTGTGAAGATCTGCCATGGAAATGTAGTGGATCCATTAAAAGAGGGATTCACCTGGCGGACTGCTCATCATGCTCTGGAGGCAGAACAACATGGCACGACGATCGAGTAGTGGTAGTCGATGTGAGGTTAGAAAATTCTTTATATGCGATGTAAGGGATGTGGAGAGGATTTAGGATGACTTGGGAAGAGATGAAACGTAAATCACAGGAAATGTATTTAGATCGTCAAAGGAAAACCACCGAACATAATCATTCAATCGAGGATCTCTGGGCTGAGGATATAGACCCGGAACTGAGTCCAAAGATTAAATTGGTGATTGATCCAATAGAGTATAATAACCTTCCCCTTCAATCTCCAATTACTGATGCCTTCATCACATGGAGTTGGAGATACTACAAAACAAAATGGGTAGTGGTTGTAAGGTGGTATATTAGATTACATCTATATACACAAAGGATGTGGAGAAGGCGGCATGAGTAAGAGTCGAAAGCCCCAAGTCTGTAACAACTGCCTCAAGTTAAAGGACAAGTGTAAGGCGTCTGATGTTGATATGAATGGGGAGATTATCTGGTACTGTCCAGAGTGTCTGAAAGATAGGACAACTCCACTGTTGGAGGAGGATGGGTATTGATAGGATCATTAAACTTGACAATCATCAGAAGGGTGTGCTATAGTTGTCGTATACCAACTTAAAGACCAATCACAGTGAACCTTGTCAATGTTGTGTTTGTCGTGGGGTCATGTGTCTCATTGACCACCCAGGACATTCACACAAAGTGAAGCAATCCACTAAAGTAGTAAAAGAGGATGATTGGGATGCTATGAAAGACAAGGATTTAATAGCATTTATGGAGTGGAAACCATGGTCTTAAAGACCTTTGCCTTCAAGATCGAATACCGTTCCACAGCTAAGACAATCTTGATCAAAGCGAAGGACGAGGACACGGCATTTTATAAGGCGCAGAAGAGGAAGGACACCATATCGTGTTACAGGATCATACCCTTAGGGGAAAGGAACGACTATTGAAATCACATGGGTTTTTAGTGGGAATTGATGCTGAGGAGCGTGTAGAACCTGAGCAGTTGAAGTTGAAGTTGATCGACTCGCTCACATGGGTGGAGGGAGTAGGTCCAGTTGAGGTAGAATACCTTGGTGAAATCCCAAAATATGAAGAAGGTGAAGTTCCCTCAGTCGATCAATTATTGGCAGAGGATTTCGCACACTTAGCATCTGGAGGGACGGAATAATTGAATAAGAAAACAATCCTCATTTATGGTCGCACCAGGAGTGGGAAATCATCCCAATTAGGCGAACTAGCTGAACATGTCTATAAGACATTAGGTCTTAAAACCATCGTCTACACCATAGATAAGGGTGGATATGATGTGTTGATCCCTTACATCACCTTAGGTGTTATTCAGGTGGTTGAGCAGCTTGCCACCTCCCCCTGGATTTTCATGGATAAGGCGGTCAAAGGGCTGGTCAGAGACTCGAATGGCAAGTGGGCGACTCCTAGTGGTAACATTGGGATGTTTGCCTACGAGGGTCTGACCCCCTTTGCTGATGCCCTTATGACGGATATGGCTAAGAAAGCCGCAGCCGGGACGAATATTGGAGGTGGTGGGAATGTCAGTTTCAAGGACACCTCAGAGGGTGAGACATTAACCATTGGTGGTCATAATATGGCGATGTATGGTATTTGTCAGTCACGAATGACCGACGCTGTGTGGGAGAGTCAAAAGTTAAATGCCCCTTATATCTTGTGGACGGCCAGTGCTTCGAAAGACGATGACCTTAACGCCGGAGGAAAAGTCATCGGCCCTGCTATGGTTGGGAAGGCTCTTACAGCCGAGATCCCACGATGGTTTAATCTCACTTTCCGATTGGATGCACTACCGGCGCAGACTGGGAAACCGGAGAGGCACATTCTCTATTTGGGCAACAACGTGGACATCAGCGCGGGGAACGCGGTAGGACTAGGGAACACACGAGCCTGTATGGATGCAGCACCACTACCTGCATCAATCGAACCAGCGAGTGTGGTTCAAGCGTTACAGTTGATCGAAAAAAGTCAGAGTGAGGCATTAGAAAAGATTAAGTCGAGACTATCAAATGCACAGAAATGAGTTAGGAAGGTATGTAAGTGATGAAAGTCCAGTATTAAGATTCCTTAATAAAATAGAGATAATTCCAGATGGGTGTTGGTTATGGAATGGATCAATAAATCAGATATCAGATTATGGTATATTTTGGGAAACCCACACCAAGGCCCATTTAGCACACAGACTTATGTATGAATTAATACACGGAGATATTAATAATAACAAAGTTT
>ERZ1292629.2558-Hain-H43-01um-R1-2558-length-15070-cov-7_pt1 | contig 15070 bp, 18 predicted proteins | sample MGYA00564399_ERZ1292629 | MGnify/ENA primary metagenome ERZ1292629 (study PRJEB36523, sample SAMEA6512636) | groundwater metagenome | collected 2019-01-08 | study: AquaDiva: Metagenomics assemblies of 32 groundwater samples
AACGTCCCAAGATCATCGTCCTTGGCGGAGACCAGTTTGACAACGAGTGTATCTCCCATCACACCCGCAACAAGCCTTACTACCGCGCCCGCTCTGCCTACCTCAACGACCAACGCGGCTTCGAGTCTGATTTCCTCAATCCGCTAGAGAAGGTTCTGTTCAAGGATTGCGAGAAGATTTGGATTACCGGGAATCACGATGATTGGGAATTTCAGCTAGTCGAGTCCAATCCTGAGCTAGAGGGGCTGATTGACCGCCCCGCCGCCCTGCGACTGGCGGAGCGCGGATGGAAGGTTGTCCCTATCGGTAGGAGCTATCGTCATGGCAAGTTGTCATGGCTTCATGGGGAATGGCTGACTGGTATCGGCAATCAGGCTGGTGTCTATCCGGCCAAGAAACTTGTAGATGTGTTGGCGACGAATGCCGTGGCGGGGCATACGCACGCAGCACAAGCATTTACCCGCGTCTCTCCTGCCAGCCAGAGCCAGAAGTGGATGGGCTATATCAGCCCCATCTTGGGCAAGGTGAATCCGACGTACATGAAGAACCGCCCCTGTGCGTGGGTCAATGGCTTCAATGTGACCGAGTTTCAGGAGAATGGGAACTTCAATCATTATCCAATTGTCGTATCGGGTGGGTCGTGTATCTATGGTGGGCGGCGGTATGGTAAGAAATGACTCTCCAAGTCGAATCCCTCGCTCACGACCATGCTTAGTGTCCTTCTAATGGAGGCAGACGACGCAGTGGCACATATTGTGCGTTTCTATGCGCCAAGAGCATCTTCTCTGCTAGACATCACTTATGGCAAAGGAACATTGGTGCGTGCGTTGAAGAATATAGAAATTACTGGAATAGACCTTGCCCCACTTCCGATTGCTGGGCACTGCGTCGTCACTAGTGACTTTCGTGGAGATGATTGCCCGCTAGGTACTTGGGATGTTGGCCTGTACGACCCCCCGTACCTGTATGGTCGCACGAGTGAGGTGCTCTACCAACGCAGTGACGAAGATTGGAAGAAACAGCACACAAACGCTTTCACTCCATCTGATTTCGAGGAGTTGGCGGTATCTGCATCTATGGTACTTGGGAAGCGGTGCCCTCTCGCAGTGGTAAAGGTTATGAACAGTCGGCTTAAGGGGTTGTATGTGGACAATGCCTCCATTGTATCCACTGCGTTTCTGAATAATGGCTGGATGCTTCGTGACCAAATTGTGTACGCTCGGTTGGGTGTCGGCGTGTTTCGCAATACAAAGACAGCTCAAGTTGCACATGGATTCTATCTTATTTTTAGCAAGAAAGAAGTTCCCGCCCAATGACGCTACAGATAGAGTCTTTCACCCACGACCTGACTAGCGACACCTTCAACTACCGCCAGTTGAACGCGCAGATTATGCTCGACCGGATGTCCGTTGCCGACGTGCAATTGACGAAGGACAGCCCGAAGTGGATAAAGGAGCGAGTGCTGCACGCGAGGATGTCTTTGGTAGCGGCAGACGACAAGTTCCGCAGTCTAGCGGAGGCATCGGGCATCGATGACCTGAACGGTGCGCTCGACTTCTTCCGCAAGCGATATGGCAAGAAACCGTGGAAGAAGCCCTATCGCATAATGCCCACGGGCGGGAAGGCTGTCTCGCACAAGGTCTTCGGGCGCACTCACTGTCGTCGAGGTCATCTGTTGAACGATGAGAATGCTTGTCTGGTGGAGGGGGATCGAGTCGTTTGCAAAACGTGCAGGAATATAGCGAAGAAGAAATGGGAGGAGAAACATGCGCAAGCCAAAGTTTGAACCGACTGTAAACGAGACATGCAAGGTATGTGGGACGCGGCACGAGTGGCATTTTAACTCTTCGGGGAAAGCCATAACGCACTTTCTAATTACAGACGGAAAGCCGCAGGGAATGCTTGGTAGTCCGCCCGCTGGGGTATGTGATGAATGTCTGAAAGCAACTACGTCTACGAAGAGGGGGAAGAAACATGGCAGGATGTCACAATCCAAAGAGCGATGAGACAATGTGCCCCGATTGCGGGCATGATTGGAGGCTACATGATATTCACGAGCATCCGTATAGGGGCGGGTGTTCTTTCTCTTTAACATCAGAGCGATGTGGTTGTGAGCAAATATCTGATGTCCCCCGCGACATAATGACAGGCCAACCCGTCCTCACCTTCGATGAATTCTGTCTCGGCGTCAAGGAACTGCTCGGCAAGCGTTCTGAGAACAAGGGCTACTCCCAATCCGGCGAGTCCGACCTGCTCTCTGAATTCGTCCGTAAGATGGGATTATCACACCCAGAAGGCGAAATCTGCTACAAAATAGTGCGCTATCATCAGAAGGGCGATAAAGAGGATTTGTTAAAAATCGCTGCTTGGGCAATGATACTGTGGAGAACGAAATGCGAGGACTCCCGCTAATCTCATGCTCTCTCCTGTTCACGGCGCTATCCGTGTTCGCGCAGGAGAAGCGCCCGCTCGCCGAGAGCTTTCCACTTATCGACAAGAAGTGCTCCATGACTGCCGAAGCGTGGGGGACAAAGCAGACATGGAAAGCAAGTTGCAGGCTCTATGTCTATCGCAAGAAGGATGCTGGATATACAGAGGGCGTCGTGCTGTTCGACCTTCCGCTTGTACTCGCTATGCCTGCCACGTTCAATGAGGCAAGCAAGGCCGTCGAGCGGTGGCTGAACAAGACTTCGGTAGAGCTATTGCGACGGAATGGGTATCCCGCGAATGGAAAGAAGAAGTAGCTAGACCTGCTTAACCTGCCCGTCTTCCACAATCCACGTATGGCTCGGCATGCCAGCGTCAATCTCTTCCTTGAACACGGGGTCAGTACGGAAGGCCGTCTTGGTCTGTTCCGCTACGGCGTCTAACTCGCTTGCCAGCTTTGCTCCGCCAGTCCACCCGCGCAACTGTCCGATAAATCGTAGTAACTGACTGGCGACACCAATCCCCACCACGATAGCCTGCATGATACTTTCGAGATTCACTGCACACCCCCAAACTGAGCGAGTACATTCAGCGCCTCAGCAAGAATGGACTGTAATTGCGGCTTGGCCCCCAGCACGGGCGAGCAAGGCCCTCCCTTGCCATCACTATTCACGTCCTGTCCATACGGCTCGTCTCCGGCTAGCGGAGAACCGGAACAGTAGACATTGATAGCCTTGCCGATGCGTTGCTGCACATCAATAGCATTATGCAGGGCTGGACAGATGCCCTCGCCAGCAGTCGGTTTATCGGCGGAACACTCAGGATGGTTCTTCTGCGCCTGCTTAACAAACGCGCCCAAGTCCTCGAAGACGCCACGGGCAATCTGTTCCGTGGTCAGCCCTGCGACAACGGGCGTGCGCACTGCCTTTGGCCCGCAGGCGCTCAGACACAAACAAATTAGCACTACCGAAACTATCGAAACAACTTTACGCATACTTCCTCCATTAGACTGTGGGCTTAGGCTGCCCGTTTGGTGAATCTACCTTGCGCTGTCCCCCGCCATTTTGTAGCGAGAACAGCAGCGCACCGAATGCCCCAGAAAAGCTACTTAGGACGAGCGCCCGTGCTTCGGCGTTAATCTCTGAATGATGAAGCACATGGACGAGAGCGCATCCGAGAAGGATGTTGACAAGCAGCAAGGTACAAATGTTGCCGCCCTTTGAAGCTAAACTATCTAACCATAGTTTCCAACTGTTCATGCGCCACCTCAAGTAGTCTATCACATCACCAATGCCCTTGTCCAACTACCTTCCAAAGTTCTCTTAGTTCCTCTTGCTGATTTAGGATAACCGCCCCCTGCCATGCCACGAGCGCGGTCAATGCAGCTAGTCCGATGAGCGCCACAACCAGCGCAAGGTCGCGCTCACATTCCTTGGCGTCACGCATCCTGCACGTCCAACGGGCCAATCCTGTCCCACTTGTAGCTTGTGGAATTTCTTGTCCCGCCGCGACCCGCCATCTGCCTTGGGTCATGTGGGCGGAAGCTAATGTGGATGCAGCGATAGACGGGCGGTTCCGTCCCTTTCTCGTATTCCAAGATGCACTGGTCGAAGGGAAGGATACTCGCAGCAATCCATTCGTAGACTTCTTCGAGTGTGCGATTGGGAACAGTGAAGTCTATGGCCGCCCCTTCAGAATCCCACTGATGATCTGACGTAGCCGAGCCGTGTATAGCCGTGTTCAACGCAGGACACCGATACCCGCTTGTGATAGCCAATGTCCCAAACTGTTCACACAGCGGTTCTAGTATCTTCTCCTTGAACGCGGGGAACAGAACAAGGGCCGATTCGGGTGGAGTGTTATTTATGCCGAGCCTTCTAGCGGTAGCCGAGCGGGTAAGGGTTTCGAGCGAAATGGTCATCTAGTCCGCTCCCGGCTTCGATGTTGACGGAATCGTTATGCCCGTGCCATCCAGCGTAACGGTTGGGTCGAGCGCGTCTGTATTCACAGTCAAGACTCCCTGTGTGACCGTCGTGGCCTTATGGGCAACGAAGGTAATCGTGATGGTGCAGGAGACATCAGCGGCCAACGTAGCCCCACAATTATTCGACTGTGTGAAGTTTGTTGTATTCCCTGAGATGGCGATGCTGGCGATATTCAGTACCGCCGACCCCGTGTTGGTAAGCGTAATGTTTCGAGGGTTGGCTACACCGGGGCGCACACTAACCCACGGGGTAGAAATTTCTGTTTGACTCACCGTGGCGATACCCCCGCCACCACCCTGTGCTATCGGTTCGTATTCGTACGCGCCCAAATCGGGTGGGGCTTGGAGAATGCGGCTTACGCCAATGATGTCGGTGGGCACGGTGGCCGTCAAATCCAGGCCTGCGTTGACGGGCGCTGTTCCTACAACCAGCTGGTAATTCCCCTGGGCTTTGGCGACGTAGAAAGTGTCGCTGGTCGCTAAATTATTTGTCGTGCTCGGCCCGATATTGTTCTTGCTATCGGCCGTGCCTGCCGCGACCACGACGGCGTTTGCGGCGGTCGTATCCAGCGTATTGTGGTAAATTGTGCGCGTGTAGGCGTCGCTCGCGTTGTTGTTCACGTAGATGCCGTAATGCCCCGCGGTTAATGCGTAGACCAAGTTGTTATAGGCCGTCGAGCCGGTGCCCAGCCGAATCCCGGTACGGCTGTTGCGGACGATGTTGTTCCGAATCAAGTGCGCTGGATTCGATGCCCACGTCTGCACGCCCGCCACGGCCTCATTGATCTCGATGGAACCGACCGTGTTCCCCGAATCATGTAGGATGTTGTAGAGCGTATTCTTTTCCACGGTGCAGTCGTGCGTGCCGGGCTTCAGCTCAATACCCTCGTCCGTCGTGTCGTGAACCGTGTTGTTTCGGATGATGACGTTGTTGGTGTTGTCGAGTGGTCCGCCAGAACCCGTACCCACATAAATGCCCTCACCGTTCAGGCTGAGATATTGTCCGGTGTTGTAGACGGTGGAGTTCTCCACCGTGACATTGGCCGAATTGTTCAGGATATGAATGGCTTCCTGCCCAATTTCGTGGCAGGTGATGCTGCGAATGGTGACTTGGGTAGAACCATCAACGAAAAGGCACTGGTTGACGAGCGTGATCGTGAATCCCTCAAACACGACATAATTGCTGGCGTTGATCCGCACGCGACCCGTGTTGATCCCCGCGCCTTGAATGGTTACGGTCGCCCCGGTAAAGTTCTTGATGGTCGTGATGGTGTTTGCATCGCCCGCGAAACTTTGCAGGAGAACGCCGGGATTCGCGTAGGTGCCGGTCTTGACCAGCATCGTATCGCCAGCAGCCATGCGCGTTGAGGCATAGGAAAGTGTGCAAAATGGCGCGGCCTCGCTCCCGGCTTGTCCTGCCGTGTCACTGCACGCCGGGCTCCCCGAATTGTCCACGTAGAAGGTCGCCGCTGGGGGTGAAGCCGAAGTCGTATCCTGCGAGATGGAACTATAGGCAGAATTGCCCGCCACATTTACGGCGCGGATTTGGTAGCGGTATAGAGTTGAAGGTGCCAATCCGGTGTTGCTATAACTGGTGGCATTGATGACGGGAGAAGCGATGAGCGCAAAACTGCTGCAAGCCGCGCCCGTACAACGCTGCAACTCAAAGTTAGCCTCATCAGTCGAGTTATCTGTCCAAGTACAGTCGATCCGCGAACTAGAAAAAGTGACGCAACTCAACGCGCTGGGGGCAGCAGGCGGTGTTGGCGGGGATGCGCCCTGTAGTGGGTGAGGATAGGTGTACGCCGTGTATCCCGGCTTCGTGGTATTCGGGAAGAAGTCGCGTCCGCTCAGTAGATGGTTTGCCATTGACGCTTCGGTGACGCCAACACTGGTGATGGCGACGCCGTTTAGCGTGTTGCTCCAATAGTAGAGGCCATGAAGAACATTTACCCCGCCCGTAGTGTTTGTAAAGACGTGACCCACTTGGTCGAGGCAGGCATAGCCATTCAACGCCCCACCTTGATTCTCGTCCCATGCCGAGGTGCCATCACACGCGCCCCATGGAGCAAAAGTCTGCGGACGGCTACGATAATTGGCGACTTCTGGCCCTGAGTAATTTCCCGTCCAGGTATTGCTATAAACAACCCCTGAGCCAGAGCGAAAGAGAAGGGCACGGGAGTTAGCTACCCCTGCGACTTTGTTGAAGGTATTGCTGTAAATCTCTAGGCTGTGTTGTCCACGATACCCGCCAGAGTCTGCCCCGTGGTTGCCGAAGTCCGTATTCGTTATCGTATTGTGCCGGAAGACGATTCGGGAACCGTTAAAGGAATCCACCGACCCGTCCTCGGGGGCGGAATAGGTAAAGGTATTGTCCTCGATGAACACGAACGTGTCTGTACCCAATGCAAAAGCGTGCGTGAAAGAGTTGTAGTTAGCGCCGCCAGCACCGAATACTCGGATAGCTTTGTCGCCCGCGCCCAAGACCACCTGAAACGTGTTGTTGTCAATCAAACTACTACCCGCTGCCCCGTTCTCGTTGACCGTAATAGCGGTGCCACGGAGGTTCTTGAACTCGATATGATGAATGCGGAAAATGCGCGTGTTTGTTCCGGTGCTTGGATAGGTGATGTCCACAAGCGCCTGCGACCCCGTATCCAGGCTGTTTCCATCAAAGGTGATCCCGGTTAGGATGAATATCGGGTCGGCTGCCTGCAGACCAATAAGAAACAGCAATCCACCCGCTGTGCCATTCACAATGGTCGTGGAACCCGCCCCCGCTCCCTGAATGGTAATGCCCTTGTTCGTTACGCTGATGCCGCTTGTCCAAGTCGTCGGAGCACATGCTGGAATTAGCACACGGTCACCATCTACGGCGGTGCCGACAGCCGTATTTACATCTGCCCGTGAACAGGTCGCGGCATTCACATCCACCGCTTGTGCAGGCGTGGCAAACAGCACGGCAAGAAAAAGAGTAGCGATTAGTCGGTTCATTGAGAGATGACTCGTCCTGTTCCACCTGTTGAACCTGCTGAAGCGGTTACGTTATCCACGATCAATCGTACTGGTGGCCCCAATCCGGTTGCATTGTCTGACCACACAATCGGGACTGCGGTTCTATCCGCCGTAGTGCTGATTTTGAACCCCGAAGGAGCGACCCCCGTGGAAGTAATCTGTGCTCCGTATAGTGCCCAGTCGTTTGCGTCATTGGCGCAGCTTGCACAATCCCACACTAATCGGTAGGTTCCACCAACAAGGTCAACACTGGCCGGGAACATAAAGCGCGTGTAGCGATTAGCCGTTGCGGTCATCAAATCCAAATCAGCCGTAACGGTGGTGTTGGCTACCACGTTGTCACTAGCATCCATGACGCGCAATCGCAAGTCACCCGCGGGCGTGCCGTTGCGTGCAAAAATAGCATCTACGCCGGAGGTAGTGAAGGTCGTATTCGCGGGAATCACCATCTTCACTGCCGCCGCCTTCAGCGCGTTGATTTGCGAACTGTTATCCCGCGACCAATAGGGGCTGTTGCCCATCGTCGTTTCTGTGGCGTCGTCCATGACGAAGGACATAATAGGAAGCCCAGCCGCCTGTTCCGCGAGATTCGCGCGTGTGGTGCCATCAGCGGCAGTTAGTACCGCATTGGGATAGATAGACCCACTAACATCGGACATATAGCGGATGGTCTGCGTGGTTCCGCCTGTGGTTGTAAGAATCATTACGCCGTAGGTAGTGCCCGCTGTTAAGTTGGTGGTGGCTGCCCCAAGCGTGATGGTCTGCACATCCACAGTAGGAACAACCGCAGTAGCGACCGCGTTGGCGTCGTAGAGAGTGCCGGTACACTTGCCGGTGGTCATGTCAATAGTTTCTATGCGCACGGTGACTTGCCCCGGCGCAGAGACCGCAGACCAAACGACTTTGACCGACGCAATATCCTTCGCTTCCGTGGCAACAAACCGCAAACAAATTCCGCTGTTCAGCCCGGCCATCGCAAAGGTAGCAAGGGCGTTCAGCGCACTGAGCGTTGTATGATTGCCGCCACCCCAATAGGAAGTGCGGAATTGGCCGTCTGCCTGTAGTGCAGGGACAAATGTCAAAAGCAGCGCACAGACAAGAGCTAGAAATTTACGCATTACTGTCCCCTCCGATACTTGAAGCGAATAGCGATTACACGAAGGTCAACGCCAAGCGAGTCTGTACCGCTCGTTCCATCGGCATCGCGGAAGAACTTGAAGTAATATCGCTCCCCAGCTGCGCAGCCTGTCGTAGTCAGTCCCGCTTGGACAGCCGTAACCCTTTGACCAGAGCCAGTATTTGTCCAAGCGAATGTTTGCGCTGTATTAAATGCAGGATCGAAAGTTTCCCCATCGGCAACGCAGATTCCAGAAATGCTCAATCGTGCTACGTTCGTGCCCGCCTCGGTAGCAGATGCTTCCACGTTAAGGTCAATTGCACCCGCCCAATCGCTCGGAAGCAGGAACGACCCATATACGGTTTCATCCGTGGCAGCATCGAAGTCCAGCACACCGCGATTCACGATGTTGGTTCCGGTCACGCAGGCGGCAGCAGGAGCGTTCGCGGTAGGCGTATCTAGGCTGAAGCTGGCCGTAGTGTTCTGGCAGGTGCCTTCATAACCGATGTAGTGGACGGTGGTGATGCTGTTGCCGGTCGCTTCCACGTCCAGTGTCTTATTGGTAAGGGTATGCGTGCTGGAATCTTTCAGTGCCGTGGAGATGAGCGTGACGACGTTCGAGCCGCTGGTGGTCACATCGCCAGAAAGCTCGGCTGCCGTCATAGCCGACGCACTGCCGCGCACCAGTCCGACGAGCGTGCTTGCAGTTCCCGTGCCGCCCTGCGCGATGGTCACAGCGGCGTTATTGGTCAGAATGGTCGCGGCTGCGTCTGGCAGGGCGTAGCTTCTCGCTACAGTTGGCCCGGTGAAAGTGACAAACCCCGCCGCCGGGCCGAGAGCAACGGAACCGCCGGCATCCGGCAGAGTAATCGTCCGTAGGCCAGAGGTACTAGCTCCTGTAAACTTGAAGTTATTGGTGCCGGGGGTGCCGGACGTTCCAGCAAAGAAGATTTCCCCAAAGGGAAGCGTTGCGCTGCCGAGATGCACCGTACCCGCCGCTCCCGGCAACAGCGACGTGTTAATGGCGACTGCCGCCAAGTTGGACAGGGCCGTGTTCGCCCCGCCGCCCGCACCGCAGGCTTGGTAGGTGGGAGCTACGCCCACTCCGTTTGAGGTTAGACATTGGCCTGCCGTGCCCACTGCCGTAGCACCAATGGGGCTAGTTCCATTCCCAAATAGGACTCCGTTTGCTGTAAATGTGGCCGCTCCCGTGCCCCCCTGTGCAACCGTGACTGGGCTAGCAAGGCCGCGATATACTTGGGCAATATAGTTTGTCCCGTTCGATGTTAGTCGCACTTCATCGCCCGGCGCTAAGTTGAGCACACTAGACCCGCAGCTAGCATCCGTGCAGATGGCACTGGTCGTGGCGGTCAGCGAGTAAGCATCCACCGTATCATCGTTTCGTATCCGCGTAGTCCACTGGTCGGGGAAGCCTGCTGTTCCCGCTTGCACAATGGTATCCGCCATCGTTGTCGTGTGCGTGCGCAGAACAAGTTTGTCCTTATCGCCCGTGACAATAGCGTAGATGGCTCCCGCTTGTGGGTTCGTATCAAGTCCGACGTAGGCATTGACCCAGTTCGTTCCGTTATATTGAAGTACGTCTAAGTTTATTGGTGAAGTAAGCGTTCCGTTGATGAGTGTCGGCCCTGTGCCCCCAACGCCGGTCAGCGTCACTCCGCCGAAGATGAAGTTCGTTGACAACAACAACGGGCAATCGGGCGCAAACTGTTCTGATGAGTTCACCATCAACGAACAGTTAGTACCTGCTGGAGCCGCTTCCCATTGAATTGTTCCTGCGTTCGGCAGCCGTATATCCCCCGCGTCTGCGGGACTTGTTCCGACGCTAATGAACGGCGTGATTAGGCTTGTTCCAAAATAGCCTGTACGCGGTCGCGTGGCCCCGCTCGCACCGATGTCGTAAAGGTTGTCAGTGAACAGGAGGTTTCCAGTCAGCGTACCTCCAGAAAGGGGCAGTCCAGCCCCACCAACGGCAGCGATTACCTCATAGGCAGAACCAGTCCAGCGCAAATCAGCACGGATTGTGCCGCCACCTGTCGCGCAAGCGGTTGTTAGGCAGTCGGTGATGGTGATACGGATTCCTGCGGCGGGTGCGGCCGGTTTACCCGCGAAGGTGAATTCTTGGAAGCGGGCGGCAACACGGGAGGAAATCTGTGCCTGCGCCGTGCCTGTAAGAAAGATGAGCAATGTAGATAATGCAAGTATTTTACGCATAGGAAATCAACGCTCCGTCGCCAGTGTTATCGGCATCCATGTAAATTTTGGATAAGTCCCATCCCTCTCGCTGCCGAGATTCTAGCAAGATAGTGTTATCTAGCGACCCGATAGAGGCAAAGACATTGATGGAACCTATGGCCTTGGCGGTGCTAGAGTTCATTAGATAGATTGTTCCCGTATTGGGCACGGGTGCTGTCCCAGCAGCAGAGAGCGAGCGCATTGGCTGAATCCATATCTTCGTGGCCTTTGTCTCGCCCGTTGCCAATGAAGACGGCGTACCTGCCGTGACCGTTTTAATCGCTCCGAGTGGTGTCATATTACCTTCTCCTTATTTCGATGCCCTTGGCACGGGCAATCTCTTCGAGTGTAGCGATACCGGAACCCTGTCGAACCTCTTCCTTCTTACCAAACAAGTCCGAAATGAATAGGAAGGTGCGAAAGAGATTCGCTGCGTTGGGTGCGGTGATGGGCGTCTTGCGTAGTTTCTCTGCTACGACAAGACCATTGGGAGTGTCAAGTATCTCCGCCAACTTACGGGCGCTAATATGTATTTCCGTCCCCGATGGGGTGTGTATGTAGACCCTAGCTGGAGTTCCGGGGATACCTACGCCGCCAGATGACAGCATGGCGTTCTTTGGCCCTGCGGTTCGCATCAACTCGGCAAACTTGATAACTTTTGGTGCCTGCCCCCCAAAAGTGGCGTGTAGAACATCATCACGTATCGCGGGCAGCTTGTTCGCGGCTACCATGTCCTCAAGAAGTGCCCTACGAACTCTCGTGACTGCGCTAGGGTCTTTCTTAGAGAGTACCTTAATCATCTCAACGGATGCTTCAGGAACCTGTTGCAACTGCTTGACAACCTGCTCAGGCGCTACACGTTTGTCTCCGAACACCTTGACGAGCGCGGGGATGTCCTCCGCCATTTCGCTCACTTCTCGGAATCTAGCACTGGTAGATTCGTATGCCTTGCGTTCCGCCGATAAGCCGGAACCTTCGAGTGCGCCCACGATGTCTTCATGTACTGCTCGCGACAGTCTTCGGCTGATACGACGGGCTTCTGAGGGGTCAGCCTCCATTGTTGCCTTGAAGAAGTCCGTTCGTGCCTTATCAAGCTCACGTACATTGCCGAGTGCAATGTCTTGCTCAAGTGCAGCGCGGCGCTTCTGTAAAATCTCCATCAGCTTCCCTGCCCCGCCACCCATCTCCGTTGAAAGACGACCCTCCGCGATACTCTTCTTGAGTCCAGAGATTTCCTCGTCGAGAACGGTGAGGGTGTTTTTGCTCTTGAAGGGGACTGATTTGGGAAGGGTTGCGACGACTGCCCCCTTGTCTGCGCCTGCAATGTGAAGGAAATCATCGTAGGTCTTCTGAATAAAAGCCCCGAATTTGGCAGGAGACTCGCCGCCAAACTTGCGAATTTCTTGTGACAAGTAATTAACGGCGCGCCGAACGGGAATGGTCTGTCCAAACTTGCTAGCACCCCATTTTATGAGTTTTCCGCCACCACGGAAAGCTCCCTCGATAGCCCCTTGTAGAGCACCCTCGCCAGCCATGCGCTTGAATGCTTCCCCACTCGTCTTCGGGGCATCCTCAGTACCGAATTCACTAAGCTGTTTAGTTGCTTCGCCTGCTGCACCACCAGCGGCGGCTATACCCAACGCTGGAAGAATGCCGATTCCTGTTGGGGCAAGGGCTACTGCTGCCCCTGCTCCAATCGCAGGCAGGTTCTCACGAATAGCGCCTCCGATGTTGATGTCTTGCATTGGTAAGCCTGTTCGTGGATTCAGACGTGGCGCGGTTGGACGCTGCGCTAAGTCCGCTCCCTCTGACATAGACTGACGTATCTCGTTCAGCGCGTCCTGTTGGTCGGGTGTGAGTTTTCCCGCACGCTCTAGGATTAGAGCACGATTCAGTTTTTCCCGTTTCTCTGGTGTAAGTTGTTGTGCTTGTGGCATCATATCCTCTTATGGCAAACGGTCAAACGGGTCAGTCCCTGGCTTGTTGCTGAAAGTCTTAAAGTACCCTTCGAGCTTGCGTTGCCGTACACCGTTTAGCAGATCGCGCACGTCTTGGATTTGTTGGTAGGCCAGTTCGGGACTAGCGGTGCTGATAATCAGGCCGGGGCCGAGAACGCGGGCGAAGTCAGCCTTGTCGTAGTCTGTGAATACACCCTTCTCGCCCAAGGCGCGGCCAAGGATACGGGTGAAGCCCTCTCGCTGTGCTCGTAGTCGAATAGCATCGGCGGGAGACTTGCTATTCAGGTATTGTGTAAGCGTCTTCTCGAATTGGTCGGTGGCAGCTTCGGCGGCGTTCATACCACCCAACTCGCCTCGGATTTTGGCAGGAATAATCTTGCTACTGCCCAAGGAGCGCAATACTGCGGCACGGGAGTCTCTTGGAACCTCCCCGATGGTCATTTCTCCCGTCGCCACACGTCCTGCAAAGTTCTTGGCGTCTTCCTCGGTGCCGCGCCGCTCTTCAAACTGAGTCTGACGCTGGGCCAGTCCAGCAAAGAACCTCTTATCCGCAGCCTCAATAGACTTGTTTAGACGTTCTTCTACCGCAGTCTGTTGTGTATCGCTGCGCCGATTGCGGCCACGCTCAAGGATGATGTCCTTGACGTAAGTACGGGCTGGAGTAAAGTCCATCGACTGTGCGGATTCTTGTATGGCAATATCAAATCCGGCCTTTTCTTCTGGGGTTAGGCCGATTCCCTCGACGCCTTTACGCAATTCGTCCAACGCCTTCGGGTCGGTAAACTGCTTCATCATATTCCGCAGGCGTTCATTTGTTAGTTTCAGACCGGAAAGCTCTTCCTTGCTCTTCAATAATCCCTGCTCGCCGGTTTCAATTCCCAATTCAAGCTGACGCTTGCGCAGCGGATTAAGCTCCACCCCTGACTGCATCTGTTTTTGCTGCATGGGAAACTGTTGTGCAGATTGCGTGCGTTGCTGTCTCGAAGCAAGAATCTGCTCAAACTGCGCGATTTGCTGTTGGGCAAGAAGCGCGCCTTGGAGGTACGAATTTATGCTTGGCGTGTTGCTCATTAGATACTCCCCGGAGTAAGAGTGAGTAGAAGTCTCTGAAGGTCAGAAGAAGATGGCCCTGTGTTACTAGACTGTCTACGCCCCAATGAGTTCAACGTCAACAAGTAACCAAGCACCTGTCCAATGGATTGCAGACCGACTCCGGCAGCCGATGCGCCCTGTAGCGATGGGACTCCCAGTAGGAGCGATTGCAGTTGCGATTGCGCTCCTGCTTTCTCGGCACGTGCGCCCCGCAAAAGGTCTAGTTCTCCGGCGGTCTGCGCGGACTGTGCGGTACGTTCTGCCCTGCCTAATTCCTCGCCGAGAAGTCCGCTTTCCGATAGCCCTCGTCCGGCAAAATCGCCACGGATTCTAGTTCTTGCCCCAGTGGCAGATTGGGCAATCATCTCAAGCAGCCCCGCTCGTTCACGCGGGTCAACGACGGCTGGCCCTGTGGCCTTTGCGCTTAGGGTAGCCATAAGTTGATCGAGTATGCGTTTCTGTACGTCGGACAGTCCTCTAGGGCGGTTGAGGATACCGCCAACCACGCTAGAACCAAGTCCTATCGCAGACAAGATGTTGCTCATGGTGTTAGACGAAGAACCGCCCGATGGCGCGGAACCGCCGCCAGATGGCATTCCACCACCACCACCACCAAATGTCGGATTGATAAAGTCCCAAATGCTAGGCATTATTGCCTCCTAAAGCTGAATCCCACTGAACAAACTGAATAGGTCATTATCTTTTCCGCCGCCCTTGCCTGTTTGTAATGCGAGCAGGGTACGGAATAGCGGGCCAAGGCTGTCCGCTTCTGCTGAATCGCCGAGCAGCGGTAACAATCCACCAAAAGAACTAACATCTCCGTCTAGCGTAGAAGGAACGCCACTACCCCCCGCGCCTCCTCCAAATCCGCCGCCCCCGCCATCGTCGCCAGCCCTTGTCTGTGCGGAATTTAGGGGCCAGAAATTACCAAAGCCCCCCCCCCACTCGAACCCTGTTGGGCCTGAAAGCCAGTTGAGTCCCCACGTTCCCTCCGTTGCTGGGTCTTCTCGCATGACGCTCCTATTCTACTAAGATGTCTTTCCCTTGAAACAGGCCACCGGACTCGGTATACGACGCGGGGCTAACTGTCGGTGCTGTGGGCGCTGCTTCTCCCGCGCCATAAGCAACGCTAGTTCCTGCCACAACTGCGGAGGGCGTTCCTAATTTCAATCCCCCTGATAACCGCTCTATAAATGGCGTGATTCGGAAATACCGTGTGATGGA
>ERZ1292629.486-Hain-H43-01um-R1-486-length-43216-cov-42_pt1 | contig 15064 bp, 15 predicted proteins | sample MGYA00564399_ERZ1292629 | MGnify/ENA primary metagenome ERZ1292629 (study PRJEB36523, sample SAMEA6512636) | groundwater metagenome | collected 2019-01-08 | study: AquaDiva: Metagenomics assemblies of 32 groundwater samples
AGGCACAGTGCCTTTCGGCATTGGGTACATTAATTGGCGCATAGTGCGCCCAAATCCATCCTGCGTAGTGCGGGAGAGGAGTATGTCATGTCCGTGCTGGATAACCTCACATGGAGGCAACTTCAGGATCTCGGCAACAAGCATGGCGGGGAAGTGGAGATCAAGCGGTTTCTCTCTGGCGAGCTCGTGCTCGTCGAGAAGGAACGCAAGGTCAGTGTAGCTGGTCTCGCCAATGGCGGGGTCAGCTACGCGGTACCCATCGACATCGATGCCTTCCGGCGCGATTGGGAGTGCCACTTCCACGAGGTCTACGGCCTGAAGATCGACCTCGCAGGGATCAAGCTGCCACCTCTCCGCCAGGGCTTCGGTTGGGGAGTCGTGCGTCTGCCCGAACTGTCGGCACAACAGATGTTCGAAATCCTCACCCGTCGCTTCAACGGCAGAACCTGGAAGTGGTGTGATGACATCGACAAGAACCTCGACCAGACGTTCGAAGTTCGGACAACAGTCAATGGCCCTTACGTGATCTGGTGCCGAGACCGAGTCGAAGCCGATGAGGAACTGAAAAATCTCTCGGCCAACAATCTCGTCGAGCGCGGGACCAACTGCATGACCGCGCTGGAGCGCATCATGTTAGAGGGTTGGTTCCACTGGAAGACCAGTGGTGGTGGTCATCTGGACATCAAGAACATCACGCTTTGTGCTGGTTCACGCTGGTCGGATGGCAACGTGCCGAACGCCTACTGGCACGGCAAGTTCTGTGTCAGCAGGCACTACGTCGGCAGTCGGCCCGGCGTCGGCATCCGCGCCCGCGAAGCGGTTTCGTTGCCGTAACCTTCTTTCTTCTGTCTTGTACCCTTGGCGGGCTCTTCAGAGCCCGCCTTTCTTTTACTAAAAATTTCTGTTAAAATATTCAAATGCAAGAAGAAAACAAGCCACTTCAGGATTATCAAACACCAAGTTTGCGTAGCGAGGCGCTCGCATTTTTGTGGGAGACGATTAAGATTGTTGTCATTTCCCTGATTATTATTTTGCCGATTCGATATTATATCGTTCAACCGTTTTTTGTGAAAGGGGCATCGATGGAGTCGAATTTTGAAGATGGGGATTATCTTTTTATTGATGAGTTGTCATATGCGTTCGGGGTTCCCAATCGAGGCGACGTGGTTATTTTCCGTTATCCGCTCGATCAATCCCAATTTTTTATCAAACGCATTATCGGTTTGCCCAGCGAGACCATTGATATTAGAAATAACAAGGTAACCGTCTATAATGCCCAGCATCCTGAAGGCATAGTTCTTGATGAAACCTATCTTGACGCCGGCCAGCAGACACTGGGCGCGATGCGAACGAAGCTCGATGATAATGAATATTTCGTGTTAGGCGACAATCGTCTCCGCAGTTCTGATTCTCGAGTGTGGGGCGCGCTTAATGAGTCGCTTATTACGGGCAAAGCCTTTATTCGCCTCTGGCCATTTTCAAAAGTTGCAAAAATTCCTCAAATTCAGTATTAATACTAAATACAAGATACTCGCATGCCTAAACTAAAATCTAAACAAATCCAATCAGTCCGGGGAATGCACGATATTTTGCCTGAAGAACAAAAGTATTGGCGTTATATCCAAAAGAAAATAGAGGGCCTGCTTGAATATTATGGTTTTGAACGAATTAGCACGCCGGTTTTAGAATCAGCAGATTTATTCAATCGGGCCGTCGGCGAGACGTCGGATATTATGGCCAAAGAAATTTACACGCTCAAAACCAAGGGCGGGGATATATTGGCCCTTAGACCGGAAGCCACCGCGGGATTAGTGCGGGCTTATCTGGAAAATGGCATGAACGTTCGTCCCCATCCCGTGAAGCTCTATTGTATTGATCCCATGTTTCGTCACGATGAGCCTCAAGCCGGTCGGTATCGTCAATTTTATCAATTAGACGTTGAAACCATTGGCGATGGCTCGGAAGCGGTTGATGCCGAGTTAATCTTCATGGCCTACAAGCTTCTTGAATCGTTTGGTCTCAAGGGCTATGACGTCCACATCAATAGTATTGGCGATCAGAATTGCCGGCCGGCCTATATTAAAGCTCTCAAAGACTATTTCCGCAATCGAACCAAAAAACTTTGCAATAACTGCAAGAATCGTTTAAAAGAAAACGTGCTGCGGATTCTGGATTGCAAAGAAGAAGACTGCAAAGAAAGCGTTAAAGAAGCGCCCCAGATGATGGATTTTTTGGACGAGGCCTGCCGATTGCATTTTAAGCGCGTTTTGGAATTTTTAGATGAAGCGGAGGTGCCGTATATTCTTGATCCGTATATGGTTAGGGGATTGGATTATTACACTCGGACTGTCTTTGAATTGATCCCAACCGAAAACGCGGGTTCCCAATCTACGTTACTGGCTGGTGGGCGTTATGATCGTCTTATTGAACAGCTGGGAGGGGCGAAAACACCCGGATCGGGTTGGGCCATGGGTATTGAACGAATAATTTTGGCCATGAAAGAACAAAATGTTCACGTGCCCGAAATGGGGCCCAAACCAAAAGTCTTTTTGGTTCAGCTCGGCGAAGCACCCAAGCGTAAAGCTTTGCCGTTATTTGAAAGTTTCCGCAAAGCGGGAATTGAAGCCAAGTCTTCGCTTGGTCGAGATAGTATTAAATCCCAACTCCGGATTGCTCATCGGCTCGGTGTCCGCTTCGCGTTGATTTTTGGCCAAAAGGAAGCGCTCGATGGCACTATCATTCTTCGTGAAATGGATACCGGCGTTCAGGAAACTATTCTTTTGGAGCGTATCGTTGACGAAGTCAAAAAGCGGCTCAAGCAGTAACCGACACCAATACACAAATGAGCACGAATAACACGAATAAACCCTGCGGTTATTCGCATCATTCGCATGAATTCGTAATTTGTGTCGCGTCTTATGGTCCCTGACATTTTTTGTAAAATTATTAAAGGGGAGATATCGACGGAGGTGGTCTGGCAGGACGACGATTTTATAGTGATTAAAGACATTGCTCCGCAGGCGCCAGTGCATCTCCTGATTGTTCCGAAAAAGCATTTTGAAGCTCTTCATGATTTTACCGAAGAAGATGCGTCATTATTGGGCAAAGCTCTTCTTGTTGCCGAGCAGGTCGCCAAACAAGCCGGAGTTCATGAAAAGGGTTATCGGCTCATCATTAATGAGGGTGAGCATGGTGGCAAGCTTGTGCCTCATTTACACATTCATCTGCTCGGTGGCAAAAATCTTGGCCCCAAACTGGCTAAATAGTTTTCAGTTATCAATTTTTCAATTTTCAAACTCTAAATCACTCGGGTTTGATTAATTGTCTAATTTATTGTAAACTGGAAACTGGTAATTGATAATTACTGACCGAAGGGAGGAACTATATGGTAGAAGTAAAAAGAAAACCAAATGAATCTGTTGGCAGTTTAATGCGCCGATTTAATCGCTTTGTGCAGCAGAGCGGTGTTTTGTTGAAAGCGAAGAAAGCCAAATTCCGAATCAAAAAACAAACCGAACGTCGCGAAAAAAACGCCGCTATCATGGGCATCCATTTAGCCGGATTGCGTCGCAAATTAGAAAAACTTGGCACTTATGACAAAGATGTTTTTGAAGAAGCGAAAAGAAAACTCAAACAAGAAATAGACCTCTAAAACAGTTATCAATTACCAATTTACAATTTTCAATGATAGAGCCCGAATCTTTTATTGAAAACTGATAACTGAAAATTGAAAATTACACAATGCTGAAAGATAAACTAAAGCAAGATATGATAGCGGCCCTTAAAAGCGGAGATGCGAATAGGCGGTCTCTTTTGGGTATGGTCATGGCCTCGATTAAAAACAAAGAATTAGAAAAACGGGGCAGGTTAATCAAAACGATTACTGATCCCGTTCAGCTCGAAGCGGAGAGTCAGCTATCCGAACAGGAAACTCTTGATGTCGTGGCTTCGGAAGTAAAACGTCGTCGAGATTCGGTGGCGGAATTTGAAAAAGGCGGTCGGCCCGAACTAGCCAAGTCGGAACGAGCGGAAGCGGAAGTGCTCATGACTTATTTACCGGCGCAAATGTCAGATGACGAACTTCGGGCTCTTGTCCAAAAAACTATTACTGCCACTGGCGCGACTGACGTCAAAGATATAGGCAAAGTAATGAGCGCTCTCAAGCCCGAACTCAAAGGTGCGGCCGATGGTCAACGGGTCAGCGCGATGGTCAAAGAAGAACTGGCCAAATAGCGTTTTAAAGTTTGCCTAGTCAATGCTTTTGTGGTACAATCAGCACAATCGCTAATCGGTGGTAACTTTCAGAAGGGAGTCTGTAATGCTTAGACAAGTCCTGAAAACCAAAAGCTTCAAGCTCACGTTGTGGCCACGTAGGCGGACAGAACTGGAATCGGCGGTTTTGGAAGCAGGTTGTGTGATTAGGCCCTCTGCCATGGCGGTCGGGCGACGGATGCCAATTGTTGAACGAGAGATCACGGAACAATATATCATGATCTCGGCGATGGATCTCGGACTAAAGGCATCGGCTCAACGGCTCGCGATCTATGATTTGGCGCGCCGAGACGGCTTACAGGAGTGTCATCCTCAAGCCGGTTGGGAGGTCTTGATTGCCAACAAAGGACTTCGTCTTCCGATTCGGGAACTACTAATCGGTTCCACACCGATTGAGATGAGTCGCGACTTCTTTCTTTTGCTGGAAATTCGGGACGGCCAAACGATGAACACGGATGCGGGAGGGGAGGTCGTCTGTTTCAGTGAACGTCGCGAATGGCTGTTCCGAGTTGCCTGAACGATGGATTTGGCTCTTCGGCCCCGCCACGGCGGGGCCATTTCTTTTTTTAGGGTTTTAGCTTACTATTTTAGCGTGCTAGGTAGTGAAATTATAAGATGTTAGATCTTGTTTATGAAAACCGAACTGGTGATACATCGTGGTCCGAAGATTTTTTTCGGAGGGTTATTAATTCTGCTTGCGTGCATCTAAATTTGGATAACAGAACGGTCGAAATTGGACTTTATTTGGTAACGCCAGAACGAAGTCGGGAGTTAAATAAACAACACAGACAAAAAGACAAATCAACCGACGTGCTTTCGTTTCCACTGGATGAACACGGGTTTGAAAAATATGATATACTGCCGTTAGGGGATATTTTCATTTGTCTCAAAATTGCTCAACAGCAAGCCGATGAAATTAATATTCCCCTTGACCAAGAATTGGCTCGGTTGGCCGTTCATGGATTGCTTCATCTTTTGGGATACGATCACGAGAAATCGCCAGAAGACGAACATAAAATGGTTGAACTACAGGAAGAAATACTGGCGACAATTTCTAAATCCTAATTTCTAATTTTTAAATAAATCCCAAGCAAATTGAAACTTTTAGAAATTAGAAATTAGGTTAATTAGAAATTTACTTTATGAAACCACATCTATTATCCGGCATTGATGTCGGAAACTCCGAAGTCAAAGTTGTTATCGCTAAAGTCGAGCGAGACCGTCTTCGGCCCGAGATATTGGGCGTCGGGACGGCCCCATCGCACGGTTTACGCCGGGGAATGGTCGTGGATATGGAAGAAACTATCAACGACGTCGCGACCGCGGTTCAACGAGCCGAAGCGACAGCCGGAGTTAAACTCAAACGGGCTTACGTGGCGGTGAACGGCCTCCATATCAAGAATCAAATATCACGAGGAGTTATTGCTGTTTCCCGGGCCGATAACGAAATTTCCCAGAGCGATATCGATCGGGTTCTGCAAGCGGCCTCGGTTGTCAGTCTGCCGGCCAATCGCGAGATTGTCCACATTGTTCCCCGCAATTTTATTATCGATGGCACCGAGAATGTCAAAAACCCCCTGGGGATGAAGGGGGTTCGTTTAGAAGCTGAAGTTTTAATTATTGATGGTCTCTCGCCTTATTTACGCAATCTTGTGAAGTGTGTCAATGAAAATGGTTTGGAAGTGGCAGGATTGGTATTCGCGCCTCTGGCGGCTTCGCTTTCGGTTCTGGACAAGAATCAGCGCGAGTACGGCGTGGCTCATCTTGATTTTGGTGGCGGGATATCAACCTTAACCGTCTTTGAAGAAGCTGATTTAATTCACAGCGCTGTTTTGCCCATTGGTTCGCGTCATATTACAAATGACCTGGCGATGGCTCTGCGAACATCAATGGATGTGGCTGAACAGATTAAGCTGGCGCATGCTAATACCGGAGCAATCGAAGATTTGCGCAAGCGAGAAAATCTTGATTTATCGAAACTCATGGGTGAAGAAAATTTTATTTTACCCAAGAAACAATTAGTTCGAGTAGTTGACGCGCGGGTCAGTGAGTTTCTCGAGCTCGTGACGGCGGAATTAAAGAAAGCTTCTCGGATCGGCATGTTGCCGGCGGGGATTGTTGTTTCGGGTGGCGGAGCCCATCTTCCGGGATTATTGGCGGTAATCAAAGACACGCTTCGCGCGCCGGTAAAACTGGCTCGGCCATTGCATCTCGATGGTGTTGTTGACGCGGCCACTGATCCATCCTTCGCGGTCGCGACCGGCCTTGTCTTGTGGGGTTTTGAAAGCGAGATTGGAAACACAAAATCACGCGGTAGCGGCTTGTCTAATATAGGAGATGGACTTTTTGGAAAAGTGGCTGACTGGTTCAAGAACTTCTTACCATAGGCCGATAATTGACAGTTATCCACAGTCTTACCCACAGAAAGAATTGTATGACTTGCACGGCCATTTTTTTTATGATAGTACGGGGTATCAAATCAGTTTCCAGTTATCAATTTCCAGTTTATCATACCTTCGGTAGATCTACCGAAGGTAGACAATTTTCAATGATAGAGCCCGAATCTTTTATTGAAAACTGATAACTGAAAATTGTTGCTATATGGTACAAGTTAAACCCGCATTTGAGACATTTGCTCGCATCAAGGTTGTTGGCATTGGCGGCGCCGGTGTGAACGCCTTGACCCGAATGATCGAAGCCCGTATTCATGGGGTTGAATTTATCGCGGTCAATACTGACGCGCAAGCTCTTCATACTTCGGCCGCGTCGATTAAAATTCATATTGGCAAGAGTCTGACTCGGGGTCTCGGCGCCGGCATGAATCCAGAGATTGGCCGGCAAGCGGCCCATGACACTAAAGAAGAAATCAGCGCCGCGCTGAAAGGCGCCGATATGGTTTTTGTTACCGCCGGTCTGGGTGGTGGAACGGGGACAGGGGCGGCGCCGGTTATAGCCGAGCTGGCTCGGGAAGCGGGCGCGTTGACGCTCGCTGTCGTGACCAAACCGTTTACTTTTGAAGGTCTGGCGCGTATGAAAATTGCCGACGCCGGGTGGAACAATCTCCGGGAACGGGTTGATTCACTGATTACCATTCCCAATGATCGCATCCTTTCCATCATCGATCGTAAGACCCCGTTGCTTGAGTCGTTTGGAATTGTTGATGATGTTTTACGCCAAGGTGTTCAGGGCATTTCTGATTTAATCACTATTCCGGGCATTGTTAATCTTGATTTTGCGGATGTAAAAGCGGTGATGGCTAATTCCGGGTCGGCCTTGATGGGCATCGGCCGGGCCAGTGGCGATGATCGGGCCGTTGAAGCGGCGAAGATGGCTATTAATTCCCCGTTGCTTGAAGTTTCCATTGATGGCGCCAAGGGCGTGCTCTTTAACGTCTCGGGCGGTCCAGATATGGCAATGGCCGAAATCAACGAAGCCGCTCGAATTATTACCGAACATGTTGATCCAGAGGCCCGAGTCATCTTTGGCGCTGTCATTGATGATAAGCTCAAGAAAGGAGAAATCAAAATTACCGTTATTGCCACGGGATTCAATAATGATAATCCGGCTCCGATTCGACCAACGGTTTCTGGTTTTGGCGCGCCCTCCGATCTGGGTCAAAATTTGTTTGATACAATCAAAAACACTTCGCCAACAGTTAGTCAGCCATACAGTCCGTCAAATCAGACATCGCCGATCAAAGAATTTGTTGATGATTCGGTCAATGATACCGAGTTTGATACCATACCGGCCTTCATTCGTCGCAAAATGAATAAGTAGAAAAAGTCGTCAAGAAAAATCCCCACGAAGTGGGGATTTTTCTTGACGAAAAAAACTCTGTATTCTCTATTGTTATCCACAGTTGGCAGTTTGTGCCAGTGTCGTACAATTGCATTTATGAATCCCGTACGAAGGTCTCCCGTACGGGATTAAAAATCAAGTTCTCAATGAACTCTTCTCAAACTCAAACCCAAACTCAACCGCATCTTCCGGTCGAGCCAGAAAGCAATTCCCGTCGAGGCGCTTTCCATTGGAAACGTCTTTTTGGCGAGGTCCATCCTTATGACAGTATTGTTTGGGAAAAAAGAACCGCCAAAATTGAGCGGGGGGATGGAACGGTTGTTTTTGAACAAAAAGACGTTGAAGTCCCCAGTTTTTGGACCCAAACCGCCACTGACATTGTCGCTTCAAAATATTTTCGGGGTCGGCTTGGTTCTCCAGAACGCGAAACCAGCGCTCGCCAGATGGTGGATCGAGTGGTGACAGAAATTCGTCGCTGGGGACTAGAGGGAAATTATTTCGCCTCATCAGTCGACGCTGATAATTTCGCCCAAGATTTGACCTGGATTCTAATTAACCAATACGCCGCGTTTAACAGTCCGGTTTGGTTCAATGTCGGGACCAAAGAACATCCCCAGTGCTCAGCTTGTTTTATTCTTTCTGTTGAAGACGACATGGATTCCATTTTGAAGTGGGGCCACGATGAAGGTAAAATTTTTCAACGCGGTTCGGGCGCCGGATTAAATGTTTCTAATCTTCGCTCATCGAAAGAACCATTATCAAAAGGTGGTTTTTCTTCTGGGCCGGTATCATTTATGAAACTCGCCGATGGTATCGCCAATTCCATTCGTTCTGGCGGCACCACTCGACGCGCGGCAAAAATGGTAGTTATGAATGTCGATCATCCGGATTTGAAAGATTTTATATACTCAAAAAAAATTATTGAAGATATGGTTCGAACATTGACCATGGCTGGCGTGAAAAATTCAATTACAGGAGATATATTTGATCCGTACACGCTTTTGCCATATCAAAACGCCAACAATTCTGTTCGAGTAACCGATGAATTCATGCAAGCGGTGGAAGCGGATGCCGATTGGGATTTAACGGCTCGAGTAACAGGCAAGACGCTTGAAACCGTCAAAGCCCGCGAGATTATGAATTGGATTGCCGATGCCGCCTGGGCTTCCGCCGATCCGGGAATGCAGTACGATACGGTCATTAATGAGTGGAATACCGTTCCAAATACCGGTCGTATCAATGCTTCTAACCCATGCGCGGAATATATGCACCTAGACAATTCTGCTTGCAATTTAGCCTCATTGAATTTGATGAAATTTTTGAAAGAAGGGGCCAAGTTTGACGTCGATTTATTCAAAAAAGCCGTTGATGCGATGATTTTGGCTCAAGAGATTCTGGTCACCCCATCTTCCTATCCGACGCCTGAAATTACCGCTAACGCCGAAGCCTATCGCGAACTGGGACTGGGTTACGCCAACCTCGGCGCCCTTCTCATGGTCCTAGGTCTGCCTTATGACTCGGATATGGGCCGATACTTCGCCGCTAATATTACTTCGCTCATGTCTGGAGAAGCCTATCGAATGTCGGCTTTGATCGCCGATTCCAAGGGGCCGTTTTCCGGTTATGATAAAAATCGTGAACCAATGGTCGGGGTCATTAAAAAACATCTTGGTGCCGCGGAACGCACTTATAACGAATCGATTTTAGGGGGCATGAACGACGAGCCGCTTCTGAACGCTTCGCGTCAAGTTTGGCACGAGACTCTTGAGCTGGCCGAAAAGTATGGCGTTCGTAATTCCCAAATCAGTGTTTTGGCTCCGACCGGCACGATTGCGTTTTTGATGGATTGCCAAACAACCGGCGTCGAGCCCGATATCGCTTTAGTGAAATACAAAAAACTTGTCGGCGGGGGCGTGCTTAAGCTCGTGAACAATCAAGTGCCGATGGCGTTGCGCCGGCTTGGTTATTCCAACCAGGAAGTGGAAGCCGTCATCGCCCACATTACTGAACATGACACGATTGAGGGCGCCCCGCACGTGAAAGACAAGGACTTGGCGGTATTTGATTGCGCTTTCAAAGCGGCCAATGGCGAACGCAGCATCAGTCATACCGGCCATCTACTCATGATGGCGGCGGTCCAGCCGTTTATTTCCGGCGCGATTTCCAAGACGATTAATTTGCCGAATACGGCGACCGTCGATGATGTTCGAGAAGTATTCATGCAAGGTTGGAAACTTGGCCTGAAAGCCATTGCCTTATATCGAGATGGCTGTAAAACGATTCAGCCGTTGAACATGAAGAAAGACTCCGATACGATTAAAGAAGCAAAGTCAGCTGAAATTGTTGATCCGCTCATTGAAAAGAGTAATGGCTATACGCGGCGCAAGCTTCCCGATGAACGGCCAGCATTTACCCACAAATTTAATGTGGGCGGCCACGAGGGTTACCTTAATGTCGGTTTTTATCCTGATACGATGAAGCCGGGGGAGACGTTTATTACCATCGCCAAAGAAGGGAGCACCTTTTCCGGTTTACTTGATACTATTGCCACCCTTATTTCCGTCTGTCTCCAGTCGGGTGTGCCGTTAAAAGTGTTGGTTAAAAAATTCAAAGACATGCGCTTTGATCCATCCGGATTCACGGGCAATGAAAATATTCCCACCGCCAAGTCCGTGGTTGACTACGTGTTTCGTTATTTAGGCATGAAGTATTTATCTGCCGAAGATAAAGAAGAAATATTTGGTCCGGAATTGTCGGTCATGCCGGACTTTGCCGAGCGGGTTTTGGAAGTCAAAAATCAAACCGATTCCTTGCTGGCTGGGCTTGTCGCCGACGCGCCCACCGGTCTTGTTGAAAACGGTGAAGTTGAAACAGCGGAAACGTTAGATTCGGCCAGCCATCAGCCCGGTGCCGTTGGCCGTACCAGTGCCGATGCCCCCATCTGCCAATGTGGGACGCTCATGGTTCGCGCCGGCGCCTGTTACAGTTGTCCCAATTGTTTTGCTACGACAGGGGTCTGTAACTAATTATTAAAACCATGCCCAAGAAGTCAAACAAAAATATTACTCTTAACGATCTCGCTGTTATGATGGCAAAAGGTTTTGCGGAGATGGTTACTAAAGCTGAATTCAATGATTTGAGGGCGGATTTTAAGAAAGAAATTAGTCGTCTTGACTAAAGATTGGCAGGACTTGAATTTAAAGTAGATGAATTGCGTGACGTGTTAACTCATTTTGAAGATGTAGATATTCTTAATCTTCAGAAACGGGTCAAAGAACTTGAGCAGGAATTAAAACAGTTCAAAAAACAAGCTGGGTTTAAATAGAACCATACCCGCCATAAAACCGCCTAAAATAAGCGGTTTTATAGTTAGAAACAAGCCATTTATGGTGAGCTTATTGAACCATGATAAACCCATCGTTGCGGGCCTTTTCAATTCCAATAAAACAAAGGCGCGATGTCAGTGATATTTTTCCCGCCCCGCAGACAAAGACTGTCCCGCCGAAGCAGTTCGATGGATTCTGATAATCATAGGTTCTCGGAGTGGGCTTCCCAAGCCACTCCTTGGGAACTCTGTCGAGCGCCGAGCGAAGCGAGGAGGCAAGCGAGGGTTACCTGTGATTATCGGCTAATCCATCAGAACTGTCTTCAAGGGCAGGCTGAAGGCGAGGACCAGCGGGAAAAATATCATTGGCAGAGCGACTATTTCTTGATACCGTATTGTAATGCATAAGGCGCAAGTTTTTGGGTATCTTTTAGTATCTTTTTTGACGGGGATTTTTGTGGGAGCTTGGTTTGAAAATGCGTATTCGGCGACAGTGGTTTTTGTTTTGATTGGGACGATTGCGGTTACAGTTTCGGCATACGAAAAAACATTTGCGGAAACGAAAAAAGCCCAACGTAATCGGCAGGTGGGTATAGTGATTGGCGCGTGTGTTTTAATTTTGGCTTTGGGCGTGTTTCGATATGGTCAAGCGAATTTAAATCAGAGTGTCTTAACAGAATTTGTCCGTTCGACAGGCTCAGGACAAGCCACCAAAGGCATACCTGTCATAACGAGAGGCTTTGTTGATAACGAAATGTCCGTTAAAGACGACAAGGCTCAATTAATTTTTCACGTGACTGAATTGGAAGTGCCGGGGCGGGTGATAATGGTCGATGAACGGACTCTTATTTTTTTGAAGGCCTATCCGACTTATCAAATTGGCGACCTTCTTTCGGTTCAGGGGGCATTACAATTGCCCGATAATTTTGCTCCAGATTTTGATTACGTGCAGTATTTAAAAAATAAAGACATCCGAACGACTATTTCTTATCCCAAAATTTCTTTTGAATCAACCATTCGTCTTTCCTGGCCGCAACAATTGAAAATTGGCATTTATAAAAAAATCTTTGCCGTTAAAGATCGTTTTCAATCATCTGTCGCTCGTTCTTTGCCCGCGCCTTATTCGGCTTATATTAACGGGATACTATTGGGAACAAGACAAGATATTCCGACTGATCTCACCGATGCGTTTAATAAAACAAGCACGACTCATATTCTCGCTATTTCCGGATATAATATTACGATCATTGCCGACGCTCTTTTGGGGGCTTTGGTCTTTTTTATGCGTCGAAGACGGGCGTTTTGGGTTTCGGTGGCCGTGATTATTCTTTTTACCATTATGACCGGCGCCGGCGCTTCCGTGGTTCGGGCGGCAATTATGGGGTTGCTGCTGTTGTTCGCGAATGGCTATGGCCGAATGTACGACCCCAAAAATTCGATTCTTCTAGCCGCAGGAGTAATGATATTTCTTGATCCGCTGGCCTTGAGGTTTGATGTTGGTTTTCAACTGTCGTTCCTCGCGGTGCTGGGGCTGATGTATATCGGTCCGATTCTTAAAGAAAAGTTTAAAAAGATTCCCGAACGGTTTAAGTTGAAAGAAACAGTTTTAATGTCCATCTCGGCCCAAATCATGGTTGCCCCGCTCTTGGCTTATATTTTCCACACCTTTTCGTTAGTTTCGATTCCCGCGAATCTTTTAGTGCTTCCCCTGATGCCTTACACGATGTTGTTTGGATTTTTGACGGGTTTAGGCGGTTTGATTGCTGGACCGCTTGGCCAGGCCGTGGGCCTTATTGCTCTGGCCCTCGCGTCATATCAGATTAATGTGATACGATGGCTTGGAGGGCTGTCGTTTTCAGCGGTGACAGTAACGATGTCGTCACTTGTGCTTTGTTTCCTCTACTCGTTAATCGTTTTTGGTATTTGGAGTGTGAAAATTATTAGAGGCCGGACAAATGGAAATAATTAAAAGAAATCTTAAAACAACCTGGCTGGGAATCGCCTTTCTTATTGCTGGTTTGGCCGGATACTATGCCGGCCAAGATTCGGTGGTCGTGGTTGCCCAACAGGCTTTGTTTAGCGCGGCGGAACCATTTGTGGCCGAAACCCCGACTAAAAATCAACAGTGTGTGGTTCGGGGCAGTTTGCCTGATCCAGATTGCACCCCCGGAGCGATATTTGCCGATGTAACCAAAGAAATGACCTGTGTGTCCGGCTATACTAAAACCGTTCGGAGTGTTTCGACATCATTAAAGAAAAAAGTCTATCAGGCCTACGGCATTGCTTATCCGCCGCCGTTCGGTACCTACGAAGCCGACCATTTTATTCCGCTCACCCTTGGCGGGAGTAATGATATCGCCAATTTGTTTCCCGAATCGGCTGAACCAAAACCGGGTTTCAAAGAAAAAGATCTCGTTGAAAATTATCTCCACCAAAAAGTCTGCGCCGGCGACATCAGTCTCTCGGCCGCCCAGCATGCCATCGTCGTCAACTGGATTGCCGTCTATAACAGCATCAGCCCCACTGATCTAAACGCTTTGCGCCAGTTGTATAAAAGCTGGAGCGCAACAGGGGACTAGTTGAGAGAACTTGTCTTTTGCTAGGCAAAATTATATAAGAAAAAATGGCTACTCAAAAAACAAAACTTGATCCGCGAATACATTTTGTCGCAGTAACAGCAATCATTGCTAAGGGTAATAAGTTTTTGATTGCTAAACGGGCGGGATGGGAAAAAGCTTTTCCCAACACGTGGACTGTCCCTGGTGGTAAGTTTGTGTTCGGAGAGTATCCGATGAAAAAAGCGAAGTCCGGCTATCCTCAAAAATATAATGTTGTCAACTGGGTGGTTAGAAATGAAGTTAAAGAAGAAGTAGGATTAGAAATTGAAAAACCCGAATATTTGTGTGATTTGGTTTTTGTTCGTCCGGACGGCTTTCCGGTAGTGACGCTCTCCTTTTGGGCTAAATATAAAAGTGGAAAAATTAAACTTGCCGATGCTTTGGTTGATTATGCTTGGGTGACACTCGCTGAAGCGAAAAAGTATGATCTGATTGATGGAATCTGGGATGAATTAAAAGAAGTGAGCCACATTTTGAAGAAAAACCACTAGCCACAAGTTGTGCACTAGGGCTTTGACAGATTATTTGGGGGGAGTATATTTAGGGTAGCCTCTTTCTTTGTAAAAGCTTTGCCTAAATCAATATTAAGGGACTTCTAATTAAGTAATTCTGGTGAGCCCCGCTTAGCGGGATTCCGAGGAGTTACTTCGCGAAGACCCACTTGTGTAACTAGCAAAAGCTTTTAACTTAGTTAGGGGTAAAAAAGAATGGTTGAACAAACCTAACACAAAACCGCCAGAGGCGGTTTTGTGTATTAATGGTCGGACCAGGCAGATTTGCACTGCCGCTAAATCCTCCCCGAGGACTCGTGCTACTGCTACACTATGGCCCGGTAATTTTTAACTGTGTGAATCAAAATCCGAGATAAGTATCTCGGATTTTGAAGATAATTTCAAATAGCTTAGGCGGCTGCGATGGCGCGCTTGGCTTGGGTTTTGATGCAGTCGGTGCAGATTTTGAGGCGTTTGCCGTTAACTTGGGCCCACTGAAGATTGATGTAGCGCTTAGATTTGACGGTGGGATTATAATGACCGCGCAGAAGAACGCGCGT
>ERZ1292629.2561-Hain-H43-01um-R1-2561-length-15055-cov-8_pt1 | contig 15055 bp, 25 predicted proteins | sample MGYA00564399_ERZ1292629 | MGnify/ENA primary metagenome ERZ1292629 (study PRJEB36523, sample SAMEA6512636) | groundwater metagenome | collected 2019-01-08 | study: AquaDiva: Metagenomics assemblies of 32 groundwater samples
ATGTGGAAAAGAACAAAACAAACAAACTAACAACTAACTATTGACACAAAAGGATACCAACCCGATTCAATCTTGCCTTGTTGTCCTTTCTTTACCTCTTCACTCAAATTATCAGCATAAAATTGAGCTACAGCCACTTTCATATTGAGGAGAAACTTCTCATGGGATTTGGAGTCTCTATTGATAACTAACGACTCTTTGACAAAGTGAAGCTGTCTCTGACCGTCTTCTATGAGCCAATCGTGAATCGCTGCTGCCTCTTTGATGCGTCTTGTGAATCTATCAACTTTTTCACTGATGATGTCTTTTACACCATGCTCATTAGCGTATTGCATCATTTGGTCAAATATCTTGCGTTGTTCTGACTTGCTTGCGGATTCGGAAACAGAGAAAGACTTTATATCATCAAACCCAGTTCTTTTAGCATATTCTCCATTACCTTTTGCTTGAGCCTCAAGTGAGTAACCTTGCTCTTGCTCTCTTGTGCTTACTCTATTCCAAATTACAGCTTTCATAGAAGTATATTTAGCATACCAAAATATAAGATAATGTCAAGTAATATAAAGTTATTCAAAGCTATTTCTAATCTAATAAGTCAGTCGGTCAAAGTTTCAGTAGTCTATATACTCAAGAATTTTGACTTACTCCTTAATTAAGAGGTCAAAGTTTCTATACATATAGTAGAGATAATTTTGACTGACTAGTTTTCGTCTCCATTCAATACTATTTGATTTTCTTCGAATGGTTTTATCGAACAGAAGACTTTATTTCTTTCACCAGACTTTGTAAAAAGCTCACCATTATCTATCAGTTCTTGGATAGCAGCTTTGAAAGTGGTGTATCCGCCTTCGAGACCCATTGCTTTGAGCTTTTCGAAAATTTCTTTTTTGTGTAATTTATCTTCTTTACCCAGTAAATCCTTTATTGCTTCTTGGAAATCGGTTTTTTTATTCTTTTCTTCATCCACTTCACCTGCAAACTCAAAATGGAAGGTGTTGTTTTCTTTAATTACATTGAGCTTGAATGGTTTGAGTTCTTCGCTCTTTCTTGATTTGGTTTGAGTAATGACCACTGATTCTTCTTTGCGGTCAACAGCCAAATGACAATCAACTGCTGCAAGAATATCTGATGAACCACGCATGTCTTGTGAGGGGTTTGAGGAGCGGAGAATACCTTGCTTTCGATTATGGTGAGTAAAAATAACAGTAACACCAGCGTTTGTCAGCTTTTGAAAAAGACTGAACACTTTTGCCATTTCAACCGCATTGTTTTCATCTGATGCAGTGTGTATACGAAGTAGTGAGTCAAAAATAACTACACCTATTTCATGCTTCCTGATAAATTCAACGAGTGTGGTAACTGTTTTGTCATTTAGTTTGAAGCCAGTTTTTGAGAGCAGATATATTGGCAACTCAAAATTATTTGACAGTTTTACTATTCTTTGTTGAATCCACCGTTCACCTGTTTCCTCATCAATAAAAAGCACACCACATTTGTTAGTATCAAATTTATCAAAAAGGATAGTTCCACTTGCTACTTTAATTGCCAAGTCTAATATCAGCCAGGTTTTGTATGCAGATGGCATACCAGATAAGGCCACAATTCCTTCAAGTGGTATAAGTTGTTCAACAATCCACTTTGTTTCTGGAAATTCTTTTCTCATTAGTTCATCAAGTGAAATTGGTTGGAGCGGTTTTTCTGATTCCATCCCTTTTTCAATCTCTTGGAATTCTTGTTCAATTTTAGGCTCGTCAAATTTGTAGTTTGTCATAGTTTTCCAATTAAAAACTTAACTGCATCGGGAAAGTTGTATTGATGTAATAAGCGGACTAGGTTTATACCATTTCCACCTTGATTGCACCCAAAACACCAGCATGAGTTAGTTTCTGGATAGATAAAAAATGATGCCCTTTTTTCTGTATGTAGTGGGCATAAACACGCAAGATTCCTTCCACTGTGTCTAATTGCTCTATCGCTCGCTAATAAGCTCTCTATGGGCACTTGAAGGGCTTGTTGGATGTCGTCTTCTGTTACATGGTTATCATCGCTTCGATTTATAATCGTTCTAGGCTTTGATACCCATTGAAGTCGCTTCAAACGAACAATCTGGTTTTCTACTTCCAGTAGCTCTTTGCCCTCACAGGCTTTGACCCATTCTCGCCAAAACATGCGAGAGTTTTCATCTTTTGCTTCTCTTTTAATAAGAGCGAGTTTTGATTTAATAATTTTAATAAGCTCATCTCTTTGTGCTCCCCACTCAAAAATCTTTTCAGGGATGATGTCTTTTGCTTCAGGGAAAATATCCAAGAGTTGAGAGTCAGTATATTTTGGCTGGGTTCGTCTCCATTCTTTCTCCAATTCCAGAACATAGTCATAAAAATCATCATCAATATCTGTAATTAGGTTTGAATTTGTCATGGTTGCGTTGTTTCTATAATTTGTTTTTCAGGTTTGTTTACGGTTGAAAGAGCTTCAAAAATTTGAACTAGCATATTCCCAAATTCCGATAAGTCTTGCGGTTCGGGAACAACCCCAAACTCTTCTTGTAAAATTTCTTTCAGCTCTTCCAATAATTGTTTACTAACCATATTTTTGAACAAAAAAAACACGCCCATTCAGGCGTGCGTTCCATCACGAATTGGTGTGCAAAACCTATTTTTCAGCCAGGCGTTGACCCTACTTCGGCTATGATTTAACTTTTATATCTATTGTTTTGAGTTTTGTTTCAGTTCCGTCTTTGTGTTTTACTGTTCCTTTAATTTGAGTTTGCGAAATGTTTATTGTGGCAACCCCACCAATATTCCCTACACTTAAAAAAGCGTTCCGATTCATCTTTACTTTTAATACATAATCTTCAAGATTTTCGAATAGAGAATCCACAAATGTTTTAATCTTCATTATTTTCGTTCTTCTAATACTGCCTTAACTGTTGCTTCAAGTTCTCCTAGTTCACTCTCCAATAAGTCCTTATTTAGCTTCCAAACTTTTCTACGACTACCAAATTGAGGAACAGAAATTGTAATTCGTTTACCATTTACGAGACTTCTTGCCACGCCAGAAAATAAACTACCCAATCTTTTCCCTTGAATATCAGGGAATTTTTCTTCGAAGAGCTCAAAGGTAATTTCTTTATCTTTGTTTAAGAGAAAAATGAGGATTGCTGACAAAACTTCGTTTGATTTTTGCCTTAATGTAGCTTGCAATTCATTGTTCATAAAAAGACTATACCACATCTTCTACATGCTTATCAAGTAGTAATACAATCCCTACTAGGGGTAGTTCGAGTTCAACAAGTTCAATTGAATTTGCTCTCTTTTGATGTATACTAATAGCAACAAATATCAAAAAACTATGAAGAAAGATAATGATGACGGTTTAATCAAATTAAGTGAGGTATGCAAGATTCTTAATGTTCATCCCCAAACACTTCGTGCCTGGGATAAAAAAGGAATTCTCAAGGCTGTTCGCTTTGGTCAAAGAGGAGATAGAAGATACAGGAAGGAAGACATAATGAATCTAGTCAGTAAATCAAAATAGATATGGACGACAATCAAAACACACCAAAATATTTAGAGAACGCAACTAAAATAGTTGATAAGTGGGTAGAATATAAACGCTTCTTCAAGCGAGTTCCAGGAATAGCAGTAGGTATTGTTTTCAAAGATAGCCTAGTTTTTTCTAACGGCTATGGTTATGAAGACTTGAAAACCAAAAAGAAACTCACTGATAAAACTTGTTTTAGGATTGCCTCAATATCAAAGACATTTACCGCAACTGTAATGATGCAGCTTGCCGAACAAGAGAAACTTCAATTAGACGATAAAGTTCGAAGATATCTTCCTTGGTTCAAGTCAACAAAAGACAAAGAACTAGACAAAATTACAATAAAACAGTTGCTAAGTCATTCCTCTGGAGTAAATAGGGATGGTGATACTTCTCATTGGGAAGATGATAATTTCCCAAACTTAGAAAGTATAAAAAAGCAGGTTCAAGAAGGTGTTTCTATTTATGCTCCTATTGAGAAGTTCAAATACTCAAATCTTGGTTTTGCCATACTTGGAGAAGTAATAAAAGCCGTTAGTGGGAAATCTTACGAGAACTGTGTAACAAAACAAATTATAGCTCCACTACAGATGACCAACACCTATCCTGATTTAGTAGATGAAGCGAAGAATAATCTGTCCACAGGTTACAGTATGGATATTCCTGGACAAGATAGAGAGGTTTTTCCTTTTACCAATACTCAAGCTATGGCTTCTGCAACAGGTTTCATTTCAAATGTAGTTGACTTGTGTAAGTATCTTTCAGCCCATTTTGCAAAAAGCAACAAACTACTAAGTGATGGGGGTAAGAGAGAAATACAAAGAGTCCATTGGATGCGAAAGGATAAAGATGAGCATTATGGTTTAGGTTTTATGATTTGGAAAAATGAGAAAATGCAACTTGTTGGTCATGGTGGTGGATTTCAAGGTTACATAACACGAATCGCAATGGATACAGAAGAAAAAATAGGTGTGGTTGCTCTAACTAATGCTATTGACGGCCCCGCCCTCACAATAGCCAATGGGATTTTTCAGGTGATTAGATACTTCAAAGACAATCAGGACAGCTTCAAGACTGGGAAAAAGAGAGAAAACTTTTCGAAATACGAAGGATTGTTCGCTGGTAGATGGGGACATCTTCAAATAGTTGAGGTGAATGGTCATATTTTTGGATTTGCTCCTAGCGAAGACAAGCCAATGGAATATACCTACAAGTTAGAATATTTAGAAAAAGATGAATTCAAGATACTAGAAACTGATGAGTTTGATTATATTGGAGAGAAAATAAAATTTACATTTGATAAAGATAAGCGATTAGCTGGGTTGGTTTTAGGTCCAAACCCAATGAAATTATTCACTATTCCCAAGTAAGTATGGAACAAAATGTCTTTCCTTCACAAAAAATTTTCATTTCAAAGTCACCCATTCCAAATGCTGGGAAGGGAGTATTTGCAAGTAAGAGAATAAAGAAAGATGAGGTAATTGAAGAATGCCCAGTTTTTGTTCTTCCTCAAAAAGATTATCCCGTAGCTAAGAAAACAATATTGAGAAACTATTATTTTATGTGGGGCAAAATCACTGCTGCTATTTGTTTTGGATTTGGTTCATTTTATAACCACTCTTATGAACCTAACGCTACTTACAAGAAAAATATAAAAGAGCAAACGATAAACTTTATTGCCATAAAAGATATTGATAAGGGTGAGGAAATTGTAGTCAATTATAACTATGGCAAACCAGAAGATAAAAAGACCTTATGGATAAAAGAAATAAAACCAGTCAGCTAATACAAGTATGAAAACAGCAATTGTTACAGGAACTTCTACTGGTATTGGTAGAGCAATAGCTTTAGTCCTCGCAAGAGAGGGAATGAAAGTTCTTTTGATGGCAAGAACAAGGAATCGTTTAGAAGAAACAAAACAACTTATTGAACAAGAAAAAGGTAATACCGAAATATTTGTTGCTGATTTGAGTAATGTCGATTCAATCAATACTCTTATTTCAGACATAAAGGGTAAATACAAAAGTATTGATGTTTTGGTGAATGTTGCAGGTATATGGCATGGAGACGATGAAGTATTTGCTGGTAAGGATTTTGACACCTTTTCTCAAAAAGTCATACTCGACACCTACTCTGTGGGCACGATTGCCCCTACCTTACTTTGTATCGAAGAAAGCAATTGAAGATTTGACCATTGGTTTGGCTGAGGAGTTGAAAGATAGAGGTATAACAGTCAATGCTATTTCCCCTTCTGATACCGCTACGGAAGCTTACAAAAAGTATTTTCCTCAATACTTCCCAGATGCTATTGAACCAGTAGAAATCGCTAAGTTCGCAGTATATTTATGTTCACCTGAGGCAGGCGACATATCGGGTAAAGTGTTTGTTTTGAAAAAAGGTGAGGAACCATATGAGGGCTATCATGCCTAGAAATAAATATGGATAATGTATCGCAACAATTATTAGTTCAGGGATTTAGTGCTTTTGCTGGTGCTTTCTTTGCCTTTCTTTTTCTAAGATTAGCTGAATTTTTCTCCAAACTTTATACTCGACAAGCTAAACATTACAACTCTCTTGTCATTCTTGAGACTCAACTGAATGAGATAATAGGTCTCATCAATGACAATCTGTATCTTCTGCCTGACTTCAGAAGAGTAATAACTTCTGGGCATATTTATTTTAATAGTCTCCATACCTTGCCTATTGACAGGTCACACCTTGAAAGCCTCCACGACCTAGACCTAATAAACGAGCTGTTTTCTTACTTTTATCAAGTGAGAAAGGTAAACACTGATATAACGACAATGGCTGCTGGGTATATCGAGATAAAAAACGCACTTATCCAAAAGAATATTGAACCTCAAGACTACAAAGTAAATGCAGGCTTACAGGCTGAGAATCTAAAGCTACTTGAAGTTTTTCTAAAAGACTTGGAAGAAAGAACCATAAAGCTTATGGCAAGAATCAGAGTGCAAACGAAAAAAGAGATTCCTCTAGGAACACTACTTCAGCAGTTCTTCATTAGAACCTCAGAAGGAAAGTTAAAAAAAGAGGATATAGATAAGGAAATCGTAAAGCTAAATAGTGAGATTGAATCTGAAAGGGAAAAAAGCCGAAAAGAGATTGAAGAAGCATTGCGAAAGCACAAGGAATAGTTGTTTACCCGAAATGTCAGGTGAGTGAGAGTTGTTAATTTTTAACAGAGACACAAGCAAGGTTAAGACTTTCAAGGCTAACACTCTCCAAAATTAAGTGGCGTATCTCTCTTTATAATACATACTATATATTCTATATAGTGATGGTTAGCCTCAAAGTGTCGCCATTGCCTACCTAAACAGCAAGAAGGTATCTTTTATTAGCTGAAAGGTATTAAAAAGGTAGGAGTTTTGAGGAGTCGACTTTGAGAGCCTTTGCTACTTTATAAAGAGTACGGATAGTAGGATTCCTTTCTCCACGCTCAATCATACCAACATAGGTACGATGCATGGATAGCTTTGCAGCAAGTTGCTCTTGGCTTATACCCTGCTCCTTTCTTATCTTTTGAAGTCTTTCTCCAAACTTCACAAGGATATTCCGATGAGTTATTGGTTTACCCATACTAAAAGTATGGATACTGACAGTCTCATATTCGACATACTCCTTGTATGCATTTGTGATATAATCTGGGTAATTGCCGACTGCAATCAGAGGCAACTTTCATAGAAGAGGGTTGCTTTTTTTGTCGAATAAAAAGGTATGAATAAAAGGTATCTTCTACCACTTACTATTGCTTGGGGGCTGCTAGCTTCTGCTGCTCTCTATTTGTGGGTAAATAACCAAAAACTTGAAGTACGCAATAAAACGCTTACAGATTCAAACGAGATACATCGAAGGCTAATTGAAAACGAAGTCGAATCCTATCGAACAATTTATGATTGCTTTGTAGTAAACCGAGGCCAATGCAATCCTGATGACTTCAAGGATAAGTTACAAACATTAGGAGATGAAGCGAGTGAGTTTTATAAGCAAATTGAGATATTTGACCAACGATTACAGCTTCTGAGAAAATAATGAAAAGACTTGATAGGTTAAAAGAATTTTATAGGGACGATATAGGAAGCCCTATCGATGCGATACTCGTTATTGGAGGGGTTATCCTGGTAGTTATATTGCTTCTAGGAGTACCAACCTACTTGGAGACGCTCTATGAGGAAATTATAATCCCCATCTGGAATTTGAGAATTGGTGATGTAACCATTACCGTTTTAGGGTCTGCTCTTTTATTTGGAGTAATCGTGGTGGGTTATCAAATACAATACAAAATTGAAAAATGGCGGGAAAAAAGAAAAGAACAGATTTATAACAAGAGATAGTTCCACTTTAACGACTACCAGTTTCAATTTTTATATCGCAGATTTTTTCGAGGTCTAAATGGATTTGGGGTTCGGGAAAATAGGGTGTATGCCCTCCTGGAGAGGTGAAAACTAGGCGATTTACTTTGACAATTCCGACAAATGAAGCTGCTGAAGTCGCTCCAAGATTCTCAAAACATCACTAGCCTTTGGTTCATAACTTTTTGAGGGATACACAAGCTCTTTATACTTTAAGATAACAGCTTCAATCGTAAGACCATGTTTAATAAGTAGTCTTTGAATCTCTTGCTGAACATCTTGACGCTCTCTGACACCCTTTTTTGATAGTTGTTTGGCTGTTAGATTATGTCTCCCATTGCGAATACAGCTTACTTGTATCTGCATGTATTGAGTATAACTGTTTGAAGTAGGGATTATTGAGCGTATTGAAGGGCTAAAACCTCTTGAGTCTCCTTGAGTGTAAGCTCTGGATAATCTATAATGTCTATCCAGGGAGCGGTTCGAAAGTTATCCCAGCTTTCCCGCTAGATTCAGATTATCTTCGGACGGGAGTGATATAATCAGCCTAGGATGAATGATCAGGTTGAAGAAGTTAAATCAAAAACGGATATAGTTTCTGTTATAGGGGAGCGAATAGAACTTAAAAAAGCAGGAAGAAATTTTAAAGCCAATTGCCCCTTCCACGGAGAGCGTACCGCTTCTTTTATGGTTTCCCCCGAACTGCAAATTTTTAAGTGTTTTGGGTGCGCTAAAGGTGGGGATGTTTTTACATTTTTGGAAGAGTTTGAGGGGATGGATTTCCCAGAAGCACTAAAATATTTAGCAGATAAAGTGGGGGTCAGGTTAAAATCTTTCAAACAGGAAGGTGCTGGCGAAAAAGAGAAGCTAATAGAAATACATAGCCAAGCACTACGTTTTTATAACTATCTGCTTTTAAATCATGAGCTTGGTAAAAAGCCTCTTGAGTATTTACTAAAAGACAGGGGTCTTAAAAAACAAACAATTGAAGAATTTCAGCTTGGGTATTCACCAGATAACCCACTATTTCTAAGAAAGTTTTTAGTAGATAAAAAACGGTTTGCATTAAGTGATGTCGAAAAAGTTAGGCTTGGGATGTTTAGCGGTCGGATAATATTCCCACTTTTTGACCACAGAGGAAATCCGATTGGCTTTTCGGGTAGAGTTCTGCCATGGGATAAACGCGAAACGGGTAAGTATATAAATTCTCCAGAAACACCAATTTATCACAAAAGCTCCGTCCTTTATGGCCTAAATCTTACAAGACAATTTATAAAGAAAAAAGGTATTGCCATTATAGTTGAAGGGGAACTCGATGTAATTTCTTCTTATCAAGCGGGTATCAAAAATATTACAGCCATTAAAGGATCTGCCCTAACTGAAGACCAAGTAAGACTTCTTTCCCGGTTTGCCCCAAAGTTTATTTTGGCCCTTGATGCTGATTTAGCCGGGGACTCCGCGGCAAGACGTGGTATAACAGTTGCCACGAGTCTAGGAATTGAAGTAAAAGTTGCCAGAATGAAAGATTCTAAAGATCCGGATGAAGCAGCAAGACACGACCTTGAAGGATATAAAAAATCCTTAATAAATTCGGTCGGAGTATGGGATTTTCTAATAGACTCAACGTTTGCCAGGTATGACGAAAAGAGTGGAGATGGTAGCGCAAAAATTTCCAAGGAATTATCCCCAATCCTTGCAGAGATTGAGGATAAAATTGTTCAGGCTCATTATTCAGGGGTGGTTGCTAAACGGCTAGGTGTTCCTATTGAAGCTGTTTTTGAAGAAGTTTCAAAAAGTCGAAAAAATACCTCTGCGTCTACTGTCCCTGAACTAACCAAGGTTGAGAAAAGAGATCGTCGGGTGCTTCTCGAAGAGAGGCTTCTTGCCCTGTCTTTTCAATCTGACCCCAATTTTTTACTTCAGAAAGATATTTTTGATCTGATTACGACATCTTTAAATAAAAGAATATTGGAAGAATACGAGAAGTTTTCTGGTAAACACAAGGTGTTTGACCTCACCAAGTTTTCAGAACATTTGCCTGGTGAACTGTTTAATGGGTTTACTGAACTGGTTTTAAAAGACCCCGGAGAAGAGATGAACGATCCTGCCGACTTAAAAAAGGAACTTGATTTAGTTTCAAAAGAGCTTAGAATACTAATTGTCAAGCAAAAATTAAAAGACTTGGCAAATGAAACTAAAAATCTAGAGGAAAGTGGCGACAATAACAAGCTTCTTAAAGCTCAAAATAAATTTAATAAACTCGCCCAAACTCTCTCCAAACTAGACAAAAAGGATATCGGTATATTTATATGATACGTAAGCAGGTACTAGATCTAATTAAAAAAGGCAGGGATCAGGGATTTCTTACCCAGGAGGAGATTCTTGAAGTTTTTATGGATGCAGAAGAAAGGATTGAAGAACTTGACGAACTTTATGAAAAACTTCTTGCAGAGGGGGTTGATGTTTTTGAGTCTGTTACCCCTGAAGAAATTGAGAGTGATGAGAAAGCAAAAGAAAAACTTGACCGCGAAATTGAGCTTCTTACAAAACTTGAAGGGATAGAATCTACAGATCCAGTTAGACAGTATTTAAGAGAGATCGGCCGCGTTCCACTGCTTGGGGCCGAAGAAGAGATTGAGCTTGCCAAAAGATATGAGAAGGCAGAAAAAAAAGCCAAGGATAAATTAACGGAAAGTAATTTGAGATTGGTTGTCTCTATTGCTAAAAAATACATCGGCCGAGGACTATCTCTTCTTGATTTGATTCAAGAAGGCAACCAAGGATTAATCAGGGCAGTAGAGAAATACAACTGGAGAAAAGGATTTAAGTTCTCAACTTACGCAACCTGGTGGATAAGACAGGCAATAACAAGAGCAATTGCCGACCAAGCTCGTACCATTAGGATCCCGGTTCATATGGTGGAGACTATTAATAAGCTCTATAGAACAAGTAGGAGACTTATGCAAGAGTTGGGAAGGGAACCAACCCCAGAAGAAATTGGTGAGGGACTGGAAATCGATGCAGACAGAGTTAGGGAAATATTCAAAATTGCACAAGAAACAACATCCCTTGAAGCACCAGTCGGGGAGGATCAAGAAAGTTTCTTAGGAGATTTTATTCCGGATGAAACAACTCTTTCACCTGTTGACCAGGCCAGTAAGCAGCTTTTAAAAGACCATCTTGAGGAGGTTCTATCAACTCTTTCTGACCGTGAGGCAAGAGTTCTTAAATTGAGATTTGGTTTGGAAGGAAATAAAGCTATGACACTTGAAGAAGTTGGCAAAGTCTTTGGTGTTACCAGAGAAAGAATTCGCCAAATTGAAGCCAAAGCTTTGCGCAAACTCAAGCACCCTTCCCGCCGCAAGAAGCTTCAGGATTACTTGGATTAATTCAGTCAATCTTCGGATTTGCCATTGACAAGTGTAAATATGTTTTCTATTCTGAATTATGACAAATAAAACCCGAAAAAAGGAGACAAGAACCTATAAAGATCGGGCGCATTATTTAGTACTTGCTGTAGCAAAAAGAAGGCGGAAAGTAAAAGAGTTGGCTATAAATCTTAAAGGTGGAAAATGTCAGGTTTGTGGATATAACAGATATCAAGGGGCGTTAGATCTGCACCATGTAAACGGCACGAAAGAGTTTGGTATTAGCGATAAAGGCTACACGCGCTCGTGGGAGAAAGTGAAGGCGGAGATTGGGAAATGTATGTTGGTTTGTGCAAATTGCCATAGAGAAATAGAAGGAGGCTTTACAAAACTGTCTGAAAATTACGCCCTGAGATGATATAATTCAGCTCGTACCTTGATATTCAAGCTCCCCTGTAGCTCAATGGTAGAGCGGATTCCTGTAGAAGTCTGCAGCGCCCCGAAGCGATTCGGGATGTAAAATCAGGCTAATTCGGGGAAGTCCTAGATGGTGAGTGGAATCGAACCAGAAGGATAATCCCGAGCTAAACTCCAATGAAACATCGGAGAAATGTGTAGAGACTATATACCTGAGGTCCTATTGGGATCGTGAGATAGTCCAATCCTTTTGGTAACAGAAGGGCTATTGTAAGAATAAGGTTGGAGGTTCGAATCCTCCCGGGGGAGCTGGGATACCAAGGTCGCAAGATTCGTCTGCCGCTGGAGCCAGTTGGCACTTAATACCAGCTTGATGGTTAGTTTGGATGTGAAATTATGGAATTTTTAGAAAGACTTGGTTTAGTCAGAAAATCAACCGTAAAACAGGAAGGCCTTTCTTTTCCTCAAGCAGATACGAGACAAGCTTTGCTTATAAGAGCTGGTAATAGTTTTTTAATGACCTTAACCGCCCCACCCAAGAAAGAGTAAGTGAAGTATTTGCGGCTCGAGATGAAGATGGTCTCAGGTTGCTGGTTGAAAAGTATGATGCACCAACAATTGAAGCAACGTCTCTTGCTTTGGATGATGCGGTGAAAGGTGTTATTGGTGAGGAAAGTTCATATCATAGTTGGACAACGGGTGTATTGCAGAATCGGAGGGAGCAATCTTCTAGGGAGTGGCAAAAGCAAGACTTGGCTTCACTCTTTCTATCTCCTCTCTGACTTGAGCTGCAAGCCTGAAGTCAGAGAAAGCCTTGAAAATACGGGATAATTCTTGAGTTATATTAGTTGAACGATTGTCAAGCCAGAATACTAAGGTTTCAGATTTGAGCATGTCGACAATTCACTTTAAAACTAAACTGTTTAAAATTGGCTCATGAACTATTAATGACCCCCACTTTCAACCGAACCATATGCACAATTCCCAAAGTGTCCAACAATGGTGTACTTCAAAATTAGGTAATTAGCCCATAGGGTGATATGATGACTAAGTAAATAGGAGGGGGGTGGGTATAGATGAAAGGTACAATTAAGACAAAAACAGATAAAGGGTTTGGATTTATTTCTCGAGATGGAGAAGTAAAAGATCTTTTTTTTCACTCAAACGATTTAGTAGGTGTTACATTTGATGAACTTCAAGTTGGAGCAACCGTTACTTTTGAAGTCGTAGATGGAGAAAAAGGACCAAGCGCAAAAAACGTTAAACTTGCTTAAGTTCATTAATTAAAGCAATACGAAAAACCTTGCCTTAGGCAGGGTTTTTTGGGATTCTCTTTGGGTAAATTGCAAGTTTGGGTAGATTTTCTCCAAAAACAAATTTAGTTATTTTGGTCTTTTTCTTCATTTTATTTTGAAACTTTTGCCATAAATCAAATTTCTTTTGGGACAAATGCATTGTTCCTGTGCAGTTTTTGCTTCCACAAATGCATATATGTGTACAATTTTTATGACTTTTGCTTTTAGGATTAAGTAAGTATGAAATTGTAAGCTCTTCACTGGGCTTAATATTTCTTAAAGCAAAGAAAAGGGTGTGGCCATGATATAAATAAATCCAACAGTTAGGTTCACAGGAGTGATTAAAAAGATGAATATCATCTTTTTTTAAATCAGGATAGATTGAAGCTTCATCTGTTAAATACATTAAATAAAGACCGTCTTTATCTTTAGATAGATCATAATCGGCTGTTTTAATTACTTTCCCAAGATAATCTCCAATTACAGTTCCCTTTTTAATTTCTTTTTTCGCAAAAACACCCAAACCTTTGTTTTTTGTTTGTTTTATTTCCCACGAATCACTTTTGATTAAGAACATGAGCTAGTTTAAACCAAAGAAGCTATTTTTTCTTTGGAGATACTTTTTTGGTTTTTGGAGCAATTTTTACAATTTCTTCAACTTTTGTTTCGACTTTTGGCTCTAATAAACTAATAATCTTGTCTAGCTTAATATTTAAGACGTCAAGTTGAGTTTTGAACTGTGTATCAACCCTGGGCGCTGCTTGTGGTCTATCAAATCTTGGCTCTCTATCTCTATCTCTTCCACCCATTTTTTCAAAACAGTCAGAGCAATAAACCGGTTTGTCCCCACTCGGCCTAAAAGGAACTTGGCAAGCCTTGCCACAATTACTACAAATAGCGTCAAACATCTGTCTGTCGCCCCTATCTCCACCACGGCCCCCAAAATCGTTTCTTCTAAAGCCTCCACCACCGCCCCCACTTGACCCTCTATCCCTATTAAAATATGCCATGAGACAAGTATATCAGACTTATGGTCTACTTGATATAGGGAACAACTTTAAAAATCAAATCCTTCGAGCGGAGTTTTATCGTCTGGTTCACCATTATAATTAACGGTTATTTCTTCCCCTTTTTTAATTGATCGCAATGCACGATAAACCATTGTTTCCGATTTAAAATTTTGTTTCCAATCAGCGTTAGGATCAAATGAATGATTATAAAGCGATCCGCAACCAAGAACCAAAGACCCACTTCTGGTACTGCGCCATGGATAGATGTAGTAATTAAAAATTGTTTTTTCAACACGCTTTCTCTCGTTTGGAGTGATGTTAATTACGGGGCAGTCCTCAATTATTTCTCCGACCCCAAATTCTTTTAAGGCGAATACGCCCCGGCCCCTACCTGTGGCTCTTTTAACTTCTATCACTTGATGCATAGAACAATTATAATATATTTTATGTCAATGCAGAATTCTGATACTAACTTTTATGGAAAGCAGGAGGGCGAGAAAATTCTTTATACTGTTTATCCTCACATCCTTTCACTTCTTATCAAGTTAAGCAAAATTTATTCTGTTTCGTTTATAGTTTTTATCGCGCTTTTTATTATTGGCCAGCAAATCGCTGGGATTGGAGGAATTTTTAGTCTAATGGGGGTAGTCTTGGCATTTTTGGTGGTTATCTTGGGAACAAAAATTGTAGTTGATTATCAAAAAAGGAATATCTCCTACATTACAGATAGAAGAATAGTACATTTTGAGCCCACCACTCTTTTTGCAACAAATTCGAGAACTTTATCGTGGGATGAGGTTGTTAAGGTTAAAACCTATCCACCAAATATATTTTGGAAGCAAATGGCAATAGGAAATGTCACCCTACATGCCAGAACACCCGCAAGATCAACCGAGGATGGCAATGGTTATGAATCAACAAGTGTTGACGATATTGAACTAAAAGATGTTTATTATTACAGAGATTTAGGAAACTATGTTGATAAAATCCTTTTTACATTGTATAGGACGGGTACATTTCAGACTTTTAAATAAACTTTTTCATATACTCAT
>ERZ1292629.2563-Hain-H43-01um-R1-2563-length-15047-cov-4_pt1 | contig 15047 bp, 12 predicted proteins | sample MGYA00564399_ERZ1292629 | MGnify/ENA primary metagenome ERZ1292629 (study PRJEB36523, sample SAMEA6512636) | groundwater metagenome | collected 2019-01-08 | study: AquaDiva: Metagenomics assemblies of 32 groundwater samples
CAACGATTATTCCCTCATCGACACCAGCTGGAAATCATCCCACTTCAAGTCAGTCTACGAATGAGGTTAATAATTCCCCAACTACCACGCTGTCTGTCTCTCCATCACATTCTATTAAACCAACAACTGCAATCATCCCTCATTCAAACAAGTCTAAAAATCCGTTAATATTTTTTTCTAAGATTTGGAGGGGGATTACAAACATCATGGGTAACTTTTTCCATAAACCCCACAATATTTGATAAGCCCTGGAGCCGCAGACAACGGCGGACAGGCCGCATTTTTACAGCAGAAGAATTAAGCGGATGATATTTTCTTGACTTTTCAAAAAACTTCCTGTTATTATATTCTTAATGCTCATCAGAAAAGCGGTATTTGTACTTTTACTCCTTGGCGTTACGTTATTTATAGTATCTTTTGCTCCATCTGTTTACGCAAATCACTCCTGGAACGGTTACCATTGGGCGAGAATAAGTAATCCTTTCACTTTGAAATTAGGAGACAACGTTTCATCTAATTGGAAATCGTTTCTGGGTACAACTTCTTCCGATTGGAGTCAGTCTTTGGTTCTAGATACAACTATCGTTCCCGGTACAACTACTGCGAGACGCTGTCGCCCAACCAGCGGACGGGTGGAAATTTGTAATTATAAATATGGCAAAAATGGTTGGCTGGGGATGGCACAAATTTGGGTAAACGGCAGCCATATTGTTCAGGGAGTGACAAAGTTAAATGACACGTATTTCAATACTGCGCAATACAATACGGTGTCTTGGAGAAATTTAGTTTTGTGTCAGGAGGTTGGTCATACTTTAGGACTTGATCATCAAGATGAGAATTTCAGTAACACCAATCTGGGAACGTGTATGGATTATACGGATGATCCAAGTGGCGTACTCAAGACACAGCTTAGCAATGAACATCCCAATACGCATGATTATGAAGAATTAGCTACTATATACCAACAACATATTGATAGCTTTACGACTGTTCAGAGTGGGGCCCGGAAATTTCCTCTCGGTTTATCCATAGTAAAAGAAGCGTTAAATAGCGACTTTGAAAATCGAAGCGAGTGGGGTCGCGAGCTGAAGAACAATAGAAAAGTCGCATTGTATGAGCGGGATTTTGGTGGCGGCCATAAGCTTTTCACCTTCATCATTTTAGCGCAGGAGTGAGAATAACAAATTAATACATCCCCTGCCTGTTAGCGACTGAAGCCGCAGACAATGGTGGACAGAACACATTCCTAAGGCAGAAGAATTAGGCATTGACTATTCTTCCCCGACTTCACGTAAAACATCAGAGATAGGTTCATTTCTCAATAATACTCTTCTTGCTTTCTCTCTCTGCGTTTCTGTTAAAGTTCTTGCTGGCGAGTCGGCAACAGAAACTTCTTGCTTTTTGATTACGCCCTCAGGAGTGGCTGATTCTCCTTGTTCTCCTGGCATTTTTCATCACCCTTTATAATTATACTCCCATTCAACAAGAAATTGCATTTTATATAAACAATAGCAAACTAGCTCAAAGTTAATCTAACTATTGCATTTTTAATCCCATAGTGATATGATGGCGCCGAATAATTAAATCTAGCTTAGGGAGATCCGAATTTCTACCCCCTTTCTCCCTGAAGCTGATGAGTCTAACTAATTCCCAGTTCTTAACTCATAAATCATAAATCTTCGTGCGCTTTCCCCTTAACCCTTAACGCTGGTATAATGAGAGTATGTTTAAAAAACTGTTTACGCATTTTAAGAAAGACCATTTATATAGGAATTCTATATATCTTATGGCGAGCACAGGTGTTTTAGCAGGATTTGGATTTTTCTTCTGGATAATTGCCGCCAGGGAATTTCCCGCAAGTGAGGTAGGAATTGCCACAACTCTTATTTCCATAGCAGTTTTACTCGCTAATTTTGCGCTTTTAGGACTTAATATCAGTCTTAACCGTTTTCTGCCAAAGTCAGAAGAAAGAAATGAAATGATTTCATCCTCTAGTATTCTGGTAATTATTGCCGCAATTGTTTCTTCTATTATTTTTCTTTCAGGGGTAAATGTTTTTTCTCCAAAACTATCTTTTCTGATCAGCAGTCCAGTCTACATTATTACTTTTATTTTCTTTATTGTTGTCCTTTCCTTAGGTGCTCTTCAGGATAGTGTTTACATTGCATATAGATCTGCAGGAAACATTTTTGTTAAAAATTCCATTCTCAGTGTTTTAAAAATTATATTTATTTTTCTTCTGGTTTCCTTTGGCGCTTACGGCATTTTTAGTTCATTTACTACGGCCATGGCTATAAGTTTTTTTATAAGTACGGGATATTTAATCTATAGGTATAAATTCAGGCCAAAGCTGCATCTTAATCTTAATATTGTAAGAGAATTAGGAAAATACTCACTAGGCAACTATATCGCAGGATTTTTATATGCAGCACCCACTCTGATTCTTCCAATTTTAATTTTAAATAAACTCCATGCAAGCTCGGCTGCTTATTACTACATAGATTCTATGATTTTAGGCATACTCATCACAATTCCATTGGCTGTTTCTCAATCTCTTTTGACAGAAGGCTCACACGACGAAGATCTTCTTACTCACCACGTTAGAAAAGCTATAAAGATTACATATTTATTTTTAGTGCCGGGAGTAATTGCAATTTTTATTTTTGGCGGTTTTGTGCTTCAATTTTTTGGAGAAAATTATTCGGAGGAGGCATTCAGATTTTTGCAAATCATTTCATTATCTTCTCTTTTTATGCCCGTGGTTCTTTTTGGGAATTCCATACTTAGAATTCATCACCAGATAAGGTCGCTTATCGTCTTAAATCTGATCGGTTGCATCGTAGTTTTAGGCAGCTCGTATGCGTTAATTTCTTATGGCCTGAATGGTGTAGGATTTGGTTGGTTAATAGGTCAAATTATAATTGCGGTTATTTTCATAGTCCCCAATATTAAATTAATTCTTTCCCATAAATAGAGTAGATATTCTCCTGCAAATATCAGATTGCCGGGTTAGCATGACTTAAACTTTCTGTGGTATAATTCTGGCCAATATGACTGAGGACGCAGAAAGAACGGGAAGGTCTAGGGTAGTTGTGGTTGGGGATCGCGAATACGATATCCAATATTCGGATGAAGAACAAGGCGATATGGATGACGAGGAACAAACTTGGATAGATCTTTTCCGTTTTATGGCCGACACTGCACGGGATTTAGGAGAAGCCGTAGATGATCATCCGTGGGAAGGCGTAATTCCTCCAGCCTCAAATATAGAGGAGTATGAATACAGGATGAAGGTAGCGGTGGGTATGACAGATAACCTAGAACGCCCGTCATTAATAGTCGTAGATCTTTACGAGGATGATCTGCATTCAGAGCAGGCAATAGCTGTAGCAGTGTGGGACGATGAGGATAATATTGAAATGTGGGAACTTCACCCGGAACCTTCCATGAGAGTAACACAACGGATATTTAGTCTTAAAGATATGGCAGTAGAGGCAAAAAAATTGATTGGGGCTACGATTCGGGAAAACGCAGAAGAAGACACACGGATAGAAAGTGGATTTACAGCTGGAGATCAATTCTTTCCTCTTTTCTCGCCTTTGCCTGACGTAAAGCATTAGCTTTACGTTGATTTGGCAGGCTAATTTTGCTATAATTACCCTCTGTCCGCATTCTGCCTCTCTTCGCTCTGCTCAGAGTAAACAGGGTAAACCCAAAATATGAAATTCTTTAAAAGATTCCGCTCCAGGTTTGGTAAGGTCATGAATCGGATAAAAAAGACTGTTTCCCTAAGAATAAATGCAGTTAACAAAAGAAGAAAAGTCTATTACGGTAGGTTTATGGCTAGGGCCCAAAGAAAACCTATTTCAACATTTCTGGCGCTCCTTCTGATACTTCTAGGTTTAATAATATTAAGTAATGCTATCTCAAAGCCAAAAATAACAACGGAAGAAACAACTTTGCCTACAAAATCAGTTGCAGTTTATACAATCGGAACTTCACCGAAGCTAAGCGTTCAAGCTCAGATAGAAAAGTCAGGAGTTATAAAAATAGTGTCGCTTGGCTCAGGAATTGTTCAGTCTATTAACGCAGAGGTGGGCCAGGATGTATATCAAGGAACAACTCTTATCTCCATGTCTACAAATTATCAGGGTGGAAATGCCATGAGCGTTGCAAGACAGCTTGCAGAAGTTCAATACAAAAATGTGGCGGACACATATAAAGTGCAAAAAGATTTAATTAAACAGCAGGTGGATTTAGCTAATAAATCAGATGAAAATTCAGACAAGCTTAGGGAAATAAGCAATAATTCCACTTCAGGAACCCAAAGCCTGATTGATCTTAATAATGATATCTTGTCAACTCTTGCAGCCCAGCAGGCGGATCTGGAAGCAACAAACGTAGGAGGAGCAAATGATGCTGCTATTCTTCAGACAAAACAGCTCAGAGCCCAGCTTCAAGCAGGCAATAATCAGCTTCAAACAGCTTTAAAAACAACTCAATTTACAGGATCTGACACAAATGCTCCAGCAGAAATATCAAATATCAGTAAAACCATCGCAATTGAACAGCTTTATGCTCAGCAAAAAGCATTGGAATTAAATAAAGAAGTAAGCCGTTTAAGTTTACTCATGGCTCAAATTAATGAAGCCATAATGTTCCCCTCAAGTCCAATTAACGGTGTAGTTGAAAGAATTTATGTTAAAGAAGGACAGGCTGTTACGCCCGGTACGCCGCTTGCTCAAGTCTCGGGGGATAGTAAGAGTCTTATCGCAGTTGCCTCTTTGAGCAGAGAAATGGCTCAGGGTATTTCAAGAAGCGGAATGAGTGTGCTTCACATTGGAGACAAAACTTACGAGAGCGCTCCTTTTTATGTTTCAACTGAGGCAACCGATGGACAGCTTTATACAGCAGAGTTTCAGATTCCCCAGGAATACACGTCCCAAGTTAGTGATAAAAGTTACATAACAATTGATATTCCGATCGGATTTCCAAAAACCGGGGGAGCAATTCCTTTCGTGCCGTTAGATAGTGTTTTCCAAACTCAGGATCAGGCATTTCTATTTGTTGTAAAAAACGGAAAAGCAGAAAGCAGGAAAGTTAAGTTAGGACAAGTTTTAGGCAGCTTTGTAGAAGTGAAGTCAGGACTTAGGGATAGCGACCAGGTGATTCTTAACAGAAATGTTATAGAAGGAGATCCCATAAAAGTTAATAACTAATATCTAATATCTAAACATTATGAAACATGCCTCATATCTTAAACATCTTAAGTTTAATCCCAGTCTCAGAAATAGTCTGCAGGCAAAGTATTTGAGAAATCCAAGACTTTTAGTTCTTTTGCTGCTTCTTATCACAACTTTTGGTGCATATAGTTATGTTAATCTTCCACGCCGCCTTAACCCTGAGATAAAAATTCCATACGTAGTTGTTTCAGACGTACTTCCCGGTGCTTCGGCAAGTGATGTCGAGTCTTTAATTACAGATCCCCTGGAAGACGCAGTAGGTGGACTTCAAAATATTGATACTTTTGTTTCCACCTCAAGGGATTCAATTTCAGTTGTTCAGATTCAATTTAAAACAGGAACTGATGCAGATAAAGCTGCAAGTGACGTAAAAACCGCAGTGGACGCTGTTTCGCTCCCGGCAGATGCGCAAAAAGTAAATGTGATAAAAGTGGATTTTGAAAAGTTTCCAGTATGGACGTTCTCAATAAAAAGTAAAAGCGGGGACATAGCATCTCTTCTCGCATTTTCTAAAGAACTCAAAGACTCTCTGGAAAGTGTTTCAACAATAGATGAAGTGAATGTAACCGGGCTTGAAGAGCAGGAAATCCAGATTTTAATAAAACCTGAGACCATGAGTACTTATAATTTTAATCCTCAGACACTGCTTTCCCAGTTGTCCAGTGCAAATAAATCATTTCCTGCAGGGACAGTTACTACGGATAATTCAAATTTTACTCTAAGTATTAATCCTGCTGCGTCCTCAATTAACGATATAAGAAGTACTAAAATTAATCTTAACGGGACAGTAGTTGACCTCTCTGATATTGCCACAGTTTCTGAAAGATCCAAACCTGCACAATCCCAAAGTTATGTGGCCAAAGTGGGAGAGAAACCGGAACAATCAATTACTTTTTCAATATTTAAAACTTCAAATGCCGATATCAGTAAAACTGTTAAAGATGCAAAAAAAGTTACTGATAGCCTGGTTTCAAAATACGGAGATGAATTTCAAATATTTAGCGTAACGGATATTTCAGATCAGATTGATGAGCAATTTACAGAGCTCATCAGGGATTTTATTTTGACAGTTTTTTTAGTATTTATTGCTTTATTTATTTTTCTGGGAATAAGACAGGCAATTGTTGCTTCAATTTCTATTCCGCTTACATTTTTAATCAGCTTTATAATCATGGGAATTTTTGGAATATCACTTTCATTTATTTCATTCTTTTCACTTCTTTTAGCTCTGGGACTTTTAGTAGATGACACCATAGTTGTTATTTCCGCTATGACTTCATATCACAGGTCAGGTAAATTCAATCCAGAACAAACAGCACTTCTTGTATGGCGGGATTTTATAACACCAATTTTGACTACAACTCTTACTACCGTTTGGGCATTTGTACCCCTTCTTTTATCAAGTGGAATTATCGGAGAATTTATTAAGCCAATTCCAATTGTTGTTTCATCTACTCTTCTAGCATCATTTTTCGTAGCTATGTTTATAACACTTCCCGTTATTACATATTTTCTTAAACCCCAGATGCCAAGACGGGTAAAGGTGTTAATTTCCGGAGTTTTAGTTTTCATATTGTTTGCAATTCTTATGATAGTTTCGCCAAAAACACCTATTTTACTTCCTGAAATCATAATACTTTCTCTAATGATCATAGTTTTATATAAATTAAGCGATCTTTATAAAAAACGGGTTTCAAAAATAGTTTCACCAACCTTTAAAAAATATCATAATTATTTTGATCAGGGAATAATTAGCTTTGAAGGACTATCCATTAAATATCAGCTTTTCATAAGACGTATTCTCTCGTCTAAGAAATCACTTAGAACAACAATTGTTTTAGTTGTAATATTTTCAATATTTTCATACTTTCTGGTACCAATTGGATTTGTTAAGAGCGAATTTTTTCCAAAAACAGATACAGAACAGTTAAGTATTTCAGTTGAACTTCCTCCGGGAACAAATATTACTACAAGTAAAAGAGAAGCACTTATAATTTTTGATAAACTTCAGAAAACAAAGACAGTAAAAACAATTTCGTTAGATCTTGGTTCAACTGTAGGAGATTTTGGCGGTTCTGCTTCTTCTGGTTCTAACAGCTTTTTATATACACTGGTACTCGATAAGAAAGACAGTTCTAAGGTAGCAGAAGAAGTTAGACGCGAATTTAAAGATTATTCAAAAGGAAAGTTTTCCGTTAATGAAGAATCCGGCGGTCCGCCCGCAGGAGCTGATGTTCAGATAAATCTTTCAGGAACAGATCTGGGAACGCTAGACACTATTGCAAATAATATTATGCAATTTTTAGAAAAAGTACCTGGAGTAACGAATGTTGATAAGTCAATAAAGCCCGGAACAAGTAAAATTGTTTTTGTTCCTGATAAAGCTAAGCTTTCCGCTGAAGGAATTTCAGCTGATCAAATCGGCGGTGTTCTGAGGACTTTTGCCAGTGGATTTAAGGTTTCATCTGTAAAGTTTGATACGAGCTCTAATAAAGATACGGATTTAACTATCCGGATGTCCTCTGAGGCAAAATCGGTTGAGAGTATCGGATCTATTTTAATTCCTACGGTAAATGGTAAACAGATACCGTTAATATCTTTAGGATATCTTAAACTTGAGTCAAGTCCAACTCTTATAACACACGAAGATGCTAAAAGGACAATCTCCGTGAAGGCAACTGTTAAAAAAGGTTACTCAGTTCAAACTGTGAACACAAATCTTGAACAAGTGGCAAAAACTCTTAATTTACCTACAGGGTATTCATGGAAAACTGGCGGAGTAAATGAAGAAAATCAAAAATCGGTAAATTCAATTTTTGTAGCGATGATTTTATCTGTTCTTCTCATCTTAGCTACTATGGTTTTACAATTTCAATCATTTAGAAAAGCTTTAATAGTAATCCTTGTTATTCCTTTATCAATCTCAGGTGTATTTATTATTTTCGCACTCACCAATACACCTTTATCATTTCCGGCACTTGTTGGAGTTCTGGCGCTTTTTGGAATTGTAGTTAAGAATTCAATTTTAATAGTTGATAAAATCCAGGCAAATGAAAAAACAGTTATGAATTTTACTGAAGGAATTGCAGAAGGAGCGGCAAGCAGACTTGAACCAATTGCCTTAACTTCAATGACAGCTATCTTAGGACTTATTCCAATCAGCCTCTCGTCTCCTTTATGGAGAGGGCTTGGAGGAGCAATAATTGCAGGACTTATTTTTTCAGGAACAATAATGCTTTTCTTTATTCCCGTTGTTTATTATTTAGTATTTAAATCTTCTAAAAAGGTAAGAACGAGAAGATCTTCTTAATTATTTCAATAGGTCTCTTTAGCTGCTCGATAATTCGCTCTGTGAATTCGTTCTCGTTAATTTTTTGCTCATCCTCATTTACTTCATCTTCATTTGTTGGCTGGGGAGTTTGAGTTATGCCCGTTGGGGAATTTGACTTTGTGGGAGAGCCGGAAACAGTGACGCCATTTACCTTAATTTCTGATTTTCCGTTCTCGGCTTTTACTTCAATTTTCCCGCCCTCATCTGATTCATAATGGGTGACATTTCCGTCGGTCTCAACGGTTATATTTGTATGTGAACTTACCTGGGAACTTGAGTTGGAATTAGAAGAAACATTATTTTCCACATTAACGTTTGCAGAAGAAGCGCCGTAAGAGGGAGTAGCGAAAACAAAGAATATTCCTGCCATGATAACTTTTTTTATCATTGGACTAAAATTATACCACATAAGTAAAGGGGGTAGATTTCATCTGATATAATAGTTTTTTGTGAATAAATACTTTGCAATTTTTATATTAATCAGCGCACTAACAATCGGGGCAATTTTGGTTTATACTAAAAGTAACATTAAGATTCCAAACGGGCAGGATACGGTGCAGGAGCTTTCGAAGCTTAATTCATCAAGTACTGCCTCTAAGGCATCACCAAGTGTAATGCAGCAACAAGTAACAGAACTTAAAATAGAAGACGTAGTCGTAGGGACAGGATCTGCGGTTAAATCAGGAGATACTGCGGAGGTTAATTATACCGGTACTCTTCTTGATGGCCAAAAATTTGACAGCTCCTATGACCGCAACCAAACCTTTAGCTTTAAAGTCGGAGCCGGTCAAGTAATTTCAGGTTGGGATCAAGGTTTAATTGGTATGAAGACAGGTGGAAAAAGAAAGCTTACTATTCCATCAAGTCTGGCTTATGGAGAGCAGGGTAGCGGGCCAATTCCGCCAAATACACCTCTTGTTTTTGAAATAGATCTCGTTGCAATAAAATAATTGCACTTTTGATTTAATGTGTCGTTTGAGTTACGATAAATACATGCGACGTATTCTTCTTTTTATTTTTACTTTTTTCTTTGCATTCTCTTTGTTTGTAAACTCTGCTAATGCACAGGTTTATACAACAGACAAGCTGATAACGGTTGATATAGGCCGGCAAATGATCTATGCCTGGCAGGATGGACATATCGTTAATCAAAGTCCCGTATCAACAGGAATGTATTATACGCCCACTGTAAAAGGAGATTTTAAAATTTACCGTAAATATGATCTTCAAAACATGAAAGGAAACTACCCGCCCTACGAACCGTATTTTCTGAAAAATGTTCCGAACGTAATGTATTATTATCAGGCTTATGCGATTCATGGAGCCTACTGGCATAACAGTTTTGGGAGTAAATATACCCATGGATGCGTTAATGAGCCGGTCGCTTTTTCCAAATGGCTTTATGACTGGGCTCCGGTCGGGACAAGGGTAATGGTATTTTAATGAGAACAAGACGTAAACAGAGTAAAGCGCTTTGGGCTCTTCACTATTCAAGATACCTCCTGATGTTTGTAGCTTTCCTAGTGCTCCTTACCTTCGCAGAGAGAACTAAAATTACACAGAGGCTGGTTCCAACAAACAATTACTATGAAAAACCAAAAACAATTACAGTTAAACAAAATTTAAAATACAATGCACCCACCCCGATCCCTACACAGGCACCTTTTAACTGGTCTGTTGTAAAAGTTGATGACCATATTACAAAAATTTCTCTGCCGGCTGATAGTTCAATGTCAACACCGGATGAATTATTTAATGCAATGAATAGCTATAGGGGCGCACATGGAGTTTCCATTCTTTTGAAAAGTGATACCTTGTGTTCAATTGCACAAAAGAGAGCCGATGAACAGCTGGTAAATGGAGACTTGGATAATCATGCGGGATTTAGTAAGTATGCAGAGGGTCAAAATGAATTTTCAAGAATGGGAGAAGTTTTATTTGGCGGTGCGCAGCCGCAGTATGGGGTTCATATCGTAGAATACGGCTGGGACCGTTCTTTAACCGGACATAAAGAAGCAATTCAAGATCCTTCATGGCAATATGGGTGCGCGGGAATTGCAGGATATTACGCGGTCTTTATTTTCGGCACGCATTAAGTTGAACTAAGCTCAATTTTCCGCTACAATTAGCCTTATGCTTGTCCCGCATTTTTTGTGGTGGCAAGTTTGGTCTATGTCTGAAGATAAGCAAACAAAAAGTGCGGGATTTAAACCCGTTTCTCCGCAGGCAAATTTTCCGCAAATTGAAGAAGAAATATTAGAATTCTGGAAAGAAAATAAGACTTTTGAAAAATCGGTAGATAAGGATGCGCCTAAAGGCGCCTGGACTTTTTTAGACGGCCCGCCTTTTGTGACAGGAATGCCTCATTATGGAACACTCCTTTCTAGTATTCCCAAGGATGTATTCGGCCGTTACTACACAATGAAAGGATATAGTGTAAGAAGAGTTTGGGGATGGGACGGCCACGGGTTACCAATTGAAAATAAAGTAGAAGGCGAGCTTGAAATTACCAGAAAAAAAGATATTGAAGAAAAGATTGGCGTAGCTAAATTTATTGAGCGCTGCTTATTTTATGTTAACCAGGTATCGGGGGAATGGGAATGGTATGTGGATCATATTGGAAGGTGGGTTGACTTTAAAAATGCTTATAAAACATGGGACGTAGATTATATGGAATCCGTTATGTGGGTTTTTAAGCAAATGTATGACAAGGACTATATTTATAAAGGGCTCCGTGTTTCTCTGTATTGTCCTCACTGCGCAACTCCAATTTCTAATTTTGAAGTTGCAATGGATGCAGATAATTACAAGATGATAAAAGATCCTGCGTCAATTTATAAATATCAATTAACTGATGCGAAAAATACTTTTATCCTTGCTTGGTCAACTACTCCATGGAATAAGATCGTAACTCCTGCTTTAGCAGTAAATCCTGATTTAGTTTACGTTCGTGTCAAACAAAATAATGAAGAGTATATCTTAGCAAAACCAACCATCAAGCTTCTTGGTAAACCAAGCGAATATAAGATTATTGAGGAATTTAAAGGTTCAGAACTTGTGGGTAAAAAATTTGTTCCGCATTATGATTATTACAAGATAAAAGAAGGAAAGAAAGCATTTGTGGTTATTTCCGGAGACTTTGTAACAGCAGAAGAAGGAACAGGAGTTGTAACAATAGCTGCTTACGGAGAAGAAGATTTAAAAGCCATGAATGAAAATAACATTCATATTGAAACGCATCTTGATGAAGAGGGAATTATTAAAGATGATGTGCCTTTATTTGGCGGAATGTATTATCTCAAAGCTAATAAGGCGGTTGAAGAAGATCTTGCAAAAAGAAATTTGACTTACAAAGCTCAGGAGCTGGATCATAGCGTGCCGCTTTGTTGGAGATGCCACACAAGACTTTATTATGCGCCAATAGATGCATGGTATGTAAATGTTCAGACGTTAAAATCTCAAATGGCAAAAAGTAACGGGGAAGTTAACTGGTACCCTAAGCATTTTAAAAACGGGAGATTTCTAAAAAGCCTTGAAAATGCACCTGACTGGAATATTTCTAGGAATAGATATTGGGGTAGTCCTGTGCCGGTTTGGGAATGTGAGTGTGGAGAGCGCTTTGTTCCCGGTTCAATAAAAGAACTGGAAGAAGCGTCAAGTCAAAAAATTACTAATTTACATAAACCGGATATTGACGAAGTTTTTGTAATTTGTAAAAAATGCGGTAAAAAAGTAAAAAGGACACCTGAAGTACTCGACAGTTGGATTGAAGCAGGTTCTGCATCTTTCGGAGAGAGACACTACCCCTTCGCTAAATCTCAACGTAAACCTGCAGAGGAGCTTGAATCATTTTATCCGCCTGAGTTTATCGCCGAATATACAGGACAAATTAGAGCATGGTTTTATGTTTTGCACGTGATTGCTAATGCATTGGCTTTGAGGAATGATGGTAAAAACTACCTTTCAAAAAATGTTTTAGTTGAAGGGGTAATTCTGGGAACAGACGGCCGGAAAATGAGCAAAAATTACCATAATTATCCTGATCCTAAGCAGTTGTTACAAAAATACGGAGGAGACGCATTGCGTTTGTATTTATTGGGAAGTCCTGTGATGCATGGAGAAGATATTTTAATCTCAGAAGAACAATACAGGCAGCAAGTTAAGGGAATGATGCTTGTTTTATGGAATACATATAACTTTTTTGTTTCTTATGCTAATGCGGACGGTTGGGAAAATTCCGGTACAAATGCAAAATCTGAAAATATTTTAGACAGGTGGATTATTTCTTTGCTAAATCAATTAATAAAAGATACAACAGCTGATTTAGATAATTTTGATACAGTCTCTTCGATTGCAAAAATTGGAAAATTTGTGGATGAGTTTTCTACATGGTACATAAGAAGAAGCCGGGACAGAGTAGGTGTTTCTGCGGAAAATAATAAAGATAAAAGCGCGTTTTATGAAACCTCCTTTGAAGTTTTAACCAATCTTTCAAAAGTTATGGCGCCTATCGCGCCATTTATGACGGAATCTATTTATAAAAACCTGACAGGGAAAGACTCGGTACATTTGGAATCCTGGCCGGAGTTTAACGAATCACTTATTGACAAAGAATTAGTTTCTGAAATGCAGCAAGCAAGAGAAGTTGTAGAGAGAGCACATGCAATCAGAAAAGAGAATAGCTTGAAAGTAAGACAGCCTTTAAGTTCTCTTATGTCTGTTACTCCGGTTTCTATGTCTGATGAAGTAATTGAGGTGATTGCAAGTGAGTTAAACGTTAAGAAAATAAATCATAAAACTGGAGAAAAGTTTGAAGTAACACTGGACACAAATATAACGGAGGAATTAAAAAATGAGGCGGATGCCAGGGATATTGTAAGAAAAATTCAGGAGGAAAGGAAAAATATTGGTACGAGCTTGTCTGAAAAAGTAAACGTAACTCTTCCTGACTGGCCTAGGGATTTTGAGTCCGAAATAAAAAGAAAAGCACTTATAAATAATCTTACAAAGGGCGAATTTTCTGTCTCAAAATCATAATGAAGTGGTTAAACCTGACCTCAATAGATTGGCTTCTTTTAATCCCTGTAGCAATTCTTTTAGTATTCAGTCTTGCGACGCTTTTCTCAATTGACATAGCAGTCTTTAGGAGTCAATTATTTTTTACGTTTATTTCTGTAGCTGTTTTCTTAGCCCTAACTCAGTTAAATCCATCAGTTCTTAAGTATTATACGCTTCCTATCTATATCGTTTCAATCGTGCTTCTGGTGGTTGTTCTTGTTATAGGACTTGAAACCCGGGGAAGTGTCAGATGGATAGAAATTTTAGGCTTTAGAATTCAATTTTCAGAAATTCTTAAACCTTTTCTTGCGTTTTGTCTTGCAAGTTATCTATCAAATATCAGGAATTCTTCATTTAAGTCATTTTTTAAACCTTTAGGACTGCTTTTGCCAATTATTTTTCTCCTTTTTCTCCAGCCGGATCTGGGAAATGCATTAATTTATGTTTTTGCAGTGCTTGGTATCCTCGTAATTTATGGCTTTCCGTTTAAATGGTTTTTTGCCGGTTTCGTGGCATGGCTTTGCAGTTTTCCGTTTTTTTGGTTGATTTTACACGATTATCAGAAACAAAGAATCTTAACTTTTTTTAATCCGGATAATGACCCTTTAGGTACATCATATAACGCCATTCAGGCTGTTATTGCAGTAGGATCGGGAATGTTGATTGGAAAGGGCTTGGGGCAGGGTACACAGGCTCAGCTTAGGTTTCTACCTGAGCAGCACACTGATTTTATTTTTGCGACTATTTCTGAGGAACTGGGATTTATCGGGGCAATTGCCATCATTATTTGTTTTGCAGCTATATTTTACAGGCTGTACGTGATTATAAAAAATAGTGAAGATGAATTTTCAAGAATTTTCTCGATTTTGGTACTTCTGATAATTTTCATTCATTTCTTCGTAAATATCGGAATGAATATAGGAATTATACCAATTGTAGGAGTGACCCTGCCGTTTATGTCATACGGGGGAAGTTCGCTTTTATCCAATTTTATTCTCCTGGGACTTCTTTTTGCAGTTAACAAACGGGGGAGGCGGGAAGTACTAGAAATACACTAGCCTTTTTGGTATAATTTAAAGCTATGAACTACGCAGTAATACGGTCAGGCGGAAAACAATACAAAGTAAGCCTTGGAGATACCCTTGAGATTGATAAGATAGCAGCGGATGAAAAAAAGCCGGTTGTTTTTGATGACGTTCTTTTGGTCGTTGCTGAGAATAAGATGACTCTTGGTAAGCCAAACGTAAAAGGTGCCAGAGTCGAAGCAAAACTAGTTGAACAGAAAAAAGGAGAGAAGATTCACGTAATAAAATTTAAAGCTAAATCCAGATACAGAAAAAGAACAGGTTTTAGAGCACATCTATCTGTAGTTCAAATAGAAAAAATAGAATCCGGACTAAAGGGAGTAGTAGAAA
>ERZ1292629.2567-Hain-H43-01um-R1-2567-length-15037-cov-7_pt1 | contig 15037 bp, 17 predicted proteins | sample MGYA00564399_ERZ1292629 | MGnify/ENA primary metagenome ERZ1292629 (study PRJEB36523, sample SAMEA6512636) | groundwater metagenome | collected 2019-01-08 | study: AquaDiva: Metagenomics assemblies of 32 groundwater samples
CACCGGGGAGCATATTAATATTATTAATATTCTCTTGTTTATAAGGTTTATTGTTGTTCATTTTAAGGAATTATATTATGTTTTTTGAAAAATCCTTTAATTTCTTTATCAGTAGCCTTTCTTATTAAATTGAGGTAACTCTTTATCTTTAATTTTTTTAGATTAATTATTCTAACTTTGTCTTTAGAAATCCATTCTGATGATTTTTTGGATTTTTTTATAAATCCTTCTGATAAAAAGCTGTATAAGTAAACATACTTTTGTTTTGGCCATCCTTCATAGATTATTGCTTTTTTATTTTTCTCAAAATTTAAACTTCCAGATATAACTCCTTTAGAACTGATAATCGCCATAGCAATAGCATTATTTTTAATAGGTGTTGCATAAACACCCTTTTTTATCTTTTCTATTGGTATTTCTAAATCTTGAGGTTTATTTGGAATTAGAAAATTTCCTTTAATTTTTTTAGAGGTTCCATGATAGAGTATATTTGTTTTCATTTTAACTCTTTCTCCATTGCAAATACTATTCTTTTAATCATTTTTCCAGTTGGAGGTATTCTTTTTTTTATTTTATATCCTTTTTTCAAATAAAATCCAACTGCACTTTGGTTGGTATCTAATTTTAATTTTTTTATTCTTCGTTTTATTGCAAAATCTTCAATAAAATTAAGAAGAAGTGTGCCATATCCTTCTTTTATATGTTTATGGTGTATGTAAAAACCTTTGATATAATTATTATACAAATCAATTGTTCCTAAAATTTTATTTTTTTCTTTTAAGCAGAACATATATCCATATTTATATCTCCAAAGGAGATTTTTATAAGAATTCATAATAACTAAAACTTTTATATCACTTTCTGGAAGATATTTAGAGGTTATTTTTAACAAAGTATTTTTTCTTAGTTCTGCTATTTCTTTCAAATCTTGTTTTTTTGCTTTTTGTATTTTCATCTTTCCTCTCCTTTCTTTTCTTCGCTTAGCTTTTTTATTTTGCACAGGAAAAAACCTTCCAGGTCATTGTCATGATGATAAATTCTTACTGCCTTTTTCATGTCAGGATTAAATTTCTGATTTTTCCATTCTATAATTCCATTTCTTGTTTTTAATGGAAGATGAATTTCTTGTATCTCTATATCATAATTATCCAGCAGATGCTGGATAACTTCTTCATTTTCTTCTGGAGCATGAGTGCAAGTGCTGTATATCATTTCTCCTCCTGTTTTTAATAATTCTAAAGCTGCACTTGCTAATTTTTTGTCTCTTGCTCCAAATCTTTTTAACATTGGTTCACTCCATTCCAAGTAAGTTCTTGGAGAGCATCTGATATTTCCTTCTCCTGAACAAGGCGCATCAACTAAAATTTTATCAAATTTTATTCTTGTTTTTGATTTTTTTAATTTTGAACAAAGTTCAAGACCATCATGTCTTGTGATTATTGTATTGGTAATGCCAAAACGCTCTAAATTTGCAGAGAGAATAGATATTCTTCCAATGTTTAAATCATTTGCAATTATTGTTCCTTGATTTTTCATTTGTGCTGCTGCTTGTGTTGTCTTTGAGCCAGGTGCTGCGCATAAGTCTAAGAGAATTTCATTTTCTTTTGGTTGAAGAACGAGAATCGGCATCATTGATGTAATTTCCTGAACATAATAATAACCTAAAAGATGCTCTTGTGTTTTTCCTAATTCACCTGGCTCTAAGATTGATTGTATCTGAATAATCTCTGGATGAGATGAAAATGGTTGTGAGATATTCCATCCTCTTTCCTTTAATCTCTTTATTAAATCTTCAGGAGAGATTTTCAAAGTGTTTACTCTAATTGATTTTTTGCCCTGAGTTTTTGCACATTCAAAAAACTCCTCAACATCTTTATCATCTTTTAAAAGAAGTTTCATTCTTTCTATTAATTGGGTTTTGGGTGGGTAATAGGGTTTCATGAGATAATATATAGAATTAGATATATAAATCTTTAAATAATCTTAAGTATAAAATAGATTATGGGACTCGCAGGAATTCTTTATGTTGAAGAAGATACAGAAGAAGCAGAGAGAGCTATTGAATTAATGAACTCATTTGGTTTGCCATTTCATGTATTGCCCTTAAAAAAGAGGGAAGCAGAGGAAAGGAGAAGGAATTGCGACGAAATTCCTATGTTATTGTCCTGGCCAGGAATTTTTAAGGGATTAGAAAAGATTGAATGGTATGTTAAATGTTATGGAAAAAATGGACCTCAACATTCTGCTTTTTTAGAAGCTGATAAAAGGATAAAAACTTTTTATTCTAGATTAGAACAAAATCCTTATGCTTTTTTGTCTGCATAATGTTTAGAGAATATAGGTTATAATTAATAGTTATATAATCCATAGTTAATATATAAATATGATTAGTATTTTAAATTTTTATTGGAAATATTGGTAATGTGATAACTTTGAGAGATGTTGGTGAGAAGATTAAGGGAGTTAAGTAGTAAGATACTAGATGACAAAAACTCATGTGCCTCTTAATGAACAGATGACATAACTGATAAAGCATATATGATACTAAATAATAATTATTGGTAATGTGATTAATTTTAAGAGTTAGGTAATTAATTGATTAAGCTATTTTGATTATCTCATTAGTGGATTTGTAAATTTCCCTTTTTGCATCTCATTTGCATCTCACTATAGAGCTTTATTGATTCTATGGATTACTAAAATCTAATTTATCTTTAAATTTATATTCTTAACAACAGATAAAATTAAATACAGGTTTATTTTTCATTTTTCATGGTAAAAGTTCTTGTTACAGGAGGAGCAGGTTTTATTGGGAGTCATATTGTTGATTTTTTGATTTTGAATGGATATGATGTTGTTATTATTGATAATCTTTCCACTGGAAAAGAGAAGAATATAAATTCTCGTGCAAGATTTTATCTCGCTGACATAACTAATTTGGATGAGATTGAAAGTGTTTTTGCAAAAGAAAAACCTGAAATTGTGATACATGCTGCTGCCCAGGTAATGCTTAGAAAATCTATTGAAGACCCTGTTTATGATGCAAGAACAAATATTTTTGGAACAATAAATGTTTTGGAAGCATGCAGAAAAAATAATGTAAAAAAGATAATTTATACATCAACAGGAGGTGCAAGATATGGGGAGCCTGAATATATTCCTGTTGATGAAAAACATTCTCTTAAACCTCTTGCTCCATATGGAATATCAAAACATACTGCTGAACATTATGTTCATGCTTATTTTAAAATATATGGAATTGATTATTTGATATTTTGTTTTGGAAATGTTTATGGCCCTAGAGATGATCCCAATTGCAAGAGGGTAACATCTATTTTTAGTTATATGATAGCTAGAAACGAAGTTCCTGTTATTTTTGGAGATGGGGGGCAGACAAGAGATTTTATCTATGTTCTTGATTTAGCAGAATTTATTGTTAATTCTATTGATAAAAATCCCATTCAGAGGTTATTTAATCTTGCAAATGGGGAGCAGATTTCTGTTAATGAAATTTTTAGTTTATTAAAAGAAATATCAGGATTTGAATATGATGCAAAACATATTGATGCAATTCCAGGTGAGATAAGAGATATTTGTCTTGATACAAAACTTGCCCAGACAGAATTAGGATGGAAACCTAAAACTGATTTTAAAACAGGATTAAGAGAGACTTTTGAATTTATAAAAGAGAATTATTCGTGATGATTATGATTGAAAATACCCTTACAGATGTTGTTGTGAATACAAGTTTATTTCATTGCCAAATAAATGGTTTTGATGTTCATAAAAGAACAAGATATCTCTTAGAACCATCTCAAATGAGTTTGGGCAATAGAAGAGAATTTGAACTTTATCTTGCTAAACAATATGCTCTCAGGCAGGATATAAGTGTTAGAGATAATACTTTTGGGTAATAATTTTATTAGAAGATTATATGCATTCTTCCTCATAAATCTTTATAATATCAGAATTTTATATTTTTGATATTGGTAATGTAAAAAATATAAGAAATGTTTATGAGTGGATTAATAAGTTGTTAAATAAAAAACAACAATCCCTCTAAAATGACTGATGAAATATCTCTTAAATCATAGATATTACTAATAAAAAATAAAAAATGGTAAAAATAGGGATTATTGGAGGAAGCGGACTGGATGACCCTGGGATTATTTCTGATTACACTGAAAAAGATGTTGATACTCCTTTTGGAAAACCAAGTTCGAAATTAACTTGCGGGAAAATTTCAGGTGTTGAGGTTTGCATTCTTTCCCGTCATGGAAAAAATCATGAGATTCCTCCTTCTCTTGTTAATTACAGGGCAAATATTTATGCTCTTAGAAAAGAAGGATGCACGCATATTTTAGCAACTTCTGCTGTTGGCTCGCTTAGAGATGAAATTAAACCTGGAAATTTAGTTTTTCCTTCACAATTTATTGATTTTGCCAAACAGAGAAAAATGAGTTTTTTTGATGAGATTGGAGAAGTAAGGCATACACCAATGGCTGAACCATATGATAAAAAAATAAGAGAGATACTTTGTAGTTTGTGCGATAAATTAGGATTTAATTATAATAAAGATAAAACACTGATAATTATTGAAGGGCCTAGATTTTCAACAAAAGCAGAAGCTTTTTTATTTAGGCAGTGGGGCGCTGATATTATTGGAATGACTGGTGTTCCTGAATGTATTCTTGCAAATGAAATCAGCTTGCCTTATCAAACAATTGCAATGTCAACTGATTATGACTGCTGGAAAGAAGGTGAGGAGAGTGTCACTTTTGAGATGGTTTTGAAAAGAATGAAGGAAAATGCAGATAAAGTAAAGCAATTATTATTAATTGCAATTCCTAAAATTGCAAATGCTGATTCTGAATTTATCAAAAGTAAGATAAGAACAATTCCTAACTGGCCTAAGCAAGGAGTAATGTTCAGGGATATTACAACACTTCTTGCAGATACAGAAGGAATGAATAAAGTTGTTGAAATTCTTTGTGACAGATATAAGGACAAGAAAATAGATATTGTTGCTGGAATTGAATCAAGAGGATTTATTCTTGGAGCAATACTTGCAAATAAACTTGGGGTTGGTTTTGTTCCAATAAGAAAGAAAGGAAAACTGCCTTATGAAGTTGTAAGAGAAGAATATGCACTTGAATATGGAACAGATGTTATTGAAATGCATAAAGATGCAATAAAATATGGAGAGAGAGTTTTGATTGTTGATGATTTAATTGCTACTTCGGGAACCTGTTTGGCGGCTTGTAATTTAATTAAAAAATTAAGTGGCGATGTTGTTGAGTGTTGTTTTGTTATTGAGTTAGAGGATCTTGGTGGAAGAAAAAAGATGGAATCTGCAGGTTATAGTGTTTTTACAATTGTGGAATTCCAAGGGGAATAAATCTATATTAAAATTTTAATGTCCGAAATTAAACCACTTACTTTAGTAAGTGGATATTCTTTTGGTGTTTTAATTTCGGAGCATCCTAAAAACAAGTGCCAATCAAACCACACACTTTAGTTGTGTGGTGGCACATTGTTTTTTTGATAATTGAAACATATAATTGTATTTATACTCTTATTTTTTCTATTATTATAAAATGGGATATAGAGTAGGAAGAGTAGATGGAGAAATTAGCGGATATGGGCATAAATATATTATTGTAAGAGTTGAGAATGCCACTGATAAAGCAGGGAGTGATTTGGTTTATTATTCTCATAAAATTGATAGATTAGGAAATCCTGATTTTGATGAAATAGCAAGAAATTTTGGTTTAGAGGATTTAGAGAATATTGTTGCTGTTGGAATTATTGATAATGCTGGAGGCGGGGCTGGTTTTTTAGGAATTTGGTCTTCAAATGATTCTAGAGGGGCTAAAAAAGAATTAATGAGAAATTTTGAAGAATTGCTTCTTAAAGAATATCCCGGCATAGAACAGGCTGTTAATTTTTGCCCTGATTCTGTTCTTGATAAGGAATAATTATATATTTTTTAGCATGAAAATTCTTATATACAAGTATTGTTTTCTTAATATATGAATCAAGTGAATATAGAAGAAGATTCCAGAGATATGTTCAGCTATGAATTTTGTTTTTGGGTTTTGGTAGTATGCATTATATTTATTGCTATTGGTTTTTTATTCCCTTTTTTATATTTGTCTAAGTATGTTGGATTAGTTTTTTTAGTCCTTGTTATTTTAATAAGATTCATTAAAAGTGTTTTTGAGATGGATAGGTGAGAATATATTTTTGATTATAGATTTATTTTTAAACTAATTGTTTATTTATTTTATATGATTAAATTAATTGGAGAATATGAATTAAGAGGAAGTTATTTTTTAGATGGACAAGAAGGATCTCAGGCTGGTGAAGTTTCTTATTGTTCTGATGGTAAATTAGTTGGTTTAGTTAGGGATTCTAATAGTCCTCTTGATTCTAAAAATCCTCGTTATGGGAATGATAAATTATTATTAGGATTACATTTTACTCAAGAAGATGCAATCGCATTCTTAAAATTAGTCCCATTAAAATCTTTTATAGCTCCTGTAATGTGGTATGCTGTTTCTCAAAATCCTTGTGTTGGAAGAAATGAACTTGGTGATATTTATTCTGGACATTGGCAGGTTGCAATGATGTGGACTCCTGCAAATGATCTTCAAGCAGCCTTAGATAGAGGAATGCCTATAATGGATGAATTAAAGGGGTTAGATGTTGAAGGTTTAAGAAAAATTTATTTTAATCCTGAAAGTTTAGCTTTATTAAGAAGTACTGCCATAAAAATGGAACAAGAAGGGAGATTAGGATTTAAAAAAATTAATTGATTAAAAATCCCCCAATTTCATTTTTAACAAAAATTATGAATAGAAAAACTTATATATGTCTAGTAATTATACTTATTATAATCTTCCCCATTGTTCAGCTTAGGTTGAGCAATGGGCATTATCCTTATTATGAATCCGAATTTATTATCTGAAAGAGGCGCACTATTTATTGATGGAGGTTATTTTAATAAAATTTTAAGAAAATACTTTGATAATCCTTCATTGGATTACCTTAAACTCTCTGATAATATTTTTTCTGATTTGAATCTATAGTGAAAGACATAAGTCTTTCCCTAAATAGTCAACGACAAACTGAGGAAATATAAATGTCCTTGACTATAGGCAGACTTAGAACTTACTTTTATTATTGTATGCCTCTTGTTAGGAAAAATAACTCTGATGATGTCTTTAGACTATCCGAAGTTCAAAAATTTTTAACAAAATTAAAGAGATTACCTAGATTTGAAGTTAAACTTGGTAAATTGCAGTTAATTGGAAATCAATTCAAACAAAAAATGATTGATGTTTTAATGTCTTTGGATATCACAAATATGTCTTTTGAAAAACAAATTCAGCATGTAATTTTAATAGCAGGTGATTCTGATTTTATTCCTGCAATAAAAAAAGCAAAGGATTATGGAATTATTGTTCATTTATTTTATCATCCATCTTCTGTTCATAATGAATTATTAGATGAAGTAGATGAACTGCATATAATAAATCAAGAATTGATAGATAATTGCAGGATGATTGCTTAGCCTGATTATGTTACTTTCAAAGTTTTCTTTTAAAAATCTCCAAGCTTCATCTGCTTTTTTCCATTCATTATTTCTTTTGTGTTAATGCTGAAAACTTCAAAGATGTTTTCAACTGCGGGAAGGATTTGATTATTGAGGTAATAATTTATATCATATTCTCCAGGTTCGTCTGGAAGTTTTGCTCTTTCTCTTATTGGGCCTCTTGTTTTTCCTTTTTTTGTTTTTTGATAAGATTCTGGTTCTGCAATGTAATATTGCATTAACATTCCAATGTCAACAGGCATTCCTTTTTCTCTCATTTTTTTTGCAATTGCTACATGAGGGCTTTCTGATTTGTATTCTTCAATTGATTTTTTTAACTGAGTTCTTATTAAAATTTCTTTTAATTCTATTTTTCTTTCTTTTATCTGCTTTATTATTTTTTTTACATACTCCAAAGCAAGTTTTTCATTTCCTTCTTTTAAAACATGCTCTAAAACTTTATTCTGTGTGATTCTTGCCAAGTCACACCAGTCTCTCCTGACTGTTTCAAATCCTCTTATTTTTAACTTGTCTTTTTCATCAATTAAAGCATATTTCTTTTTTGCACCAAAATCACCTGTTCTTTTTGTAACCCAGATTCCTCTTTTGTAAAAATCCTCCAAATCCAGTTCCATTATTCCTGGAAGAGTTTGGTTTATTTCTTTTAGTAATTGCAATGCATCCTGTTTTGTATGTTTATTTAATTTCATTGAAATTGAATCTGTATTATGAACTAGAACATAATTTGCAAAAAATTTATGGTTATCCTCTACTTCAATATCATAAACAAATTCAGGTGTTTTTATTTGTTCAACGGATTTTACTCCTTGTAAATCAAATTCAAAATTTTTAATATTTTTTCTCTTAAATCCATTGGTTTTTGTATTTCCCAATTTGTTTTTTCTATCTAAAATAAAACCTATTTTATCCATAAAATCTTCTTTATTTTTAAGAATTATATTTTTTGATTGACTTCCGTTAGAAAATGTTTTGTTTGTCTTCTTATCCTTATATTTATTGATACTATTTTCTTTGAAAACCGAGTGTGAAATTCCTGCTCTATATAATAACTTTCTAACTTGTTCTATGTAATTATCATATATAGATGTAAATTTTATTATTGGAGCGTTATTTCTTATCATTACACAACCATCTGCTGAAAAAAGTCCTCTTAAAAATGAGGCTATATTTTCTTCTGATTCTTCAAATAACCATCCAGGAATTATTTTCTTTCCCTCTTTATTTCTAAAGTCTTTTGATATTAAATTTATTAGTTTTAATCCATTAACTGTTAAGTCTCCTTTTCTGCATTTACTCCACCAATGGCTTTTAATATATCCAAATCTTTTAAGAGGTTCAATTAGTTTTTTGAATACTTCTTCATTGTCAGAACCTAGTGATAACCTTAGATAATAATCTTTGTTGCACTCATTATGAGATTTATTCCTCATAAAACTTCCATCTCCAATAAAATATCCCATAAACTCATAGACTTCTTTAGGATACTCTTTTGATTTATGATTAATATTGGGTATTGATTTAAGAGTTATAATGCTATTAGCTCTTTTCTTTATTTCTTCAGGTTTTATTTCTATTATTCTCTTTAGGGGATCTTTAGTTTTTCTTGATTGATTATGATGAACTGATTGGTAAGCCATTAATGAATGGTCTTCGGTTACATCAATATGCCAGTTATTTGTGAAATTTACCCTAAACATTTTTTTATTCGAATTATGCCTCATAACATAAATAATGGGTCTAAATGCTGAATTGCCTCTTTCATCTAAAGTTAAGACTTCGATATTTCTTCTAAAATTATATTCCTTGTTGAGAACTGATTTTTGGTCTACTTTTTCAAATAAATTCTCTATTTCTGTTTCATAAATCTTTTCTTTTTCTTTTACTATAACTTTTGTTTCTCCATCTACGCTATCGCTATAGATTACTTCATAACCTTTTTTATTAATTTGTTCAATTGTTTTTTTAGTGAAATCTCTTGAAATAGAAGTTGCTGCTGCAGATGCTTCTGGGCAGTAATATCTTGCTCCAAAAAATCCCTGATAACCATAACTTGCATTTGCCAAAAGTTTGAATGCATTGCTTCTTGCTTTTGTAAATGGATTTGGATTTTTATTATATTCACTTTTGTATTGCTTTCTTTTTTTAATAATATCTTTTAACATTAATGGGAAAAATCCTGGTTGTTTTGAAAAATAAGCTTTTTTTCCAGAAATATCAACTTCCAATGCATTTTTCTGTTTTTTATTAAGAAAAGTTGATTTTGATAAATTATAAGTCACAATTATTGAGGGCCAGTAAGAGGTAAAATCAAAAAAACAGATGTTTTCATATAATCCTGCTTTAGGCTGAAAAACAAAAGCACCTTCATATTTTTCCCTCTCCATCCTCTCTCCAATTTCATCATGCATTGGACGTTTTTCAGCAATTTCATTGAATTTTTCCAGATTATGAATAATATAATTTTCAACATGCGATGACATTCCATCTCTTGAAATATTAAATAATGGCTCCTGGATTATTTTTGTGAATTCCTGCATATCTGGCCATGCTTTTTCACAGAGTTTGTATGTCAGTATTGAATCCTGGAGATTATATTCAAAATAATTTTCCCATTCATCATGGTTTATCTTGGAAGAATGCTTATGCTCCCATTCTTTCTTTTTTTCACCTAAAAGTTCATTTGCAACATCATTTAAAGAGAGTGTTTCAGAAGTTAGATATTGAGAGTAATTTGTTTTTATAAATCTTAATAAATCAATATGAATAATTCCTTTTATTCTCACTGTAAGCATTCTTCCTCTTGAAAATACTGGTTGAGAATTATCAATTCCAATGTTTAGTTTCATTTGATTATGCTCTGCTCTTGCTCTTAGATAAGGCAGGTCAAATTCATCTGAAAAATATCCAACTAAAATATCAGGAGAATACTGCTTTACATGCTTTACAAATGCTTTAAGCATTTGTTCTTCATCTTTGAAACATTCTACAAAAGGAAGTGTGGATTGTTTTTTCCAGGTTAAAACTTTATTAAAATCTTTTCCCACCAAAGAAATCATTAGAATCTGGCCTTTTCCTATTTCAAAATCATCTGTTTCAATATCATAGGCAAGAATTTTAGGTGTAAATTCAGGCTGCTGATTTGCTGGCAATTCTTCAATTTTTTCAGTTTTTATGCAGATATCAGTATCAAGACATGAATCAATCCCCCCAAACTCAGGGCTGTTGTTTAACAACTCTCCTTCAATTTTATACCAAACCAATGGTTTAAGTTTTCTTTCTAGAATATATTTTGTTATAAAACCTAAATCATATTCTCTTCTTTTTTCTATTTCTTTAAAACCAATATGGTCTGCAATATCATGAGCATCTTTGAGATTTGTTACAAAAATCTTAATTGCCTTTACAGGCTTTCCCATGTAATTTTTCCCATGAATTTCTGTTTTTAATACATAAGATATTCTGTTTTCTTTTTCTATTTTTATTTTTTCTATTTTTTCCTGAACTTGCTTGATTTTTTTATCTTTTACATTATTATGCAAGATTGCCCAGAAATAAATATCACAGGAATCTATTATAACTGCTTTCTTGCCTGTTTCTGTCCTGCCTGTTATTTTTGCATAAGTCTTGCCGTTATAATCAAAATAATCATAATCTAAGGGGATAAAATTAATTTGGGTTTGCATTAAATAAATAAGAATGAGAGTTATTTAAAACTAAAGTATTCAGATATTTGTTTATTATGTCACTTTATAGTAATTACTATTAGAAAGATTTATAAGGGCAAGATTTATAATAGAATCAATTAGTAAAGGATAAAATGGTAGGAAGATTAAAATTTGCAGATGAAAGTGAAACTGAAAGTGATGTTCAGGGTGTTGTTAGAGACAAAGTTATAAATTTAGCCCAATCTCAAAAGGGATTGTATATTGTAGGTTTGCCTTTGCAATTGCCAGAAGCTGATAAATATTTACATCCAACATATAGTAAAATTGAAAAAATTGGGGGAAGTCGTGCTTCAACGGGATTAGAATCTGTTTCTCATTTGTTATTCAGGCAACTTAGTGGAAGAGAATCTTTAGCAAGACAAGTGATGGCTGCATTAAACAGGACAACTGATGATAATGCTGGGAAATATGCATTTCTTTATGAAACGCCTGAATTTGAATCTGATAGTGGAGGAAAACTAACTCACCCTGAAGTTCAATTTCAAAGAAATATGCATCTGGCATTGGAAATTGCAGAACATCTTAAAATTAAATTGAATCATAAGGTTGGTGAAATTATAACAAATTCTGATATGGACCCAAGAGAATATGGGTTTAGAAATTATACAGGAAGAGTTCTTGCAAGAAACTTTTTATATGATGTTGCTGATGATATTTTGCATGGAAGAAGATAATAAGGAAAAATACTATTCTGGTAATTTGTAAATTGATTTAAAATTTCATAAATTCACTTTTTAATATCTTGATATTTTAGTTATGATTTCTGGATATAAATTGACTTGTTATTTAAGGTTTATTTCTTGTTTATCCTTATTAGACAGAAAGATATATAAACCTAATAACTATTATATTGGTTATATGATAAAATGGTAGAGAGCACAATTTTTACAGATAAAGAATTAAAAGTTATTAATAAAAAAATGAATAATAAAAAGCTAAATCAGACTGATTCAAATTATTTATACAAGTTTATCAGGCCTAAACTTAAAGAAATTGAATCTATAGATGCGAAATATCTGCTTGATAAAATGGAATACAATCAAAAAATTATGTCAATTGAAAATAAAATAAAAAAAATAATACTTGAAACTATAAAAAATGTTGATTCAATTATACTTTATGGCTCTGTTGTACAAAATAATTACAAAAATTATAATGATGTTGATATTATAGTTGCTACAGAAAGAAAACTCTATAAATCTGAGATAAAAAAATGGAAAAAAATATCAGAATTGAAAAATATCCTTCAAAAGCATGGAATAATTTCAGATATACAGATTATTTCTAAAAAAGCTTTAGAGTATAATTCTGCGAGAAATCCAAGTCTAATTTATCAATTAAAAGATCATAAAGTTATATACGGAAAATTAAAGATTCCTGATAAAAAAGAGATATATAATGCAGATTTACATATGAAGCTAGACTGGAGTGATGTAGAGAATATTGAACCTGAGGGCAATGATATTTATCATGCTTTAAGAAATACTATCTTGGTAAGATTACTTTTAAATAAAGTTATAGATAATAAAAAGCTTAAAGAGTCTTTATATGAAGAATTGAGTAAAAATTTAATTGAAAGACTAAAAAATAATCAACAGTCTAAGGAGGAAAAAAGATATGCTTTGAACTATTTAAAAAATTTAATTGAAGATACAAGAAAACAAATTAAAGGTGGTTTATGGGAAAAAATAGAATTGTAAGGATACTGGGCAAATTGATAGCAGGCATGATTGCTCACAGAATTTTAGAAAAATATTCTAATAAAAAAGAAAGTCTAAATCATTTAAGAATGGAAGTTAATAATTATAGAGACAATATTTATGAATACTTCAAGAAATTTAACTGGAATACAGATGACAAAAAAAGAATAAAAGAAAAAACATTAAAAAATTTGAAAAGTGAATTTAAAAAACCTCATTTTTCTGATGTAAAATTTCCTATGAATGAAGCAGAAAAATTTATCGATGAGACTTTGAAAGAGATTTTTGTTTTTTAAATTGGAATGTCATGTTTAAATATGCCACTTTTAAGTAATTACAATGGAAAGGTTTATAAATATCAAATTTTTAGAAAACAGAATGGAACAAACAAAAATAATTGATAGAACTTGGAGAAGTAACCCACCTTATAATCCTAAATCTCTTGAAGATTTTTTTGAAAAAGCTGGCAGGGGGCCTGTATTTAGTGGGGGATATTCAGCAGAACAGATTAGAATGGAAAAGATTCTTAATTCTGCAAGAAAGCTTAAAAGAAGATTATTAGGATTATGCGGAACAACTGCTACAAAATCAGTAGAAGAAGTTGCTGATGCTTTAACGAAATTAGGAGTGTCTAGGGGTAGTGATGAATCTCCACATATGGCAGAATCTTTAGATGGTCGGGATATAGTTTATTGGGTGGGTAGACTACATGGACCTTTGATTTTTGTGGCTGATGATCGTATTCCAGAGAATGTTGATTATATGCGTTTTGTAAAAGCAGCAAAAGATAGATTCAGAATATATGTTTTAAATGAAAATACTTCTCAATTTGGAGATGATTTTGTTAGATAAAAACTGTTGAATTTAACAATTTAAAATAAATAATTTTATTAATCCCCTACTTGTTATTATTTCATGGGTTTGCAAATAAGCGAGATAATAACCAAAAAGGAAATTCAATTTTCAGATTTAAAAGGAAAGACAATTGTTGTTGATGCATTTAATGCAATTTATCAGTTCTTGACTACTATTAGACAGCCTGATGGAACATCTCTTAAAGATTCTAAAGGGAATGTAACAAGCCATTTATCTGGATTATTTTATAGGAATATGAATTTAATTTTAGAAGGCGTGAAACTCATTTATGTTTTTGATGGAAAAGCACCTGAATTAAAAAATAAAACACGGGAATTAAGAATGGATGCCAAGGAAGAGGCAAGAATAAAATATAAGGAAGCAATGGAGAGGGAAGATATTGAAGCAATGGGAAAATATGCTAAGAGTGATGTTTATTTAGATGAGCAGAAAATTAGAGAGAGCAAGGAATTGCTTTTAGCAATGGGAATTGCTGTTGTTCAGGCACCTGGAGAGGGTGAAGCACAGGCAAGTTATATGGCTTCTTCGGAAATGGTTTATGCTGCTGCTTCCCAGGATTATGACTGCCTGATGTTTAAAGCTCCAAAATTAATACAGAATTTATCTCTTGCACGAAAGAGAAAAACAGTTTCAGGTTATAGGGAAGTATTTCCACAGATGATTGAGTTGAAAAGTGTTTTGCATGAACTTGAAATTAATCAAGAGCAATTAATCTGTCTTGGAATCTTGTGTGGAACAGATTATAATCCTGGTGGAGTTAAAGGACTTGGGCCAAAGAAAAGCCTGAAATTTGTCAAAGAGCATAAGACAAAGGAAAAGATATTTGAATCTGTTGAAAAAAGCGAGAAGTTTATTTTGGATTTTGACTGGGTTGCTATTTACAATGAAATTGAAAATCCCTCTCTAGATAAGAAAGTTAAGATTGAGTTTCCAAAGATTGATAAGGATAAAATAAAGAAAATCCTTTTAAAACATGAGTTTAGTGAGGAAAGGATTGATAATCAGCTTCTTAAACTGGATGAGGTTATTGACAGGAAGAAACAAAAGACACTTTTTTGAATAACTTATTAGATGATATGAGAATTCTAGACCGAAAAATAGATTAAAGCCAAAGCTTT
>ERZ1292629.2569-Hain-H43-01um-R1-2569-length-15036-cov-5_pt1 | contig 15036 bp, 18 predicted proteins | sample MGYA00564399_ERZ1292629 | MGnify/ENA primary metagenome ERZ1292629 (study PRJEB36523, sample SAMEA6512636) | groundwater metagenome | collected 2019-01-08 | study: AquaDiva: Metagenomics assemblies of 32 groundwater samples
AGGGTAACTTTGGATCAATCGATGGCGACTCACCTGCCGCAATGCGTTACACCGAAGCGCGCATGTCGCGAATAAGCGATGAACTCCTTTCTGATATCGACAAAGATACAGTCGATTTTATGCCGACGTATGATGGCTCTCGCGATGAACCGATGGTACTCCCCAGTCGCGTACCAAATCTTTTGCTCAACGGATCTTTTGGAATCGCCGTTGGTATGGCAACAAGTATTCCTCCTCACAATCTCACCGAACTTGTCAACGCAACTGCCGCACTTATTGATAACCCAAAACTTACGATCGAAGACTTAATGCACCATGTAAAAGGCCCTGATTTCCCAACGGGTGGTCTTATTTTCAATAAACAAGATATTTATCAAGCGTATGCAACAGGCCGCGGTGGTGTTGTGATGCGAGGTGAGGCAGAAATTGTAGAAAAAGGAAAACATTTTGGTATCGTCATCACGTCGCTTCCCTTCCAAGTCAACAAGGCGGAGCTCATCGAAAAAATCGCAAACATGGTTCACGAGAAAAAAATCGAAGGCATTAAAGACCTTCGCGATGAATCTGACCGAAATGGCCTTACTATTGCAATTGATCTCAAGGCTGACGCCTACCCTCAAAAAATCTTAAATACGCTCTACAAACATACTGACATCGAAAAGGTTTTTCATTTTAATATGCTTGCACTCGTCGGCGGTATTCAACCACAAACACTCACGCTTAAAACGTATCTTGAAGAGTTTATCGCAACGCGTCTTGTGGTTATCGAGCGGCGCACCCGTTATGACTTGAGAATCGCCGAAGAACGCGCGCATATATTAGAAGGCCTCAAGAAAGCGCTCGACCACATCGACGCAATTATTTCAACCATCAAAAAATCGCGCGATCGCGAAGAAGCCCATAAAAACCTTGTACAGAAATTTAAACTATCGGCATTGCAGGCAACCGCAATTCTCGAAATGCGCCTACAAACCCTCTCAGGACTTGAACGCAAAAAAGTAGAAAACGAGCTTGCAGAACTCAAAACACTTATTAAAGAGCTAAAAGCAATTTTGGGCGATCCAAAAAGAATCCGCCAAGTCATTAAAGACGAACTCAAAACTATAAAAGAAAAATATGGCGACGAGCGCAAAACACGCGTTATCGAATCGGGCATTACCACAATTGCCATCGAAGACATGATCCCTGAAGAAGAACAAGTCGTACTCATGACACAATCGGGGTACCTCAAACGTGTTCGCCCACAAGAATTCCGCGCACAGCGTCGTGGTGGCAAAGGCACAGTGGGTGGCGAATGGAAAGAAGAAGATATTGTTTCTCAATTTGCAACGGTGGGCACTCACGATACTCTCCTATTTTTCTCGTCGATCGGAAAAGTATATGAAATAAAAGCATACGAGATACCCGAAAGCTCGCGTATTGCCAAAGGTAAACCGGTCATCAACTTCCTTTCACTCGGACCAAACGAAGAAATTACTTCGATTTTGCCGATACCAAAACAAAAGAAAGGTTCCGCTACCTATTCATTGGTTATGGCGACAAAAACCGGTATGATTAAAAAGACGGACTTCGACTCGCTGACGGATATACGAAAATCAGGCATTCTTGCAATGAAATTGAAAAAGGGAGACGTTCTCGGTTGGGTTCGTATCGCAGAAAAGGGTGATGACATTATGATGTTTACGCGCCGCGGGCAAGCCATTCGCTTCGCTGAGACAAAATTACGTGAAATGGGCCGACAGGCTCAAGGTGTACGCGGTATGAAAATTTCATCGGGAGATTTTGTCATCGGCTGTGAAATCGCGCCAAAGGCAAATACAAATCTAGAAGTGTTTGTTCTAAGTGCAATCGGATTTGGCAAAAAAAGTAAAATACAGGAATTTAAAACACAATCACGAGGCGGATCAGGAGTTAAAGCAATGAATACATCAGAAAAAACAGGCACACTCGTAAGCGCATCGATCCTCGACGGATCGGGCGAAGAATTTATTGCGATCACCGAAAAAGGTAAAACACTTCGTACTTCTATCAAAGAACTTCCTACTCTCAAGCGCGCAACTCAAGGAGTACGCATCATGAAACTTGAACCGGGAGATCGTTTAAGCTCTGTAGCTATTCTTTAAAAAAACTTACTCAATGGAATCCTTTCGCAACCCAGAAGAAACAATTGATTCAATGGACTTCTACGGGCCAATGATTATTGCCGATTTTGGAGCGGGCGTAGGATATTTTTCAATCCCCATCGCAAAAAAAATAGCCAAAGAAGGCATTGTCTACGCGTTTGATATTCAGGAAGCACCCCTCGAGATCCTTCGAAAAAAAGCAACCTCTTCTCATCTTTACAACATACAAACCATGCGCGCCGATCTTGAACGACCGGGCGGAAGTAATCTCGCCCAAGAAAGCATCGATCGTGTAATAATCGCCAACATCTTGTTTCAAGCCACACAAAAACAACAAGTTCTTCAAGAGGCAGTTCGCATACTCAAAAAAGGTGGTAAGATTATTATAGTAGAGTGGAATACTGCAGCAGTACAAGTTTTTGGTCCTCGCGGAGAAGTACGGCTATCAAAAGAACAAATTGAAAACTTTCTTACGCCCATGGGCTGCGCTATAGAAAAAGAATTTTCTATAGGAGACCATCATTCGGGATATGTATACACAAAAAAATAATGAATAAATTTCGAATCATTATTATAATCTTTTCAATCATCACCATTGTTATTGCGCTTATTCTTTTTGGACGTGGAGGCTCTCCAACACCAGGGCAAAATCTTGCAAACGTACCACTCCTTAAAGTATGGGGGACTGCACCGAAACAAATATTTAGCGCCGCATTCGAAAATTATGGAAAAACAACTAAAACTCAAATTGCCTATACTGAAATTGATGCAAATTCTTTTGATACAAAGATTCTCGAAGCGCTTGCATCAAATAATGCCCCTGACGCTATAATCACCGATGCTGACTGGATTATTGAAAATCGCAATAAAATTACTCCGCCTGCCATGACCACTGCGAGAATTGCAGATTTTAAAAATGTATTCGTCGATTCTGTTAGTGCATCGCTCATACTTACAAAGAAAATCGACAAAAATTCCAATGTGACTCCCGATTACATTATAGCGATGCCATTATGGCTTGATCCGATCGTGCTTTTTTGGAACAAAGATATATTTAATGCAGAAAACATCGCACTACCTCCTGCAAACTGGGAAGAATTTTCTACTATTTCAAATAAAATAAAACAAACGGATGCCACTGGCAATGTCCAGCGTGCAGGATCTGCCATGGGGCGCGCAAGCAACATCCCCCGCTATAAAGAAACTTTAGCGCTTCTGACACTCCAACAAGGAGTTGACTCGAAGTTAGGTTTTAATGGAGATAAAAATACTTACAGTAAACTTGAATCGGCTGTACGCTTTTATACTGACTTTAACAAATCAAACTTTTCTTCATACACATGGAACGAAAAACTGCCCGAACCTCAAGATCTTTTTGCGCAAGGCAAATTAGGAATGATGCTTGATTATATGTCGACTTCAAAATTACTAACGGTAAAAAATCCACATCTTTCATTTAATATAGCACTTGCGCCACAACCAAAAGGCTCCGAAGTACCAATTCATACTGCACAAATTATCGCAATCACCGTTCCGGCCGTTTCAAAAAATAATACTGCGGCTTGGAATTTCGCAACATGGCTCGCGGGGAGCGCCCCTGCAGTTTCTTTTCTTGATGGCCAAACCATTGCTCCAGCACGTCGGGATGTTTTGCGAAATGCAAAAGTTTCTGCAAACTCCTTATACCCCATCATAAAAGAAACAAGCCTCAATACACGACGATTTCGAGATCTTGTACCTGCCCAAACCTCTGCGATTCTCGCGAACATGCTTGATTCAATTGCTGATGGGCGCTCAACAATATCTGAAAGTTTAACAGACGCCCTAAGACGCATCACACGAGCTAACAAAGAAAATATACAATGAGAAAAAAAGTTACAATTATTTTTTCGGTGATTCTATTTTTTATTGTCATTGCTACATATGTGCACGCCGCAGGCTTTGCTCCCACCGATGGTCTTGTCCCAGTCGGATGTCAGGCGGGTTGCCCATGCACACTCTGTGACCTCTATACACTTGCTTTAAATATTGAACGCTTTCTGCTTTATGGTATTGCGATACCGATAGCGGCGATCGCCATATTGTACGGTGGAGTAATGATGATGACATCGGCTGGGAGTGAGCAAAAAATTACAGCTGGCAAAGCAGCAATTTCCAACGCTATCATCGGCCTTGCGCTTGCGTTCTTTGCATGGGTGATCATTAATGCGCTTTTGGTAACATTAACTTTTCAAATTGGCTTCGGTGAGAAGGGAACAAGTCTTAAAAACTGGTTTGTTCCCCCCGAGTGTACATCTGGAGGTGGAAAATCATGCAACACAGATTTGCCTGTTTTGCCTCCGGGTGGAGGTCCACCGCCAGGCAATCAACCTCCTGCAACGTGCGGCACGGGTGCTGGAATCTGTGACCCTGACGAAACCGTAGCAAACTGCGCGATTGATTGTGATAAACCTGGTGTTTGCGGAAATGGCATTTGTGACATGCCAGGGCCTGAAAGTAATATTTCTACCGATCCTAATTACTGTGCTCGAGATTGTGCATCAGGCTCAACTCAACATCAAGCAGTACTTGATAGACTCTTAAACGAAGGCGTTCGTGTAAGCTCTACAAAATGTGGAATAAGCGGAACACCAGCCGCTGATGCATGTCTGCGTGCCTGCACTCAAACCGAAACGAACTGTACATTTCTTGGAGGAATTTCACAAGATACCGTCGATAAACTTATTATTGCAAACAATCTTTGTGGCGCTACGTGTATTATAGTTACCGCCGGCACTGAAGCAGGTCATTTATCCCATGGCCCATCAAATATAGTTGATGTCGATTACAACTTTTCGGCGATTAATGCTCTTTCTGGCCCTCCGCTTAATTTACTAATCAATGCGAAGTATAACACTGGCCTTACGTGCGAACCGCCTGGCGGCGGAAGTACTATCGTGACTTGTGGCGCTGGTGCAGGAGTAATACATGTCGAATTCTAAAAAAACAATTTTTATATCACTGCTGTTGCTTCTTACAGCTTCTTTTGTTGTGCATGCCAAAGAGCCAGACAATTATTCAAACTACCTTCACTTAACGTGTGGTTCGGGCGAGCAATCGATAGCGAATTGCATCGAGACTATTGTAAAATACATCATCACGCTCGCCTTCCCTGTTGCGGTAATCTTTCTTATAATCTCTGGTTTTCTATTTGTAACCTCCGGTGGCGACCCGGGCAAGCTTGAAAAAGCGAAAAAAACCCTCACCTGGACGATTATTGGCATTGCGGTGGCGGTCGGCGCATGGACCTTGGCAATCGCATTTAAAACCTTTTTTGAAACGCTCTAAGGCCATGCCCCCACACCAACCAGCGCAAAACAATATACGCAAAAAGAATAATGGCTTTTTGGTGTGGGGGTACGCTATCCACAGGCACTTTCCAAACAACAAAACATTCGGTATACTAATAACAGCCTTTCTTTTAATGTACAGAGGCGTGCGGGCAGCTCCGGATCCGTTTACAGCACCAACTAGTTCACATGAATTTGCAACGATATTGCAAAGTATTATGAAATGGGTTGTGGCTATCGGCGTACCGACTGTAATTTTTTTCATTATTCTTACTGGCATATACTTTGTACTCGCCCAAGGTAATGAAGAAAAATTAAAAAAAGCGCGCTCTATGCTTATCTATACATTAATTGGAGCGGTAATTATCGCAGGAGCCTCTGTAATTGCAAGCGCGATAATCGATTTTGCGGAAAGCCTCACAGGAGGCTCATAAAAAATATATTTGTCTTAAAAGGTCGAGTGATTCTTAACCTTAAAAAATTATAAAAAATTAATAATAAAATAATTAACTTATGAAAAGATTTATTATAGCAAGTCTTGCCTTACTTCCATTTTCAGCGTTAGCGTTTACAGCGCAATCAGGGGCACTTACGGAAGTTACAACCTTCATTCAGGAAGCGATCATTCCGTTCCTTATCGTCATCGCAACTCTTGTATTTCTTTTTGGTATTATCCGATACGTTACTGCGGGGGGAGACGAAGAAAAAACAAAACAGGGTCGCAATTTAATGATTTTTGGAATTATTGCACTTGCAGTCATGATTTCAGTGTGGGGTATTGTCAAATTTGTTGTTCAAGCCACTGGTTTTGGTGATACAGCTATACCTGGCGGCATTGGTGATCAGTCCGGATTCCAATAACATTATTTTGGGTTAAAAACAAAATCCGCCAGCTGGCGGATTTTGTTTTTAACCAAATTCCATTTATACTAGAATTGATATGAGAAAATTAAGACCACTCCTATTAGTAGCGCTGACTCTGATTCCACTTACAATAAATGCCGCTACCGTAGAAGATATATTTGATGCATTCGGCAGTTTCTTTCTTGAGGCCATAACATTTCTTATCGCCGTCGCAACGGCTGTATTTATGTGGGGTATTATTCGATATTTAAGTGCATCGGGTGACGAAGAAAAATTACGCCAAGGGCGCCAAATTATTATCTATGGTATTATTGGGCTTGCGATGATAATGAGTGTCTGGGGCATTGTAAAACTTATTGTAGAATCGTTTGGGTTACAAGAAAATGAATTTCCAAGTGTTATTGAACCGCTTTAAAAATCTTTTATACTCTACAATCAGCATGGCGATACTACTCGCCGTGCCATTTACCTATGTATACGCGGACGCTACAGACGCTACCGTTGGAGGCATTATGCAAATAATTATCGATCGCATTATTATGCCGTTTATTACTGTACTCATTACGTTTGCTACCCTTGTCTTTATTTGGGGTGTTATCGAATACATTGCAAAGTCAGATAGCGACGAAGGCCGAAGTACGGGGCGCCGCCATATGATGTGGGGCATCATTGGCCTTGTGATCATGATTGGTGCCGCTACAATTTTTTATGTAATCAAAAACTTTTGGGATAGTATCGGCTGATGTACCGCGGGTGGCCTGCCTGAACGACTGTTCAGTCGGGTGGGGATTCGGTTTGCTTTGTCAGCAAACCCGCAGATTCTCGCTTGAAGCAATGCCGCTCGAATCTGGTTCGAATCCTCTCATCTCGAAAACAAACTCAAAAAAATCCAGAAAAATCTGGAATTTTTTGAGTTTGTGCCGCGGGTGGGATTCGATTTTCTTCACGAAAATCCCTCGGAATGCCGTCGTGGCATTCCGTTCGAATCCCAACTATAATTTATTGTCGTTCCGACTGTGCCGCGGGTGGGATTCGAACCCACAAACCCTTTCGGGTCAAGGATTTTAAGTCCTCTGCGTAAACCGTTCCGCCACCGCGGCATTCTTACTTTGGCTTGCCATGAGCAAAGTCGAAGTGTGCGGTCAGGGGGAGTCACTTCGCCTTACCGGCGAAGCCACGGAGCCTCACTCAAACCACTGGCGTTCAGCTCCGGTTCGCCTCCCCAGATTTTTACTGGGCGTGCCGCCCTACATTGCGGTCAGGGGGAGTCGAACCCCCGTCTCGTCCTTGGCAAGGACGCATAATAGCCATTATACGATGACCGCGCTGAGCGCGATCCAACCCCGCTAAGCGGGGTGACCGCATGAATCCAAAAATCTTCAGTCACTATAACAAAAAGCGGCAAGTTTTTCTAGTGCGTACAGCCACGCCCCCCCTCAATTCATTTTTGCTCTCTCGCCAAGAAACTGATAGCATTACGAATATGGAAGGAACTTCAACATTTCATCCTACAGAATCCACTGATTCCAATTCGGAAAATCAAGAAGAATTGAGTGTAGCCGAAAAAGCACAATTAATTCGTACATCGAATTCATTTTCGGAACTATATCAGGCCATTGAGAAAATTGGAGTAATACGTGGCAGTCAGGAAACTTTTGAGCCAGATCGTCTGATAAATATCATAGATCGCGTGCGACACGGTAAATTGACTATTGATTACGTGACTCAAACACATCGTATACGTGATGCTGTAGAGCGCCTCTTAGAAAATAAGCCCACCGATCCTCCTAAAACCCGCGAAGCCGCCGTTGAAACAGAAAAAGGAAGCTTGAAAGTTGAAAATCCCGCGGGACCTATTGAACCTCTCACCGATGAGGAAAGAAATTTTATTTCAAAAGCGGAAGCAGACTATATTTTTATGCAAAATTTATCTGATGATAATGAACGCATCGAGCACTATGATCTCTTAAAAAGAAAATCCGAACGAATTTCTAGTATAAGCGACCCTGTTTCATTTGAGCTCCTACGAGATGCGCTTGCTTCATCTAGTGGAATCAAAGACGGAAATGCCATTTTAGAATCCGGCCAACTTTTAAATGATGTTGAGAGCATCCGAAAGGGCGATAAACGCCCGGAGGTTCTCCCTGTCACACTTCGTCATGGAGTAGAAAAGCTTGTCGCCAATGAAGTTTTAAGTAGATTGGAACAAGAAGCCACAGTACCAGTTAAGGATTATGAGTGGGACATTTTCACTCGACAATTCCCGATCGTAGAAGATTTTCTTGGCAACAGATCATCAAAATTTTATGAATATTCGCGAATCGGCGACACGAACTTGCATACACGTGAGGCAGCAATAGACGGAAAGCTTGCATGGTGCGATGGTAAAAAGGCAATTTTCAAATCTACAAGTGGATTTACACTTATTCCGTTCGAAAATATAGTTTTGAGAAATGGAAAAACATTAAAGGAAATAACCGAAAAAGAAAACCAGCAACGTCGCAAATCTCAAAACGCTCCTCGTGCAAGGAGAATCGGCGAATAATTTTTAGAAATATAGGAATTCTTATTGACCAAACACATTATTCACATATTGCATTAGCTGTTCCAATTCATTTTGTTTTAATGCTTTTTGCGTATCATCAAGACTTTCATCTAGCCCAAAAGATTCTTCAATATATAATTTCATGAAAGCCCAGCAAGCTTCTTTAGTTTTTCCTATGCTTTTTAAATAGCCAATTTGCATCTGAAACGCAACACTTTCCATTGCAGTACGTATATACTTTTTACGCTCGTGAACTTTAGATATATACTCACTGGCTTTGTCATCTAAAAAATCATAAAAGGCTACATGCCCTACTTCGTGCACAATCCACGACAGGTTCTCATCATCAATGTTTTCGCTCTCAAATATTTTCTTTTTTAATATTATCGTTTTTGGCTCTACCTCTGATTTTGAATTATTAGAACCAAAAAAAGTTTTCCAATACTCTTCGTTATCTATCACGACCACTTTAATACCATCGGAATTGATATTGTTATTTTCTAAATAGTTTTTAATCTTGCCCCAGTGTTTTAGACTCCCCAACTCCTTTACTTCAAACCTTTTAAAAACTACGAATCTTTCAATGTTCTTGTGCATGTCATCGATATTACTTCCCTGTTCTTCTATCTCTGCCTTATGAGCTACTATGTCTCGTCTTGTTTCTTCTGGCTTGCCATTTAAATACTCGCGTAATTTTTCCTCTGAAGGCCATGTGTTGAGTCGCTCGAAATGCACCAACTTTTGTACTTCTTCAAATGACAAGGGCTCGTCGTTTAACAAAATTTCTTCTCGCCGCAACTCGGATTCATTCTTTTGTTCACCTTCAAGAGACTGCCCTCCCTCAAACATATTTACCATAAGTAAAATATATCAAGATTAAACCAAAAAATCACCAAAAAATTTAACTTGGTAGTTCGACCACAAAGTACACTATGCCTGCCTGTATATATGCGGGTAGGAGGACTCGAACCTCCAAGGGTTGCCCCACACGGTTCTAAGCCGTGCGCCTTTACCAATTTGGCCATACCCGCAAAAATCTCTTTACTTTATTTCGCTTACGCTTTAAACAAGGCACATTTACATCATAGTACATAAAATGAGAAATTTTAATAGAATCAGCTTTCCCAAAACATAAGGTGTAAACAGATTTATTTTTCTCAATCCAGCCTCCATGTATCATTGTATACTTAGTAATTTCTCGCTTTATCCACTCAAGAAAAATTAAGCTTGCCGAACACAAACGCATTTTTAATTGTAAATGCCTGCTCTCTGCATGTTTATGAATATCAATATTTCCATCTCCATCAATACACCCTCGAAAGAAATCAGCGAAATATGTTTCTGGGACTTCTAGCTCTGCAAGAACCTTTGACTTCGCAGGCATAAGCCCAAGCGCTAATAAGAAATCGTAAAAATTTCTATCCCCAAACTGTAAAACGTAATACTTCTTATCTTTAAAACCTCCACGGCTTTTCCGTCCAACTCGATTTTTCAATCCCAAACATTTTTTAAATGTTTGTATCATTTCTTCATCTTTTGAAGTTAAGTTAATATGTCGACCATCTGGCGAGAGATTACCATCCGATGCAATAAGACCTATTGCATAAGCTAAATTTGCTGACCAAACCAACGATACCTTTCCAAGTCGCTTCATACAGTTATTATACCTAAGGCATATAGCGTTTGCCAATGACACTCTGCAAAAAATAAAAATTGAAACTAAAATTCTTGATTGATATTAAAATTCTGAGGCCACGGAGGGAATCGAACCCTCGTATAAGAGTTTTGCAGACTCTTGCCTTACCACTTGGCTACGTGGCCGTACTCAAAATTTTAATATCGTGATCCCGACTTCATTTAGTATAAATAAAAATAGTATGTCGGGGCAAACCCTTGCCGTCGCGCCTCTCGCGCGACCCGCGGCTTCGCCGGCTCAAAGTAAAGCATTTTACTTCTCGCCCACTTGCCTGCCCGCCGAAGCCCGCCTGACACTCGGGCAGGCATCGGCGCAGGCGGGGCTACCGAGCCATTATTTAACATGAAATGAAACCGCGGGTGAATACTTCGATGAAATTCTTGCTCGAATATAATGCTTCGCCTTATTTTCACTCATTTTAAGAGTGTTGGCAACCGCGTCACGCTGATCATCAGGCCACACGCTTACATACACTTTTACTTTACTTGAAGCTTCATTGGGTTCAACATGAATAATAGAAACTAATATATCGTTACTAAATCCACATTCAAAACGAAAAAAATCAGGCAGTGACTCCCGCACAAATGCTGCAAGCCGCTCTCTACGCCTCTCGTTCATCCCGTACGAATTAGGAAACGCTTCAGTCGTGCTTTGAGATAGCGCTTACCCATACCTGATTTAAGATATACTTCTCTCGACCTTGCATCATCCATATCATGACACGCTTCGTAATAAATTATTTCATACGGTCCACGCGTACTTGTATATTTTGATTTTCCATCATTATGCTCCTCGAAGCGTTTCCGTAAATCTTTAGTATAGCCGGTGTAGAAATCTTTGTTTTTCTTGCTTCTTAATATATATGTGTAATACATGTTGCGTTAATTCGTACGGGATTCATTGTAAAATGCGAGAATGTCGCGCTCCTCGATCGCTCGCGACGATTGAACAAGAAGACCTCCCTCTTCCTCCTCTTTAAGCGCGTCCACTGCTGATTTGTTTCTCTGAACACTACTAACCGAACCCGAGCCAACACGTTCACCAGCACGCATAATATCAAACTTTGCATCACGCACAACCTTCCCTTCGCGCACACGCCCACCAATAATACGCCCGCCACCAGTCGATTGAAATGTTTTTAGAACCAATAATTTTCCGAGTTCATCACGAGTAAACTGTTTTGGAACATGAACTTTTAGTTCTGCTAAAATCCATTCTATCGCCTCATAGATAACATCAAATGTTTTTACAGAGACATTGAATCGTTCTGCTAGGTCTGCAGCCTGATTTTTTATTTTTGTATGAAACCCAATAACAAACGCGATGTGCGCCGAAGAAATGGTTTTAATATCATTTTCATTAATATCGCCTACACCTCCCTCAAAAAATCGTACCGGAAGGCCAGCTGGAATTACGCGACGCACCTCGTCTGAGATTGCCTCGAGAGAGCCTGCAACATCGGCCTTCAGCATTATTCCAACTTCCGCGCTTGTCGAATCTGGTACATCTTTTATGATTGGCGCTACGTTGGCGCTCAGATTTTTTTCGAGTTCGTTTTTTGAGTGAAACGCTTGGAACAAAACACCAACATCGGGCACTTTATTAAAACCAACTATCGTAACAGGTGTTGATGGTCCTGCCTCGTCTACGTTCTTCCCAAGCGAATCTTCAAGTATTCGGACGGGTGACAACGCAGACCCCGCGAGTACAAATTCCCCTTTATGCAATGTGCCGTTTGTAACCAACAACATCGCGGACGGTCCGCGGCGTGGGTCGAGATGCGCTTCGATCACAACTCCTTGAGCGAGAATATTTGGATCAGCTTTTAACTCTTCCATTTCCGCCGCGAGCAATACCGTATCAAGAAGCTCATCGATATGCGTTCCTGCCTTCGCAGAGACTTGAACAATCGGCACGGTACCTCCCCACCCCTCAACAAGAATGCCGACTTCAGCAAGCGCTGATTTTACTCGATCGGGATCTGCCGACGGTTTATCGATTTTATTAAGAGCAATAAGGTATGGAATTTCTGCTTTTTTAATAGCCTCATATGCTTCTTTTGTTTGAGGCTTTACACCGTCATCGGCGGCTACTACCAATATTGCAATGTCTGCAACGCGTGCGCCACGCTCACGCATTTTGGAAAACGTTTCGTGCCCCGGCGTATCAAGAAATGTAATATGCCTGTGATTCCAAATTATTTCATATGCACCCAAATGTTGAGTTATCCCACCAGCCTCTGAAGCTACAACATTTGTCTTCCTAATTGTATCAAGAAGCGTCGTTTTCCCATGATCAACATGCCCCAAAATAACCACAATGGGGTGGCGTGCAATTTGTACTGATGTTTCTTTTACATGTGTGGTCATTTTTTTTAATTATCGTTATCCTACAGAACCCGCGCGCGAAAGTGCCTCTTGCTCCTCGCGTGATAATGCATATCGCGACATACCTTTTTCAATCGGTTTTGCGTACATCATGGGCCTTCCCTGCACATAAATCCCTGACAGAGCAAACCCATTGTTGCCGCCATCAAGAAGCGCAATAGCAAAGCTTTGGTCTCCTCCAGCGCCTAAATCTGAAAAAGGATTAAATCGAACAACGCCAATTTTTTGTACTGATTTGAGAAAATTATTCTCAAGCGCAAGAACAGCTTTTTGTAACTCTACCGATTCACTACGCAAAACTCCTAAACGTTCGTGATGGTCACCAACTAACGATTCGATCGTCTTTGCTCTCGCGCCGCCGAATAAAACTTGTAATTTTTTTTCAATGCGCCAAATTCGATATCCAAGAAAAACAATCACAAGACATAAAAAGATAATCGCGAATATCATAATGCACTTTAAAGTAGCATTAAAAAATGCTTCTGTAAAGCGCTGATTTTTAATTTTATTTTTAAAATTATCTATTCAATTATCATTTCGTCCTGTTTTCTAAGACCATTCACGCTGGAATATGCAACAATACTTGCAATAAGCGTTACAAGCCGTGCCGCAGTAACCATCCAGCCATACACAATGCCAGTTTCATCAATGGCTCCTGCAATACCAAGTAATATAAGCGATAGACCCATGAGCATTTGAGCACGACATAAAGGCTCGGCCAAAAGTTTTTTATTCAATATTGAACGAACAAACAAAACAATCGCGCCAATCCACAAAGGAAAAAAACCAATAGTAAACAAACTTAAAGTAACTGGCGACGAAATAATTTGTGCGGCAAAATAATTTGCTGGTTGCGGCTGAACTTTGAATGTAAAAAGTGATGCTAAAAAAAGCGCATACCATATGCCATACACCATGAGAGCTGTTTTTCGTCGTCGCTTGATAAATATCGTCTCCTGCATAAAATATGCAGCGACGACAAGAGACGCCCCAATAAGTGCCTGCGAACAATAGGTACCAACGATCGCGGCTTCCTGAATTTTAAAATATCTAAAAAAATCCATGGATGCGATTATTAGCCATACGAAAGCCATGCCAAACCAGAAAAATGAAAACGACAAAACGGACTGCCCTGCATATCGTGAATCGGCTTTATAATGACTTGTAAATGTTAAAACGCTAAAAATTGCTATCACAAGCGAAACTAAACCAGAAAAAAGGATGCCAACAAACATAGTACCAATATATTAAACAATGACCATATCTTCTTGCTTTCTAAGCCCATACATGCCCATATAGGCAACAATGCTCGCGATAAGAGTCATGAGCCGTACCGCGGTCACCATCCAACCAGTTACAATGCCGATTTCATCCACTCCGCCTGCGGCCCCGATCAAGATCAATGACAACCCCATAAACATATTAAACCTTCTTTCGGGCTCTGATAATTTTAAAGCATTAGATATTGAACGAAAAAAGAGAATTATAGATCCGATCCAAAGCGGGAAAAACCCGACAGTAAAAAGAGTAAGCGTCGTATATGACGTAAGAATCTGTCCAATAAAATAACTTTCAGCTTGAGGTCTTACCCCATATAAAAATAACGACACTAGAAAAACTCCATACCATATACCATATAGAACAAGCGTTGCGCTACGCATACGCCTCGTAAAAAGCACTTCCTTAAAAAAATAAGCAGCAGCAACTATTGATGCTCCAACAAAAAATTGTAAAATATACGTTATCAGTATCGCCATCGACAACTCTCTTTGATACTGAAAAAAATCAATCCCCGCCGTTGCAAACCACGTACCCGCCATACCAAGCCAAAAGAGCGCGCCCGCGAGAACCGAACGAGATACAAATTGCGAATCAATTTTCTTGTAACTAAAAAATGTAAGAATACTAAACAAGCCAACTGCTAACGACACCATCACCGTAAAAAGCATCCCAACAAACATGGGCTTATTATATCACAATGGCGGAGGCGGGAGGATTTACCCATACAAAGCGGTGGGGGTGAGATTCGAACTCACGATACCCTTTCGAGTATACCGCTTTTCGAGAGCGGCGCTTTCAACCACTCAGCCAC
>ERZ1292629.2570-Hain-H43-01um-R1-2570-length-15029-cov-6_pt1 | contig 15029 bp, 15 predicted proteins | sample MGYA00564399_ERZ1292629 | MGnify/ENA primary metagenome ERZ1292629 (study PRJEB36523, sample SAMEA6512636) | groundwater metagenome | collected 2019-01-08 | study: AquaDiva: Metagenomics assemblies of 32 groundwater samples
GGCATGGGTAATTCCACCGCCTCGTTTAAAGTCTCCAAACCCGTGGCTTGAATTTCATAAGCGCCGGTTGGAATTTTTTCATTTATCAATTTCTCCGGCCGCTTGGCTACTTTACCCAAAACTTTGACCACGTATTCCAAACGCAAATCTCCGGCCTCTTTTACCTCCGGACCAAATACTATCTGAACAATCCCACTCCTATCTCGCAAATCAATAAAAACCAACTTCCCATGATCTCGTCTAAAATGCACCCAGCCACACAACTCAACCTCCTCCTCAACTTTTTTTATTATTTCTTTTATTGATGTACGCATTTACTTTTTAATAAAACGGGCTTTGTTTTAAAATCGTAAGTAACTTTATTATTTTCCGCGGCTATAAAACCGAAACGGGCACGGTTCCCGCCTTAGCGGGAGAGTGAAGGTTTTATGCCAGTGAAGTCGCACGCTGGGCGGCCAAACGGTAGAAAAACAATAAAGTTACTACGATATCCACTTTTCAATATTGAAAAACTGCTATAAAATTATATGGTAATGCTTACTTTCGAGCAAATGCTCATTAATTTGATAATCGCTTTGGTTTTAGGCGCCTTAATCGGCGTTGAACGGGAATTCGCGGGCAAAGAAGCCGGCATCCGGACTTCCATGCTTGTCTCAGGCGGCGCCGCTATTTTTTCTATGATCGCCTTATCCCTACCCTACTTTTTAACCCAAAACTCCCCCGAAAATCTAAATGAAGTTATCGCCAGAAACAGCGGCTTTCTAGCCATCATCGCTAATATCGTGGTTGGCATTGGTTTTTTAGGCGCCGGCATTATTATTAAATACAAAAACCATGTTCACGGCCTAACCACCGCGGCTGATATCTGGATGACTTCGGCTATTGGTGTCTTGGTTGGCATCGGCTTAATCCAATTCGCAGTTGCCTCCGCCATTCTTGTATCTGGTTTACTTTACCTAATGCGCAAAATAAGAATTTCAGAAAAAATTGACAAGGACTTCCCCGGCAAAGACGACGACTAAAATTAGATTTATATATTCCGAATCCCACTGCGAAAGGAAGCGACCAAAATTAAAAAACAGCCAGAGAAAATATTCTCCGACTGTTATTTGATGAAATACCACTTCATCACTTAAGGGCAAACCTGTATTCTAAAGAAATCCAAACCGCAACCGGTTGCTTATTTTGCATTGCCGGTTTCCATTTGGTCTGCTTAGCCACAACTAATGCTGCCTCTTCAAACCCAGCGTTAGCGCCTGATTCCTTTAAAATTTTAGCATCCTTAACATCCCCATTTTTGTCAACCAACATTCTTATCCACACCGATCCCTCGATACCTGCTTTCTGCGCGATTTCAGGATAATTTGGTTTGACAAATTTGATATTTACCGGCAATTCCTCCACTGCCACAAACTCATCCGAGTCAGGAAAAAACTCTTTAGTATTCGGACTTTGAAAAACCAGGCTGTCACCTTCTCCAATATCAACAGGAGAAGGTATATTAGCAAAATCTTCCTGCGAAACCACCAAAAAATCCTCAACCACTTCCTTATCTGGCGCTGCCTCAGGAAGAGTGAATTTGGGCAGGACAATATCCCGAGATACCTTAATCTGCGTTGGTTTAATAGCTACCGATGGTGGCGCCCCAAGCTCGGAAATATCCCTGATTATCAAAGTAGGAACGTTCACCACCTCCGCTCCCAAAATCGCCTTGATAATAAGGATGATGACAAATATCAAAACGACCGCGCCAAGCACCAATCCAAAAGCACTGGCGAAATTTTTTTGATAACTGCTTTTTAACTCCCAAGCTCCAATGAGCGATCTCTTCCCTAGAATTGCTACCGTATTCATAAAAAATCTATCTCCTCTCTAATCTAGTTATGAATTTCCAATTAACAAAAAGTTCATTCCCACAATATTCTATTGTCAAAATACCCCTTTACTATCTTAAATATCCCACATTTAAAACTATTTAGCAATATAAAATCTCCATTTTCTCCTCGCCCAATACAAACCCGCGTAACCCACACCCACCCGCGCGCCTCTTTTGATTCTTAATTCATGCACACCCTTCGCAGCTTTAATGAAGTAGGAATTCTTAATTCTATTTCTATCCTCAAGCCAAAGTCCTGATTTTCTAGTTGCCACCAAACCATTCAATTTTTTATTAATTCTTAAAAATTTGGTTAATTTAGCTGGCCCGTCTAAGTTTTTACTTTTGTAAAAATTTTGTCGGGCCGGTCCACTCAAAACCGCCTTCAGCTCGCCGGAGCTATCAATAGCAGAGACAGCCCTAATAAGTACCGCCGCCGGATAATCTCTTTCACGAGTGACGATATTTAACATCCAGTGCATGCCGTAGGTAAAATAAACATACCAACGCCCCGCCTCACCAAACATCGGCTCATTTCTTTTAGTTTTGCCTCGACTCGCATGCGACGCCTTATCGTTAAATCCATCATACGCCTCAACTTCAGTAATCATTAAAACAATCTCCCGCTGGTTGATTCTCCGAACTAAAAATTTTCCCAATAAATCTTTGGCAACTTTCTCTGTTGGCCTCTCAAAAAATTTTTTACCCAACATTTTTTTCATGTCTCTATCATAACAAAATACCCCGGCTTTCGCCGGGGCATCTTGAGCAACTAATAAACCGGATTCTGTATTCCGCTAAAAAACGGAATTGATAATCATTTATCTGGGCCCTTGATTTCTCGCGGGCTCTATGCGGCACTCCCCGCCATAGGCGGGGCACGGCCTTGCACCCGAGTAAGGATTTAGCCGTTTCACCTCTGTTTTTTTATCCTTATCACAGAGTTAGACCAACTAGCTTAGGATTGGGTCTTCTTAACTCTTTCGAATCAAGACGTCACTGCTCGCACCTCTACGCTTACGCGCGACGGCTGTTAGCCGCTACCTTTTTAAATATTGGTTTCCCAATAAGTGAGTGTCCGGATTTTCCTCCCCGCCAAAGCAGGGCAATTATCTAAGTTACCAAAATAATTCTATCCTAAAATAAAAATTAGTCAAATTTACTAAAAAATTCTGTAAACAACTCCACTATTTACACCCACACTCGCAAGAACCATCGGATTTTTCATGTTTATGCCCGCAACGCGAACATTTTTTTAAGTCCGTTAGGTGATTATGCTCGGTGTGCATCCCGCAGGCGCAATGGCACGCGTGGCAATCCTTATTTTTATCCTCCATAAGATGCCAAAAAATTACTTGATTCCCAAAAAATCAGCCACCCGGTCTCTGTCAAAACCCACCACAATCTTGCCGCCAATATCAATTACCGGCACCCCAAGCTGGCCGGACTTATGAACCATTTCTTCTCGCGCTTTCATGTCAAGCGCCACATCTTTCTCTTCATATTCCACTCCCTTCTCCTTAAAAAAGGCCTTAGCCATTTTGCAGTAAACGCAAGTTGACGTTGAATAAATTATTACTTTAGTCATTACTCCTATTTTACTTCCATATTTTTGTATTCGTCAAGAAGCGCGGAACCTTAATTTTTGTCACTCCCCTATCCCAAAGAATTTAACGCCTGATTAACCAACCAATCCGCCCGTTTATTCTCTTCACGAGGAATATATTTAAACTCCACTTTCTTAAAATCCAGCTGCAAATTCCACGCCTCTAAAAAAAGTGGCTGGAGTTCCGGCTCTTTAATTTTATATTCACCGTTTAATTGTTTCACTATAAGCTCACTGTCCATCCGCACCTCAATTTCTGCCTCACGAGCTTTTGCTTTACCAATTAAATGTTTAACTTTTTTAAGCGCAAAAACAACCGCCATATATTCAGCCTGATTATTAGTCCTCTCCCCTAAATACTCAGAATATTCTTTATCACCCACAACTACTCCAATTGCTGAAGGGCCGGGATTACCACGAGAACCGCCATCGGTATAAATAACAAGTTTTTTATCAGAAAATAATTTATTAGATTTAACCATATTAATATTTATATTATAACCGATAACTTTTTGAGATTAAAAAGCATCTAAACCAAAATTAGAAAATGGAAAATTTTTTGATTTTGCGCGGCTATGAGGCCGAGCGGGCATGGTTTCCGGCTCTGCCGGAAGAGCGAGGCCGAATACCAATAAGTCCCGTCGCTGGAGGGACGAATGGTAGCAAAAATAAAAAAATTTCCATTTCTTACCCGAAAAAATTATAGAATTAAAATTTTCCATCATTTATTTTGCAAAAATTCAATCAATTCTTTCACAATCACGAACCCCTGCTCCCTAGATTTGATTCCCGCAATCCCCGCCGCCCGCCTATGTCCGCCGCCACCATATTTACTTTTCAAATAACGGCCAAGATCAATTCTAGAGGATTCTTTTTGCCAAGGATTTCCGCCAACCGATATCCTGAAATGCCCTTTGTCTTCCATAAACGTAATCACGTAGCGAACGCCAGGATAAAGGTAATGGGGCGCGAACCTAACCCGAATCACTTTACTTTGAGTCAAATCCAAAAAAACCACCCTGTCATATACCTGAAGATTCTCTTGAGCGTACAAAACGCCCCTCCGAATCTTTTCCCGCTCTTTTTTCAAAACCACCTTAACTCTCTTTAATTTCAATATCTCCTCGACTGATTTCTCACTCATCATTCGAATTAACCACTCCAAAGAGTCGCCTCCGCCCGAGGCCTGTTCAATAAAAACGTCTAGCTTAAGCCCAGGTTTTTCTAACTCAATGGTCTCTTTTGCCGAAGCGTATTCCGCCGCGTCAACTACATCTGCCCAAAAAACCAACTCCCGAATTTTTTTAGAGGCCCGATAACCAAATTTCTTTGTGAGTACATCTAAAACCAAACCCGCGCAGGATTTAAATTTAAAGTTTAAGTGATAATATTGAGTGGGCTTAAATTTTTTTCTCCATTCATCTTTAATAAAAGTCGTGGAATGATGGTCAAAAAAAAATTTGGCCCGAGGGTGGAAATAAAAATCAAAAATCGCTGTTGGATTTTTTGAACCTCGAACCATCTTATCCCAATTTTTTGCCATCCAGTGGTCTACTGGGTAAAAATTAGCAATATCGTCGCCTTGTTTTTTTAAAAAATCCAAAAAAACCGCTGCCGAAACCCGGCCATCCATATCATTGTGAAAATAAACATCATAACGCATATAATAATTAATCTAATTATTCTAATTGACCTAATTAATCTAATCAATATCCAAAGCTTTAATACCCGGAAGTTTTTTATTCGCCAAAAATTCTAGCATTGCTCCCCCGCCGGTGGAAACAAAACTAAACTTTTTATCCAATTTGTGTTTCTTCAAAAACATTACTGTCTCTCCTCCCCCGACCAAGGAAAAACACTTTTTATTTTTCGCGACTGCTCTTGCCACCGCCAGCGTTCCCCGCCGAAAATTTTTATCTTCCATTAAACCGAGCGGCCCGTTCCAAATTACTGTTCCCGCTCGCCCAATCTCCTTGGCAAACAGTTTTTCGGTTTCTAGCCCAATGTCTAAAATTTTCTTACCCCTTATCCGAAAATCAACCGGTAAAACTATATTTTTATAACGCGCGATTGAGGCGTAGTGATTTTTGTTTTTCAAATCTGCCACCGATTCTCCAATATTGAGTCCTCGCGCCGCTAAAATAGTGTTCGCCACCGCTCCACCTAAAATTATCCGATTGGCTTTGCCGTGAAAATTTTTCAAAATTTCCACCTTGTCGCTCGGTTTTCCTCCACCCACTACCAAAACTAGAGGTTTTTTGGGATTTCTCATCACATGAGACAAATTCTTCATTTCTGCCTCAAGTCCCAACCCAGCGTAACTCGGCAAAAACCGAGTAATTGCCGCCACTGAAGCATCTTTCCGGTGAGAAATGGCAAAGCCATCATTCACAAAAAAATTGCCTAAACCAGCCAATTTTTTAGCTAAAACCGGACTATTCTGATATTCCTCTTTCAAAAACCGAATATTCTCCAAAACAAAAACCGAACCCGTAGGAGATTTATCTAAAATTTTTTTAATCTCGCCAAACCTAAAATGTGGAATAAAATGAACCTTTTTGCCCAATAGTTTCCCCAAAAATCCTGCATCCTTCTTTAAGCTAAATTTATTTTTATTTGCGATTTGCGATTTTCCTCCGAAGGAGGATCCGCCTCTGGCGGAGCGATTTGCTGCCGTAGGGCGGCCTTTATGACTTACCACCAAAATCTTCACGTTCGCGCGGAGCAAAAACTTCAAAGTCGGCAAAGCGGTCTTCATCCGCCAATCATCCTCGGTATTAAAATCCAACCGCACAATCGCCGTTCCGGTTAAATCCTTTTTATCCGCCTTACTCAAAAAATGTATCACTTCTAAAAATTATACCTAAAATTAGGAATTATTTAAATAAAAAAACGATTATTAAATCATCTCAAACAATCTACTAATTCATTCATATCATTCAAACATCTAACACCTCGTCCTAGTGGCTAGTGGCCAACTTACTCTCTCAACCTCCGATAAATCTCTGCCTCAACTTCTTGCCGACTAACTCCATATTTCCCCCGAGAATACTCTTTGAGTTGATGAATTAAATCCGCGTTGCCTTTCTCAAGCGGCATAGTTTTAATATTAAACGGCCGAGAGGTCTCCCCTTTAATCAAAATTTTTGCGTAAGCGTTAAAGTTATCAATATTCACTAAATCATTGCGATCGAAAATCGGCTCAAACTGTTTAAGTAAGAATTCCGCGTCCTGCACTCCCACTCTAAAAACCACCATCGAGCCGACATTGCCAAAAACCGCGTCTCTTATCTTTTCGGTAAGTTGCGCGATAAACTGATGGGCAATCGTTAAACTCAAGCGATATTTTCTGGCTTCAGACAAAATCGTCGCAATCGAATCAGTGGTAAAATTCTGAAACTCATCAATGTATAAATTAAAATCTTTTCTCTTTGAAATATCAGGCGTATCCACCCTCGAGAGCGCCGCCATCAAAATTTTACCAGTAATCACCATTCCCAAAAGCCCAGCATTAATATCTCCAATCCTACCTTTAGATAAATTTACCAGTAAAATTTTCCCACTATCCATCGCCTCGCGAAAGTTAAAAGCCGATTTCGGCTGACCAATAATCGGCCGTATATAATCATTCGAAATAAAATTGTTAAATTTGGAAGTGATATAAGGTGTCATATTAGCAAGCGACGCTTCCCCCCCAGCTTTGACTGCTTCCTTTTCCCAGAAATCCACCACCACCGGATTGGCAATCCTCTCAAGTTTTCTCCGCCGATATTCCACGTCCGTAAAAACCCTCGGCACTTCAATTAAAGTGGCTGGCTCATTCGGTAAATCTTCCATCAAAAGTAAAAGCGCGTTTCGCATATACTGCTCAAACATAGGGCCCATCGTCTCTTGAGAAAACAAACGGTTAAAAATTCCCTGCATCTCATTTACAATAAACGTCTTTTCTTCTGGCCGATTAAAATTATAATCCAACATGTTTAGACCCAAGGGCTGGTCTAAATCCGATGGATCAAAATAAATCACATCTTCTATTCGATGAGCTGGAATATGCCCTAAAACCTCTTCCACTAAATCGCCATGCGGGTCAATCATCGCCACCCCTTTACCGTTTCCAATATCTTGAATAATCATATTAGTCATTAAAGTCGATTTGCCGGTACCGGTCTGACCAATAATATAAACGTGCCGCAGACGATCCTCAAAAGTAATCTGGGCCGCGCGATACTCACCCTGAAAACTGCTGCGGCCTAAAATCACTCCTTCGGTCGGCAAATTCGTGGGCGGCGGCGCCTCCTTTGATTTTAGCCACTTCACTTTCGGCGTCTCAGTTGATGAAATCGGCAAATGATAAAAACTGGCAATTTCCTCGGTATTTAAAGTCATTGACTGAGCCGGATCGAATTCACGAAAACTAAAATTGTAAATCAAATTTTTTAAATTCTTGGGCTTAACCACCTTAAAATTATTCCTCTTCGGCGCTCCAAATTGAGAAAAACCAGCGGTTAAACCGTCCAAAAGATCGTTGGCTTGAAAATCAGTTAAAGCTGAAGTCAAAATTCTTACATTCACTTGTAAAATCTGTTTAGAAATTTTGGCCTCCAGGGCCTTAATCGCTTCTTCGTCCATAATTCTGCTCATCTTATTCTCTTTTTCTTCTTCCTGTTTCTTAGTATTTAACGCATCCCCTACTTGTCTTAAAGCAAAACCTAGACCATGGCCAAAAATCTTATCCCACGACTCACCTTTCTTGAATCTCTCGATATAACTCGCCACCCACCTTTTAAAATTATCCGGTTGGGGTCTGGCTAAAATCTGAATCGCCGCGCCTTCGCCCACTTCTCGAACTCTTGAAAAACCGCCCAAGATTGATCCGAAAGAATCCATCTCCAATTCTCGATAAGTTCGAATAGGAAGCGCATGACTTTCTTTCTGCTCTATATAAGCGCCTGAGACCGATCCATCAGCGCTAAAAATATTATAATCAGCTAGTGCCGGCTCCACGATTGCGCCGGGCCAGATACCTTGAACTTGTTTAGTTGCCACCTCGCTTACTAAATGAGGCACCGCCAGATAAAAATGAATCTCCTCTCCAATATGTGGCACCGCCACTTCAAAAATAAATGGTTTTTTACTAGAACTTAAATTACTGATTAATTGTTCAAAACGGTTGATCTCAGTTTTAAAATCTTTTTCCTTGCCAGTGGATGGCCCAACTGAATCTTCTTTAGGAATCTTAATCAAAAACAAAACTAAATTTAGAAGCTCAAACAAATGTTTTTTTCTAAAATATCGAAACAAAAAATAGCCGCCGAGCCCCAAAATTATGCCTCCCAAAACAGCCAAAAAATATTCAAAAAACATATTGCTTCTTATTTAAATACTCCCCTCTCTCTAAAATGATCGTAAAACTTATGGGTAAGCGCTGCATGAAAAGCGTCTAAAATATTCGGGCTGGATTTTCTAACTTCTTCCACAACTTTTACTACTCCTTCTTTATCAACTAAATTTAAAAAATGCTCCACTTCTCTTTTTTGACCCACCGGAACAGCATCTAAATAATGCGAACCCTCTTGCTCCTCCGAAACCTGGCCAAAAGAAGACGGCAAAGGATGCCCGGTTAAATCATGCAAAGCTTTCCTGACGATTTCTTTAGTGGGCAATCCTCCAGTTTCCGAACTGTTTCTGTACTTTTCCACTTCACCCGCCAAGTTATGCGCTTCCGCCTCAAATTGGCCTCTACTTATCTCGGTTTTTTCTTTAAATTGGTCGCTCATATCATAGAAATCCACAGCTTGCTAAAACAACGAATGAGTTATAATTAGCTTGTTTTTAACTCCCTAATTATAACATATAAAAAATCCGACCTGAATCAATATGACCAAGTATATTTTTGTTGTGGGCGGAGTTATGTCTGGAGTGGGCAAAGGAGTGGCCACCGCTTCCATGGCCAAAATTCTGCAATCCAAAGGATTTGAGGTCACCGCTTTAAAAATTGACCCCTATGTGAATGTTGATGCCGGCACTATGTCTCCTACTGAACATGGTGAAGTTTTTGTTTTGAAAGACGGGATGGAATGCGACCAAGATATGGGAAATTATGAACGGTTCTTAAACCGTGAATTCTCAAAAGAAAACTATATGACCACCGGCAGTGTTTATCTTTCAGTTATTAATCGCGAACGCAATTTAGGTTATCATGGCAAACAAGTTGAGGTCGTGCCTCACATTCCTCTTGAAGTTATTGACCGAATCAATATTGCCGTCAAAAAAAATAAAGCGGACATAGCTTTAATTGAAATCGGCGGCACAGTCGGCGAATATCAAAACATTCTTTTTCTTGAAGCCGTCCGCATCCTCAAAGCCAAACAACCCACTAATGTGCTTCTGGCTTTAGTCAGTTTATTTCCGGCTCTGGGCGCCGGTGGAACAGAAATTAAAACTAAACCGACTCAATACGCCATTCGCACTCTTAACTCAGCCGGACTACAACCAGACCTCATAATCGCCAGAGCCAAAAGCCCCTTGGACGAAAAAAAGAAAAAACACCTGGCCTTTAATTGCAATCTCGATGAAAAAGGAATTATCTCCGCTCCCGATGTGGAAAATATCTACGAAATTCCGCTTAACTTTGAAAAAGACCGCCTGGCTGAATTCGTCCTTCGAAAATTAAATCTAAAACCGAAGAAAACCGACATGAAGGAATGGCGGTCATTCATAAAGAAAATCAAATCAGCCACCAAAACTATCTCAATCGGCATTGTCGGCAAATACTTCGGAACCGGAAATTATATTCTAACCGACTCGTATATTTCGGTTATTGAAGCGGTGAAATGCGCCGCTTATAGCGAAAAACTAAAACCTATCATTAAATGGATTAATGCCGAAGAATTCGAAAACTCTAAAAAAGCGTTGAAAGAACTGTCTAAATTCAACGGTGTTATTGTGCCAGGCGGCTTTGGCAGTCGTGGCATTGAGGGAAAAATCAAGGCCATCGAGTATGTTCGAGAACATAAAATTCCCTATCTTGGGCTCTGCTACGGCATGCAACTCGCTATGATAGAATTTGCGCGCCATAAATTAAAACTAAAAAATGCCTCCTCAACAGAAATTGATTCTAAAACCCCTTACCCAGTAATCGATGTTATGTTTGATCAAAAAAGCAAAATAGAAAAAAAGGATTTAGGCGGCTCTATGCGTTTAGGTGACTACCGTTGTCGTATCCTCAAAGATACTCTTGCTAGTCAAGCGTACGGCAAAAATTTAATCACCGAACGCCACCGCCACCGCTATGAATTTAATAATCATTTTAGGGAAAAGTTTGAAAAAAAAGGCATGGTTTTCTCAGGGCTAAATCCCGAACAAAATTTAGTGGAAATCGCCGAACTCCCAAAAAAAGAACATCCTTTTTTCCTGGGTACTCAATTCCATCCGGAATTAAAATCCCGCCCCATGAACCCTCATCCTTTGTTTATCGAATTTATTAAAGCCGGAAGTAAAAAATAAGTTTTGTGTTATTTAAATGTTTTACCTACTAAAAATCCGCCATCAGGCGAATTTTTAAAACAAATTAAATTTTCTAAATTTTAACAACTTCCACTTCCGTAAATCTCTGCCGGTGTCCCTTCTTCTTTCTATATCTCGTCTTCGAATGATACCTAAATACTATTTTCTTTTTATCTTTCCCCTGTTTTAAAACCTTTCCTTCTAATTTGGCGCCTAAAACATAAGGCGCGCCAATCTCCACCTTATTTCCATCCGCCGTAAGCAACACCTTATCAAAAACAAAATTCTCCCCTTCTTTAACCAAGAGTTTTTCTAACCTAACTTTTTGTCCTGCGAAAACCTTATATTGCTTCCCACCCGACTCTATGACGGCAAATTTTTCCATAAAAAAGTATTATCCTAATTTTATCTTTGAGTTAGTTATTTTTCTAATTAGCATCTTGGAGACCCAACTTATAAATTACCGATTGAGAGCAGATTTTTTGATTTTTAAAATGATGTAGTCGGAGGCCAGGGGCCGACGGTTATTACCTCATTTTCATCAAAAAATCTACTCGATAAGGATAATTTATTTGGGTCGAAAAGCACTAATTAGAAAAATAACGAACTCCTAGTTGACGCTGATTATAGCGACAAAGTAAATAAAAATCAAGACACTCAAAAAAAACGTAAAAGCATTGGCCAATTTTCCCAAAAATCTGTCCCGTTTTTCAATTTCAACTGAAATCAAGAAATTAACCCCTATTGCGATAATTCCAAAAATCCCCACCTTCACTAAATCCCAAAAATAGCCCACTCGGTTAATTCCGACAAACGAACTGTACTCTATAATAATCGAATCCGAAACCTCCTGGAGGGCAAAATAAGCCCAAATCCCACCCCCAAAAACAAACAACAAACTTACAATCGTGATTAAATTATTAAATTTAAACTTTAAAATATCTCTAAACATCAACGATTTATTTTTTTATTCGATTTAAATAATACCAATAAAAAACATCTTTCGCAATCGGAACCGCGTTCAAACTCCCCTCGCGCGCGTCTTCAACTAAAACCAAAATCGCGATCTCTGGATTCTCCGCTGGCGCATAACCCACGAAAAAAGCATTCTCACGAGTATTATTCGCCACCTGAGCGCTGCCGGTCTTAGCTGCTACTTTCATGGGCAAATCATTCAAAGTCCGCGCTGTTCCTCTAGAGGATTCAACTGTTTTCTCCATACCCTTATTAACTTCTAAAATATTATCTGCGTAACCGGATAAATCATAAAGCAATTTCGGCTGATCGCCTGAATTCACCAAAAAGGGCTCAAAAATCTTGCCGCCATTGCTAATGCCTGAAATATAGTTCAAAAGCTGAAGTGGGGTCACTAATAAATCTCCTTGACCAATACTCACATTATAAGTATCGCCCAAAACCCACGCTTCACCTTTTTTCTCTTTTTTACTCTCAAGAGTTGGCAAAGATCCTTTTGCCTCGCCAAACAAATCTATCCCCGTGACTCTACCTAAACCAAATTTATCCCACCACTCATTTAATTTCTGAATTCCCAATCCCTTAATAACAGGTCCTTGGTAAGGAATTTCTTTTGTTGACCGAGGAGATCCGCCGCCAACTATGTAAAAATAGACATTACTTGATTGCGCAATAGCTGATGTTAAATTAACACTACCCTGATACCGCCAATCCAAAAATCTGGTCGGTTCATCTGGATTATAAGGATTAGGCACATCTAAATAACCCGGTGAAAAAATCTCCTGTTCCGAAGTAATCACTCCTTCTGAAAGCGCCGCCAAAGCATGCAACGGTTTAATAGTGGAGCCCGGGCTATATAATCCGGAAATAGCCCGGTTAAAAAAGGGACGATACAACGAAGAAAAAAGTTTTTCTATTTCTTCGGCGCTAACATAAGAACTAAAAATATTATTGTCAAAACTAGGAATATTAATGAGCGACAAAACCGCTCCAGTTTTAGGATTAATAACTAAACCAACGCCCACTTTAAGACCTAAATCCTTAAGTCCCCCTGAAAGACGTTTATAAAAATAATTTTGTAGCTCAGCATCAATGGTTAATTTTATCTCACGCCCAATAGTAGATTTTTCTTCTTCCTTCTCCTCTAAAATATTACCCTTGGCATCCCTAACTTTTACCAAAACTCCGGGAGTCCCTCTAAGTTCTTCCTCATAAAACGCTTCAATTCCTGTCTTACCAACCCAATCCTGGCCGCCTAATTTCGGATACTGCCTCAATTCTTCAGGACTAACTATGCCAGTATAGCCAAGAACCGAAGAAAACGCTGGACCGCTTATATATTCTCTTGTAAACCCTTGACTGATTTTAAGAGTTGGCAAATTTAAACTCTTAAGCTTAATAATTTGGTCTTGATTTAAATCCACGCTTAAAACTACCAAATTACCAAGAATTTCATCTCCTTCCTTATTAATTAATTTCCAAAAATCATCTTCCTTAATTTCTAAAATATCGTTGATTGCCTTTAGGGTCTCATCTCTTAGTTCTCGCTGCTTCAAAAATTCCGGCACCATAAGTGAAGCTAAAAAAACCGCCCTGTTTTGAGCCAATACCTTTCCGTTGGTATCAAAAATAATCCCTCGAGGAGCAGACAACCTCTCCACTTGAGCCAAATTTGCCTCTGCGCGAGCTCTATAAAAATGACCGTCTGAAACCAAATATATAATTCGTCCCACTACTAAAACTCCAATTAAAACCGCTAAAAATTTAATTGCCGCAAAAACCTTCAAATCCAATGGTGTCTCCGCTACTCCAAAATCCCCGGCCCACTCATCCCCTAAGGACTCCTCAAAAGATAATTCTTCTTTTCTTCTCGATCTGAAATTAAACCTCATTTGAGTTAAAGATAAATTCAAAAACCATAAAAACCAAAACTCCAAAAGCTAAAGTCGGCAACATAATTCCTAAACTTACAACTAAACTACCGAATAACAATGAAAAATTAATTGAGGCGTAAAAAATTATAAAAGATATAAACACGCTCACCAAGGCGCTAAACCAATTTTTTCCCGGCAAAAATTTGTTTAACCCAAAAGTTAAAACCGGCAGGACCAAAAACCAAATCATCTCTAAACTTAAAGCTGGCTTAAAATTAAATACCCATATTCCCAAAATACTAAGCAAAACAATTTCTTCCAACTTTAAAAAAATAGCCAGCACCACTAAAGCCGTCAGCACAAAATCAATTTTTATGTCCCATTCTAAAAAAACAAAATATAATAAAACCGAAGCTAAAAAAACTAATATTCCCGCCGGAAATAAGTATTTTTTCTCAATTTCACTCGTCATTCACTTAATACTAAAACTAATTTCACTTTATTCAAATCGTAAGGCAACTCTAAATCCGCCTCGCGCCAAAGTTGATCCTTAGTCAAACGCAAATTATTCTCTTTCCCAATTGTAAGCCCATAAGGGTACCTGGAATCGGAGTTATAAACCAAGTCCCCGGAAGAAATTAATGTTTCTTTATCAATTAATGTCAAGGTAGGTGTACTCCCACCTTGAAGCAAAGAAGCCACTCCCTCTTTGCCGATTCTAACCTCAGAACGCCAGGTTGGGTCAAAAATTGTCGTCACCAAACTTGAATTTTTCAAAACCTCTTTAATTCTTCCAATTAAAACTCCTCCTTCCTTAAGAGATGTCCCTGATGCATTGAGTAAAAAAACAACCGACTCTCCAACCTTCACTCCCTGCACCTCTCCAGCATTAACTAAAATCTCATCTCTCAAATTAAAAGGATAGCGGCTATAAACTTCCGCCAAAATATAATTTCCCTGCCATTTTGGCAGTTGTTCTTTTACTCCTCGAATCAAATCCAGTTCTGTTTTTAAAACCTGATTTTCTAAAATCAAACTTTGAAAGTTAGTTTCATCACCTTGCGAATCCTGAAAAAAATTTCTAACCTTCCTTCCTAAAGCTGGATTTAAAATTATTAAAACTAATATAAGCAGAATCAAAATCCCGAAAAACCAACGCCTCCTTCTCATATTCTGACCATTTAAGAATTAA
>ERZ1292629.162-Hain-H43-01um-R1-162-length-69570-cov-7_pt1 | contig 15028 bp, 17 predicted proteins | sample MGYA00564399_ERZ1292629 | MGnify/ENA primary metagenome ERZ1292629 (study PRJEB36523, sample SAMEA6512636) | groundwater metagenome | collected 2019-01-08 | study: AquaDiva: Metagenomics assemblies of 32 groundwater samples
TCGGATTGAGGTCTGCAACCCGACCTCATGAAGCCGGAATCGCTAGTAATCGCGGGTCAGCCATACCGCGGTGAATACGTTCTCAAGCTTTGTACTCACCGCCCGTCAAGTCAGGGAAGTTGGGAGTGCCCGAAGCGCATCCTTGCGATGCATCAAGGCAAACTCAATGACAAAGACTAAGTCGTAACAAGGCACGGGTAGGGGAACCTGCTCGTGGAATCATTCAAAAAAGATCTGCTGCTCTTCTTCGGAAGAAAAGCTTATCGTCGATTTGTGCGTCTCGATCGAGCGCACAACAGGAATAACGTTGTTCCTTACACTACGTTTGACGCTCCGGAAAGACGGGGGTAATGGACGGAACAAAAGAGTGTAAATTCTGATGTTTGTGTGTGGTTTATACAAAACAGCCCCGAATGGGGCTGTTTTGTATGTTGATAAGTGCGCTTGCTCAAAGCATAAGGGAGGCGAGGCCTCCCTGTTGGTGTTGTCCGATCCGATGGATCAGTGTCCGAGACCCGCATAATATTCCTGCGCCTCGGATAGTACGCCCTTTAATGACGGTAAACCGCTTTGCACAAGCGCCATCATTTCAGAATTAAGTATCGCGCGCTCGGGCCGTAGGTTTGCATTGTAATCCCTCAGGCTCGAGAATTCGTATTCGTCCAACCACTTTTCTAATCTCCCCATATTCTTTACCGAACCGTATTTCCACTTTGGTTCATAGATTTCCGCTGCGTTAAGATGGATATATTGAGCCACCCGTTTGAAATATCGGTCGTCTCCGATATGTCGCGACCGGCACGGACCAATAAATAAGGCGCCGACACGGTTGTATTTCGCGTTGAAATACATCGTGTAGCTTGTTCCGAGCTTTTGCAGAAACTTGGATGAGCCGCCTTCTTCGATCTCCTGAAATCCGATATGAAAGTGGTTCGGCATTAGGCTGTAAAAACCGATCACCACCAACTCACGTGTACGTGGGCGCGAGAAGATCTCGTGATGGGAGAGCCTGATAAAATCGCTGCGGTCAAACGGTTTGGTATCGTTGCAGAGATAAAGGGATTCTTGGAAGCGTTCGTGGTCTTGCCTGTCTTGAAATGTGACGCGACCGTCGATACCACGTGTGTAACAATGGTAGTGCTCATCTGGCGCGAATGGTGTTCTCCGATAGCTCATGTATGCATTGTAGCAAGGAGAACAGGGAGGCCTCGCCTCCCCGTTTGGACAAAATAAAAAACGCCGACTCCTTCTGGGGCACGGCGCTTTTTGCGCATAAGAAAACCGCCCCGAGAGGGGCGGTTTTCTGTTTGTTCCTGTTTTAACCTCTTACTTCCGGACCGTGTAGTGCAGATTGTAGTCCTTTGCCTCGAAGAATTTCTTGGCAAATTCGGCCGCAACGGTCGGGTTGTAATACTTGCACGAGAAGATGTCCAAGTATACATACGGATTTGCCGCATGACCCAAGTGAGCCGAGATAAGCGAGGTCTCGATAAGTTGCGTCATCGAATATCCTGCCACTCGCGGATCTTCCCCGAAGTCCACCACCACACACTCACCGAAACGCTTCATCTCGATGAGCTCGCAGAGCTCTACCACAAACTGCTTGATCTTTTCCGGCGACCGGACGGTCACCGGATTGCACCCATGGAGATCGATCCCCGAATGCAAACCCCACGCGTCGACGAGTTCGAATTCCTTTCGGAGCGACGCATCGACTGAAGTTGTTTTCATCTCTGATGTGACAACAATTATTTTCTGACAATTAAGGGCATCGAACCCTTGCGACTTCACCCCGCCAGCGGCGGGGCAAGCCACTTAAAGAACAATATACCGTTATAATACACACCCATTTCCAAATGTAAATACTTTTTAGTCAAACTGTGCATAAGTCCTCCAAGTCTCGACAAAGTCGGCTTCGCCGTAAAATCATTTGCCGGGGCCCGCATATACATGGGCCCCGGCATGGCAACATCGTCGCCGCCTCTCAGCGAGAGCGGTGGCGCAGATCGTGATCATAAACGCCTCTCCGGACGATCGAGATCTCCCGTTCTCGCGCCACCGCTGCCGCTTTTCGTTTGGCCCGGCGGTTCAACGTGTGCTGACGGATGTTACCGTTCTCGTCCCCGGGGCTCTTCCCTTGGCCGCCCTTGCGTCCATTCCTTGCCATCGTCTTTGTCCTCCGTTTATCCAACGGTCATGGGCAAACAGAACCTCCCCGACCGTTTCAAAAAGTAGCATGTGAGCCCTGTTTTTGCTACTATCGCTCGTACGCGAGCGTAGTTCAGTGGTAGAACGCTGTCCTGATAAGACAGAGGTCGAAGGTCCGATTCCTTCCGCTCGCACCCGCGTATAATGAACCCATGAATTACAAAGTCATCGGCGGCAGGAAGCTATCCGGCACGGTCGCTACAAATATTTCCAAGAACGCTGCGGTGGCGCTTTTGTGTGCGTCGCTTTTGAATTGCAGCACGACAACTCTGAAACGCATGCCCCGCATCGAGGAGGTAAAGCGCATCATCGAAGTGTTGAAAAGCATCGGCGTCAGTGTGGAGTGGCTCGACAATGGCGACATCGTCATCAAGCCGCCCGCACAATTCGACCTCAAGAATATCGACAGGGAAGCGGCAGGGAAGACGCGCTCCATCGCGATGTTCGTCGGCCCGCTTGCGCACGTCTTTGATTCGTTCGAGCTGCCGCTTCCGGGCGGATGCAAGCTCGGCGGGCGCACGATGATGCCGCACATTCAAGCGCTCGGTAAGCTCGGCATACATTTGGGTGAGAACGGGGAGGGAATGTTCCACGTCGACGCGGGAGATAAGCACGCGGGCAACATCGTCATGTTCGAGGCGAGTGACACGGGCACCGAGAACGCGCTCATGGCGGCGGCAAAAATTCCCGGAGTCACGACCATCAAATTCGCGAGCGCGAATTACATGGTGCAAGATCTCTGTGTCTTTTTGGAACAGTGCGGTGTAAAAATAGAAGGCATCGGCACGACAACGCTCATCGTACACGGTGTGAAGGAAATTAACGCCGACATTACCTCATACCCGAGCGAGGACCCCATCGAAAGCATGTTCTTTATTTCTCTCGCGGCGACAACACACTCGAAGTTGACGATCACACGTTGCCCGATAGATTTCCTTGAACTCGAATTGCTGACGCTTGAAAGCATGGGTCTCACCTATTCGCGCACAGCTGAATACATGGCTGAGAACGGGCGCACGAAACTCGTGGACCTCACGATAGAAGATGGGGAATTGCGCGCGCCGCCGGAGAAGATCGCGGCGCGGCCGTATCCGGGTATCAACATCGACAACCTGCCGTTCTTCGTACCCGTCGCGACGCAGGCCAAGGGCCGCACGCTCGTTCACGATTGGGTCTATGAGAATCGCGCGGTCTACTATATGGAAATGACCAAGCTCGGCGCGAAAATGGAATTGGCTGATCAGCATCGCGTATTCATCGACGGTCCGACGAAATTGCACGCGGCGGATGTGAAGGCTCCACCGGCGCTGCGCCCTGCCACCCTCATCCTCATCGGCATGCTCGCGGCGGAAGGCAACTCGACGCTCACCGATGTGTACCCGATAAACCGCGGCTACGAGAATCTCCACGAACGCCTCACCAAACTCGGCGCGAGCGTTGAGGCGGTGGATTAACCCAACCACCGAACCAAAAGGACAATAACGACAATCGGCAAGCAAACAATTACGCAGAGTCCCACTATTGCTCCGAGCAACTTCCACAAGCCACTGACCGTGTCCACGGCCTTTTCAGTGAATTTCATATCTTTCCATTCTTTCATAGACCGATAACGCGGACTTTCTTTGCCGCAATCATCGCTTTTTTGCGAGCTTCGGCGACCGTTTTGCCGATGGCGAGGGCCACACCCATACGGCGATGATTGGGGGATGATGGCTTGCCGAAGAGGCGTATCCACGTGCCGGGGGTTTTAAGTGCCGCATCGACGCCTTCGTAGACAGGATCGTCGGTTTTGATATCCGCGAGTATCGCGACCGATGCGCCCGGGCGGCAAGGGATCTCTGGTATTGGCAGTCCTAAGATCGCTCGCACGTGCAATTCCATTTCGCTCATCGTTTGTGAGACCATCGTCACCATGCCCGTGTCGTGCGGGCGCGGGCTTACCTCGGAGAACCACACTTTGTCGCCTTTTCCTCCGGAGGAGGATCCTCCTTTGGAGGAGATGAACATTTCAACACCGAAAATACCCCGACCTTTCTTCCCGCATAATTCATTGACCACCTTTCTCGCAATATTCTGCGCTTTTTTGAGCGCGGTTTTTGTCATCGCGTGCGGCTGCCACGATTCGCGGTAATCGCCGTCTATCTGAATGTGCCCTACGGGTGCGCAAAAAGAAGTGCCGCCCGCGTGCCGCACAGTAAGGAGCGTGATTTCATAATCAAAATCGATCTTTCCTTCGACGATGACTTTACTGGTCTTGCCACGAGCGTCCTCCATCGCGAATTTCCACGCCTTCGCCAGTCCCGCTTCATTTTTCACCATCGACTGTCCGTGGCCGGAGCTCGACATTGTCGGCTTCACGAAGCAGGGGAAGCCGACCGCCGAGGCACCCCTTTTGAGCTCTGCCACATTTGCCGCAAACCGGTAGGGGGAAGTGGGGAGCTTCAATTTCTCTGCAGCGAGCTGCCGGATGCCCTGCCTGTCCATCGTGAGCCGCGTTGCGCTGGCCTTTGGTATTACCATCCACCCCTCCCTTTCGAGCTCGACAAGGGTGTCGGTCGCGATGGCTTCTATTTCGGGGACGATGTAGGTCGGCTTCTCTTTTTCAACGACCTCGCGTATCTTCGCGCCGTCGCGCATGTTGAAGGTGTGGCTTCGATGCGCTATCTGCATCGCGGGCGCGTTCTCGTAGCGGTCGCATGCGATGACCTCCACGCCAAGCCGCATTGCTTCTATCGCGACCTCGCGACCCAGCTCTCCGCTGCCGAGGAGAAGAAGCCTAGTCGCTGAGGGTTTGAGAGGGGTGCCGAGCTTCATGCGGCCATCATATATACTGAGGCGTCTATGGGCAAACCGAAAATAATCGTCTTTGCGTCGGGTACAAAAGAGGGTGGTGGCTCCGGATTTGAGAACCTCGTTGCAGCGACAAAGACGGGCATACTTGATGCAGAGATAGTCGCCGTCGTTTCCAATCACGAACACGGTGGTGTCCGTGCGCGCGCCGACCGGCTCGGCATCCCGTTCGTTTTTTTCGGACCCGATTCGGATTACAGGAAAATTGTGGCCGATTCCGGCGCGGAGTGGGTTGCGCTTTCAGGGTGGTTCAAGCTTGTGAAAGGACTCGACGCGCAAAAGACGTTCAACATCCATCCCGCGCTCCTTTCGCAGCTCGGCGGCAGGTTTGGGGGAAAGGGGATGTACGGTCATCACATTCATGACGCGGTCAAGGCGGCGTTTGACGCGGGGGAAATTACCGAATCAGGATTCACCATGCACTTCGTCACGGACGAAATAGATCGCGGCCCCGCCTTTTTTGAGCACAGCGTTCCGCTTGTCGCAGGAATGTCGGCAGACGACATCGCCAGGGCGGTAAACAAAGCCGAGCACGAGTGGCAGCCCAAAATAACGAACATGGTCACGCACGGGGAGGTACGATGGGATGGCGGGGACCCGGGATCTCTGGTGGCTCCCAATCCCACGACGTGATAAAATGAGAGCCTCCTTCGGGGTCAGGTGCAAATCCTAATCGGTGGTATAGCCCACGAGTCCTCGCGGACATGATCCGGTGTAAGTCCGGAGCCGACCGTAAAGTCGGGATAAAAGAAGGAGGAACCACGCGCCGTGCGCGGGTGGCTTGTATGACCCCGAAGCGAAGGGGTTTTTTGTTGCGGCTAGCGGGGAGCGAAGTGAGAGCTTGCTCACGCCTCGTCCGAACGAAGACGTAAAAATAGTTCAACCATTATGTTTACCGGAATCATTACGCATACGGGAGAGGTTGTTTCGAAAAGGGGCGGTCGCCTCGGTGTCAAAGTGAGTGCCGATATTGTACGGCTGCTTAAAACGGGTGCGAGCGTGAGCGTTGACGGAGCCTGCCTTACCGTGACATCACGCGCAAGGACCTCCTTTGAAGTCGACGTGATGCCCGAGACATTCAGGAGGACCGCTCTCGGAGATCGCGCTGTCGGCAACAAGGTCAATATGGAGCTGCCGATACGACCGAGTGGCTTTATATCGGGACATATCGTGCAGGGGCACATTGATGGCGTCGGTACGATCCGGAAAATAAAAAAAGAAGGGAACAGCTACATTCTCACGATCGAGGTTCCGCAAAAAATCTCGCGCTACCTCGTCGGGAAAGGTTCCGTCACGGTGAACGGCGTTGCGCTTACCGTCATCGACTCGGGCACGCGCAGTTTTACCACGGGGATCATTCCGCACACGTGGGCGAATACGACACTCCGCAGTATTTCCGTTGGTGACGCGGTGAACATAGAGGTCGACATTATTGCAAAATACGTAGCAAAATTTGCTTCTGTCTATGAAAAATAACAACTACCGCATCGCGATCGTGGGGAGCGACTTCCAGAAATTCGTGACCGATAATCTGGAACATAACTGCATCAGGACATTGGTCAAAAACGGAATGCGGCGGGATCGTATCACCATCGTACGCGTACCGGGCTCACTCGAAATACCGCTTGCCGCGCTGCTCCTCGCGAAGAAAAGGAGATTTGATGCGATCATAGCGTTCGGCGCGATCCACAAGGGGAAAACGTACCATTTTCAGCAGGTTGCGGATGAGTGCATACGGGGATGCATGAAGGTCTCCCTTGAGTACCGGATACCCGTCATATACGAGGTAATCGCCGCGTATGATATTCGCGATGCCAGAGAACGGGCGACGCGAAAAAAAGAGAACCGAGGCGTCGAGGCTGCTCTGTCAGCTCTCACGATGATCAGTGTTGTCCGGACATTGCGGAAAAGAATATGAGCATCGATATGTCGATCGTTCGTACCGCATCGTCGAAGCTTCCGACACCCTACGGAATTTTTGAGATCATCGTATACCGGTCGGCGCCGGATGGAAGGGAACAAGCAGTCCTTTTTCTGGGAGATACGACGAAACCCCCCGTCATGACCCGCGTACATTCCCAATGTATTACAGGGGACACGTTTCTTTCTCTTCGCTGCGATTGCGGCGAGCAGTTGCATAAAAGTATGGAACTGATATCGAAGAACGGGTCCGGTGTGATCCTGTATCTCGCGCAGGAAGGGAGGGGCATCGGTCTTTCCGATAAGGTACGGGCATATGCGCTCCAAGAACAGGGATTGGATACGGTAGAGGCGAACGAGGCTCTCGACAAACCAGCCGATGCCCGCGATTACGGAATCGCTGCGCTCATCCTCAAGGATCTCGGGATCGCGAGCGTTGTTTTACTAACGAACAATCCCGATAAACGTGAGCAACTCATCGCTCATGGCATTGCGGTAGTCGAACTTCAGCTCAACATCGCACCGAACGAGCACAATCGCGCGTATCTGGAAACGAAAAGGAGCAAACTGGGCCACTCGATATCGATCTAGCATGCACAGGGAAGATCTTTCGCGGGATGAAAAAATGATGCGCGAGACGTTCCGTTTGGCGCGGAAGGGGATGACGTGGACGGATCCGAACCCTCTCGTCGGTGCGGTCGTGGTGAAGGGCGGCTCGATCATTGCGCGCGGATACCACACGAAGGCGGGCGCTCCTCATGCGGAAGTGGAAGCACTACGGGCAACGAAAGGTGATCTTCGGGGAAGCACGCTCTACGTGAACCTTGAACCCTGTTCGCACTACGGGAAAACGCCGCCGTGCGTCGATGTGATCCTGAAAGCAGGCATACGGCATGTTGTGTGTGCAACACTTGATCCCGATCCGAAAGTGCACGGGGAGGGGATACGAAGTCTCCGGAAGCACGGTGTACGCGTCACCGTTGGGGTGTTGGAGCACGAGGCGCGGCGTTTGAACGAGGCCTTTTTTGCCTTCCATAAGAATAAGCGGCCCTTCGTTACGATAAAGTTCGCTGCGAGCCTTGACGGAAAAGTAGCGACGAGGACCGGCGACTCGAAGTGGATAACGAATGAACGCGCTCGCACATATGCGCGCCGTTTGCGGGAGAGATCGCAGGCTATTTTAGTCGGCATCAATACGGTTCTTAAAGACGATCCCCATCTGGGAGTCAGAAAGAAGGGGAAAAAGGACCCCCTCAGAGTCATACTTGATTCACGGTTACGTATCCCGCTCACGGCGGGCGTCTTGCGCGACAATAATATTCTGATCGTTACGACCGGGCGCGCGAATGCAAAAAAGAAACGATCGCTGGTCAAAAGAGGCGTCGCCCTCATCGAAATGAAACATGCGATCACAATACCGGACTTGATGCGCGAGCTGTATACGCGGGAAATAATCAGCGTGCTGGTGGAGGGGGGAGGAAGTGTCCTCGGAAGTTTCTTCGACGCACGATGCGTGGATAAGGTCCATTGTTTCTACGCCCCCATCATCGTGGGTGGAAGCGGTGCGGTGCCGGCTGTCGGCGGGTCTGGAAGCGCGATGCTTTCCGAGGCGATGCGCGTACGTCCAATCGCCTTTAAGCTGATTGGGGACTGCCTGCTCGCGACGGGGTACATAGGCAGGGTCGATGTTCCGGCGAGATTTTCCAAAGCGGGAAAATAGCCTACAATGCGCGGGCTGGGTGCGTGGCGGAATTGGTATACGCGTACGTCTCAGAAGCGTATGTCGCAAGACTTGGGAGTTCGAGTCTCCCCGCACCCACATAGGTCATAAGCCCGTACGGCAAGGATTTTTTAATAGGACCCATTGTGGTATTGTCTCCGGGCGTATGAATGTTCACCCGGTCAAGACCCGTGTTTTTGAAGAAGGCGAAGACCTCGCCGCATTTATTGCGTGGCATGTTCCGGAACTGAAAGACGGCTCGATCCTCGCCGTCACCTCAAAAATCGTCGCGCTCGCGGAAGGACGGACAGCTGATGCGAAAGACAAAGAAAAGATTATCCGCGCCGAGAGCGATTGGGCGATAGAGACGAAGCAGGTGTGGCTGACAGAAAAAGACGGCATGCTGCTCGCGAATGCGGGAGTTGATGCATCGAACGCGGATGGAAAGTTGATCTTGCTGCCGAAAGACAGCTTCAAGGTGGCTATCGCACTGCGAAGGGAACTACAGAAGCATTTCAAGCTAAAAAAACTCGGCATCCTCATCACCGACAGCCGCGTCATGCCACTTCGTACGGGGGTGGTTGGCGTAGCGCTCGGCCATTCAGGGTTCAGGGGTTTGCGCGATTACCGCGGCAAGAAAGACATATTCGGACGCGCGTTGAAATTCACACAAACGAACATAGCGGATTCGCTTGCGACTTCGGCAACGCTTGCAATGGGTGAGGGGGGCGAGCGTCAGCCGCTGTGTATCATCGAAGGCGCGCCCGTCGAATTTTGCGAGAAAATAAACCGCAAAGAATTGAAGATCACCCTCAAAGACGACATGTTCTATCCGCTGTTCAAAACAGTGCTGCGAAGAAGGAGGAAATAGTCCGCCAGATCTTTCCGAAGAGGCTGCCGTTAAGGAGAGATGGCGCCGCAGCAGTTTGGGCAAGGGTCGAGGTCGGGATTGCGGCCGTTTGCGCAGAGACACTCTTCTTCACGGCTTTTTTCTTCAGCACAGATTTTTGAGCTATTGGTTTTGTGGTGGATGCAGTAGAAGAGGCAACACCAGCTGTCGTACTCGTTCCGAGTACGGTTGGCGTTGATGTTGCGACGGGAGGAGTCGTAGAGGCGGCCGCCTGTGTACTGGTGGCAGTCGAGGTCATAGAGTTGTCCCACGCCCCCCCTCCTGAAATTGTTGTTCCGGCAGTCGATGGCCGAGAGAACGGTTGCAATACGGTGAGCCAGCTTTTACCCGACGCGGCCACGACGGCATAGCTTGTGCTCCACACACGATTTTCGACCGTGTCCGAAATCGGACGCACCGCGCCATCAACCTGTTGCGCATTCGCGATAGCGTCCATGGGGTACCGTCCTCCCGAACTTGTCCACGTAGACGCGTGCGCAGGATCCAGCGCTTGCACGGCATTGATCATCGTTTGCACCCAGCTCGTAGAATCAACGTTACCCCAGCCCCCATCGCTCTGTTGCGTCGAAGCGAGATAGCCAGATGCCATACCAAGGGACTGGCCAAGGGTCGACGAGTTAATGCCGGGGGTACCGAAAAGCAGTGATGCTGCCTGCGCTCCGGCGGCTGTCATGTCGGGGTTGTTGTCCCATGAGCCGTTGGGAAGTTGTTTTGAGAGTATGAACGCCCCAACTTTTTGGATTATGGGGTCAACGGAGCCGTATCCGGCGTTCACGAGTGCGAACATCGCAAAGATGTCGTCGTTGTCGAGGGTGGGATCGCCGATCTGGATGCCGTCGAACGCGTTCACGATGGGTGCGATGTAATCCACCGATGTGCCGGAGTATGGGTTGATGCCAAGCGCCGTGAGCGCCATTACGTGCCGCTCGTAATCGGTAACGCTCGAAAGCGCCGGCGCTGTTGAGAGAAGATACTCTCTTAGGAGTATTTTGGGCGCGCCCGGGTCGGCCGCAGCGAATGCAATGGCCACCCAATCATCGAGAAGGGATGAGCCGAATGATCCGTTCGCCGATTGCTTGCTCGCAAGATACGAAAGCGCAGTCGGCATATTTACGTTGAAATGAACGGTCTCACCTCCGCCTCCACCACCGCCAGTCGGCGGAGGATTGTTGGCCGACGGTGCTGAAGTCTCTTCGGAAGAAGTAGTAGCGACATCAACAATTGTTATCATCGCGGAAGGAAAATAGAAGTCCTCTTGAATACCGACAGAAAAGGTCCCCGTTGCGTTGAGCGTGAAGATTGCCTCACCGTTTGTGTCCGATGTCGATGTCGCGAGTTCCGTGAATGAGAAATCCGGATTTGGAGTCCCAACACCGAGCGTGAGACCCGACGCACCAACATACGTTCCGGAAGCAAGGTCGTAGCTCTGTGCCGTTGCCGTGAACGGTTCTCCTATGGACACGGTCGTCGTCGAAAGCACTGTTTGTCGAGGAGGACCGAAGAAAAGGTACACGGCATCGCCGTTCTGCAGTATCTGATGGTCGACGCCGACCTGCGGAAAGTCGCTATTCACAGCGTATGTCCAGTTGAAACAGTAGGGTTCTGTCGAAGTGGCGGGAATCGTGATGCAGTTAATGATAAATGAATTGAATGAGCTGAAATACGCGATGTCGGTAATGTCGAAATCAGTCGTCGTCGCGTCGAGTGCTACGAGTGTTGCAAGGAGGCTGTCGGCAGGGACGGCAACGGTCGTCGACGAATGTGTTGGTGTGATTTCGATGGGAGCGGTCGTCGAGGCTGCAATTTCCACCACTCCAGTGAATGCGGTCGTGGAGCCGTTACGAATCGTAACGGTGGCTGTCGACGTTGCATCTGCGAAGGAGAACATTGGTGCTACCGCGAACAGAAGGACGAATAAGCTTTTTTTCATATGTGATTTTGCAAAATTACCAAGTTTCGAATCTGCTGATTCGCATGTCGCGCACCGTCCTTTGTTACGCGACTTTAATAATTATTAAACTAATAACCCCTTTCATACCTCCACTCGACGAAGTCGCCTTCTTCGAGTGTCGTTTGAGAGGCTCCCGTATCCGAAGACGTTCCGTTCACGTACAGGATCCAATAATATCCACCGGCATTTTTTCTGCCGTTGATGGAATCGATGAACATCCCGAGCGATGGAAACTCTTTGCCGGAGAAAGAGAGCGCGTTCGTCGAGGCGAGCGTTTTCATTGCATTGAGTACGCTCGAATGTTCGGGAGCGTATATTGCATACGTGGAGCTCCCGACGGAGAGTGTGATATTTGGCGCGGACTGCGGCTTTTGCGCTACGGACGGCGTCGGCGCGGTCGGTGTTGCCGGTGTCACAGAGGCTGTGCTCGATACCATCGGCGTATCTCGAACTGCGGCGGGGATATCCTGCGACGCGAGAAATGCTTTTTGCGAAAAATACGCGCCCGCGCCCAGTGCGATGACGACAAATACCAGTGCGATGTATTTTTTGAGTGACATAAAATGAAAAACCTCTGCCCAGAGCAGAGATCTTTCGATCGTGCGCCATATACGACGCCTTCCTGCTCGGGATTACCAGTTGATCGAAGACCGGACTAACCTTTGCAGGTATTACCGTTGCGGCACAGTGGAGGAATTCCTTGCCTCGCCGAAGGTTCGACGAAGGCGGGTCACCTCACTTCCACAATCAACCGTGGACGCGCATTGTATTCCGCATCGCTTTTTGCACAAGGTGGATAACATAACGCAAAACATCTTTTCTGATTGTAAAGTGGTATACCCCATGAGATAACGAATCTATATAAGCGTCGGACAGGTGAACTTTCTTATCTCACGGGGTATAGTGACGCTTTATGCGTCAAAAAATCATCAGTCCCGCCTTCTTCATCGGCAAAGGGACCGAGGCCGGAAATCTTATATCGTTCGGCTCCGGGCAACCTGATCTGCCGCCGCCCCCTGCGGCGTACAGGGTTCTCCAGAGTTTTCGGGGTTTTAAATACGGGGTCGTACAAGGCGAAGAAACGCTTCGAGAGGCTATCGCGAAGGAATATCCAAAAGCGACCGCCGACCAGATCGTCATTACCAACGGTGCGTCGGAAGCTATCGATCTTGTGTTGCGAGCGATATCGGTGCGGGGCGGCAAAGTCGCGCTGCCGCGCCCTTATTACTACTCGTATCCGCATAATGTGGAGTTCGCCGGTATGACGCCGGTGTATTACGATCTTGTCGAGGGAAAGATCGATCTTGATGTTTTCAAAAAAGTGGTGAGGGGATGCCGGGCAGTCATGATCAATTCACCCTCAAATCCGACGGGGACCGTGCAGGAGGTGGCGATGCTGAAAAAGGTGGAGAAACTCTGTGACGATCTCGGGATCTACATACTTTCCGATGAAGTCTACCGGGATCTCATCTACGTGCGTGAGAATTATCTCCTCACGGGAAAGCACGTTGTTACTATTAATTCGTTCTCAAAAACATACGCGATGTGTGGATTCCGCCTTGGCTATTTTCATACACTCGACCAAAAACTCGTTGCGGATGTCGTTGAAATGAAGTCACATACCTCGATGAATACCTCAACCGCAAGTCAGGCAATGGGGCTTGCCGCGATGAAAGAGCGCGATACGTATGTCGCGGCGCATCTACCCATCTGGAAAGAGCGCCGGGACATCATCTACAAGGGGCTCTGTGATCTCGGCCTTGAGCTTTGGAAGCCGGAAGGCGCTTTTTACGTCCTGCCGAAATTTAAAGACCCGACGCGGGTGATGCACGACCTGTATTACAACTACGACGTCATCACCTACAATGGCACATGGTTCGGAGCGCCGAAGCGTTTGCGTTTCAGCTACGCGCTCGATGCGTCAAAGATAGAAGAGGGTCTTCGGCGCGTCGGGAAGTTTCTCAGGAAAGAATATTTGGAATACCCATGATCGGTCTTTTTGATTCGGGTTCCGGCGGTCTTTCGGTACTCTCGGCACTTCGCACACGTTCGCCGTACGCCGACGTCGCCTATTTCGGCGATATCAAAAATGCGCCGTACGGCGTTCGTTCTCAAGAAGAACTCGCAGCCCTGACCGTTGCGGGCGTCGAGATATTAAAGCGGATGGGAGCGACCGAGATCGTGAGCGCGTGCAACAGCGTCTCGCAATCTGTCCTAAATGGCGCGGTGGGAAATATGCCGTTCGTTGAGATGTCGGCACCCACCGCAGCACTCATGCGCACATATGAGGGGAAGCGTGCACTCCTTATAGCGACACCAGCAACGGTGGATTCCGGAATGTATGCAAAAGCTCTGGAAAACAGTGTTGAGCTTGACTCGTTGCCGATCACAGGACTTGCAGGTGCCATCGAGTTCGGTGCAACACACGATGAGATAGCACGAATAGTTCGCGCGGCATTTCAAGAACGGAAAGGGAAGGCATACGACTGCCTCATTCTCGGGTGCACACACTATCCGCTCGTTCGTGACGCAATAGAAGATGAGGCGCGTGCAGTATTCGGGTCTCTTGCGGTTATCGATCCCGCGCAGCCAGTCGCGGAGGAGGTATCGAAGAAATTCAATGTCGCGGGCGAGGGGAAGTGCGTCTTCAAAATATCCGCAGAATCGGACACTTTTCGTCGTCGGGTCAGCGGGCTTTTTCCTGAGGGCGGGTATACCATAGAGGTGATATGAAGTCGTATCAGGAAGTCTTCTGCGGGAAACGTATCACTCTGATGGGCTTGGGGTTGCTTGGCCGCGGGGTGGGGGATGCCGAGTTTTTGGCGCAGTGCGGCGCAGAACTCACGGTCACCGATAAAAAAAGTGAGACCGAGCTCGCGGAGTCCATCGCACAGCTCAAAAAATATCCGAATATCACGTTCCATCTCGGGGGGCATCGAACGGAAGATTTTACAAATGCGGACACGATCATTAAGGCGGCGGGGGTACCGCTCGATTCGCCCGAAGTTGCTGCTGCGCGTGCCGCACATGTACCCGTCGTCATGTCGACGGCGCTCTTCGCAAAGTACGCGATGGAAGCGGAGGCGAAAATAGTCGGCGTCACGGGTACGCGCGGCAAGTCAACGGTCTCGCACATGATTTTTCACTCGTTGAAAAAGGCCGGAAGACCTGCGCATTTGGGAGGCAACGTACGCGGCCTCTCGACGCTAGCCCTGTTGCCGGACATCAAATCGTCCGACATCTGCGTCCTTGAGCTCGATTCGTGGCAGTTGCAGGGATTCGGCGATATGAAGCTCAGTCCGCATATTGCCGTATTTACGAATCTGATGCCTGACCACCAAAATTATTATCGGGATATGGACACGTATTTTCTCGACAAGGCGAATGTTTTCCGCTTTCAGGGGGAGAGTGATTCTCTGTTCGTCGGCCCCTTAATCCTTAAGCGCGTCGAAGCGGCACGACCGCCCGT
>ERZ1292629.2571-Hain-H43-01um-R1-2571-length-15026-cov-5_pt1 | contig 15026 bp, 9 predicted proteins | sample MGYA00564399_ERZ1292629 | MGnify/ENA primary metagenome ERZ1292629 (study PRJEB36523, sample SAMEA6512636) | groundwater metagenome | collected 2019-01-08 | study: AquaDiva: Metagenomics assemblies of 32 groundwater samples
AAGGCAAAAAACAAAAATATGTTTTCCGGGCTAACGGCAACGTTCTGCGCTTCGACGGCTTTTTGAAGATTTGGCTGATGAAATTCACGGAAACCGACCTGCCGCCGCTGGCCACGGGCGAGGACTTGAAGTGCAGGGAAGTAAATCCGGAACAGCATTTCACCGAACCGCCGCCGCGCTATAACGAAGCCAGCTTAATCAAAACCCTGGAGCAAAACGGCATCGGCCGGCCGTCCACTTACGCGCCGATTATCTCCGTCATCCAGGAACGCAACTATGTGGAGAAAAATCAGGGGCGGTTTTTCCCGACGGAGATCGGTACTCTGGTTAACAAGGTGCTGACCGAAAATTTTTCGGAAATAGTGGATATCGGCTTCACCGCCAAGATGGAACAAGAACTGGACGAGATTGCGGATGGTCGGATACAATGGAGCAAGGTAATCCGGGAATTTTACGAACCGTTTTCCCAACACCTGACCAAAATGTACGAAACCGTATCCAAAGAAAAACTGATTGACGAAACAACCGACGAGAAATGCGAAAAGTGCGGCAAGCCGATGATTATCAAGTTTGGCCGCTTCGGAAAATTTATGGCCTGCTCCGGTTTTCCGGACTGCAAAAACACAAAAACACTGAAGGAACCGCCAAAGTCCACCGGCCTCAAGTGCCCCAAGTGTCTGGCTTCGCCAGATTCCGCGAAGCGGAACGAGCCAGGCGAAATCATTGAGCGCCGAGTCAATAAAAAGGGCAGGGCCCACGGCAAAATCTTTTGGGGCTGCAACCGCTATCCCGCCTGCGACTATGCTTCCTGGCAGGATCCCTTGAAATTCCCGCCAATCTGGCCGCCGATTGAGGGAGAAAAAACGGCTAGCGGAAAAAAGAGAGGGGTCGGAGAATAAGCATTCTGGGCAGTCCACTCACCGCTATACTATAGCCATAGCACTGGGTGTTTAGAAGTTTATGAGCCAACATCCATGATGCATATGTTCTATATAAGGTTGTTATTGTCAGATGCACGGTGCTATCACGCGTGATAGCGCGCTATGTTTTGTATTCCGTGATATATATTTCATGATTACTTGCTGTGCCCGCCATAGTCCTCCTTTGGAGGACGACGGCGGGGATGGCTCATTTAGTGGCGTCATAAATCGCTTTTATCTCCGCGGCGCTAAGGACGCGGGAGTAGATGCAAGCTCTGAGAATCTAAGGACTTGCGAAGTCCTTAGATTGTATACCACGTTTTTGAAGTCAGAGAAGTCAGAACTGCCAATAAAGATAAATTTGCACTTCATATTTCAGGATCCATGATTCAACATTCTTACCTTCTAATTCTAACACTTTTACGGGCTTGATTTTACCCGCGTGCCGAACATAATGGGGATACGATGACCCTGAATGAATTCATCAAGGCCGAACCGGAAAGCTTAACGGCCCGGGCATATAACTTTGCGAAAAAAGCTCACGCCAGCCAGAAACGCAAGAGCGGGGAGCCATATTTCAATCACGTGGCGGAGGTGGCTAAGACCCTTTTGGATTGGAAGCTGGACGAGTCCAGCGTAGCCGCCGGACTACTGCATGATGTTGTTGAGGACACGCTGGTAACTCCGGAGGAACTGCGCCAGGCCTTTGGCGAAGAAATCACTTTTTTGGTGGATGGAGTTACCAAGCTCGGCCGAATAAAATACCGCGGCACTGCCGGCAAGGTTGAAAACCTGCGCAAAATGATTTTTGCCCTGTCCGAGGATTTAAGAGTGGTTTTCATCAAGCTTGCGGACCGCCTGCACAATATGAAAACCCTCTCTGCCCTGCCGCCCGTTAAACAAAAAAGGATCGCCATGGAAACCGAGGAGATTTATGCGCCCATCGCCTACCGCCTGGGAATGCAAAGCTTGGCCGGCGAGCTTCGTGACCTGGCCTTCCCCTATCTTTATCCCCGCGAGAGCCGGGAGCTCCAGAGCATGGCCGGGGCGGAATACGGAGCACGGGAGAAGTATCTGCGCAACCTTAAGCCCCAACTGGAAGAACACCTGGCCCACCACGCCATCTCCCCGCAAATGATCGACTTCCGCGCCAAACGCTTAAGCAGTTTATACCAAAAACTCCTGCGCTATAATGCCGACCTCGAAAAAATATACGACCTGGTGGCCATGCGCATCATCGTCGAGACCATAGAGGAGTGCTATGCGGCCTTGGGCGTGGTCCATCAGCTGTGGCCGCCGCTGCCGGGACGGATTAAGGACTTCATCGCCATGCCCAAGCCCAACGGCTACCGCAGTTTGCATACCACAGTCATCGGCCCGGAAGAGAAATTCGTGGAGATTCAGATTCGCACCAGACAAATGCACGAGGAGAACGAGTATGGCATAGCCGCCCACTGGATTTATGAGCAGGTCAGAACCGGCAAGGCCGACCCCAAAACTACCCGGGAGCTCACCAAGGAAATTGAATGGGTTCAGCAACTTCGCCGCTGGCAGGAGAAATTCCGGGAGGTTGATTCCGAAGAATTTCTGGACTCAATGAAGATCGATTTCTTTCGCGACCGGATCTTCGCTATAACTCCGCATGGCGACGTTATGGACCTGCCAGCCGGGGCCACACCGGTGGACTTCGCCTACCAGATCCATTCGGACATCGGCAACTCCTGCGTTGGCGCCAAGGTCAACGACAAATTCACGCCGCTTGACTACGAACTCCACTCCGGCGACATGGTCCATATCCTCACCCAAAAAGGCAAAAAGCCGTCTGAGGATTGGCTGGAGTTCGTTAAAACCGCGACTGCTCACGCTCATATCAAGGCCGCTCTCAAAGACAAAGACCGCAGATTGCAATCGCGGCACGCACCGCGCTTCACCGAATTCAAGATAGTCGCCAAAGACCGAGTAGGACTGATTAAGGATGTCTCCGGCGTATTCGCCAAATCGCATGTGAATATAACCGGCATCCACACCGGTAAGTCGCCAAGCGGCAACTTTCCCGTTGTCCGCATCCAGTGCCCGGTCACCGACAAAAAGCAGATTGAGCGCCTAATGCTAAAACTCAAGCGCCTTAAAGAAGTCAAAGAGGTCGGCTATCAGCTTACCTAGAAGGTTCTAGGACTCATCCTTAGATAAGCGGTGGATTATATTTTTCAGTTCCTCGTCCGAATAAAAACTAATGGTGATTTTGCCTGCGGTGAGGCCGCCCGAACCGCCGCCGTCGTCGGCCGTATCTCTTTCCTGCTCAATCTTAACCGGCGCGCCCAGCTCCGAGCTTAATTTTTCCTGAAGCATCTTTAGCTCGGGCGAGAGCGGCGCATGCGCCGGCTCCGGCTTGGGTTTAGTCGCCCGTACCCGGTTCTTAAGTTCACGGGTGGTAAGGTGCCGCTCCAGCAAGTCGCGGAAAAGCTTCTCCCGCAGAACCGGCTCGGCTACGGTAAGCAGCAAGCGGCCATGGCTTTCGGTAATCTGATTCCGTTGGAGCGCTTCCTGGATAACGCTCGGCAAATCCAATAGGCGCATGGTATTGGCCACCACCTCGCGGCTCTTGCCCAGGCGCATGGCGATCTCCCGCTGGGTCATGCGGAATTCGTCCTTCAGCCGGGTAAGCGCCCGGGCCATTTCCACCGGATTCAGGTTCTCACGCTGGATATTTTCAACGACTGCCAGCTCCAGTTTTTCACGCTCCAGGCCGACATTGCGGATCATCGCCGGCACCAGCTCCATGCCCAGGGTTTTGACCGCCATAAGCCGCCGCTCGCCGGAAATAAGCTCATATTCCACCTGTGTGCCGGTCGGCACCTCCCGCTCAATTTTGCGGACGATTATCGGCTGTAAAAGGCCGAATTCACGGATAGACGCGGCCAGCTCCTTGATGCCCTCTTGGTTAAAGTTGCGGCGGGGCTGTTCCGGGTTGGGACGGACTTTATCTACTTCAATGTGATAAATTGCCTCGGCGAATTTAGGACCTCGCTCTTTTTCCGGGCGCGGGCGCGGCGGCTCGGGCTGGTTGGCCGGCGCTGGAGCGGATGGGACGCTCGGAGAAAACGGCTCGGCTGGCATATTGGCTGAAGACGGAAGGGAAGTCGGCGGCGTTACCGGCGAATCGGATCTCGGAACCGAAGAAGGAATCAGCGATTCCAAACCGCGGCCCAAGCTGGAATTGTTATCGTCCATGTCTATAGTATCTATAGCTTGACGTTAAAATTACCGACTTCGCTCACCGGAGCTCGGCTCACCGCTTCCCGGGATAAAATTTCTTCAGCTAATCTGCGGTAAGCAAGCGCACCGGCCGAATCCGGACGGTGCAGGACTACCGGCTTGGCGAAACTCGGGGCCTCGGCCAGGGCCACGCTTTTGGGAATAGCCGCCTCAAAGACCGTATGCGGAAAATGCTCGCGCAGTTCCCGGGCCACCTCCCGGCTTAAGCGCTCGCGTTCGTCAAACATGGTTATGAGCGCGCCCATGACTTTCAGGTCATGGCCGAGATTGTCGCGAATAAGATTAATGGTATCCAAAAGCTGGCCGATGCCTTCTAAGCTGTAATATTCCGCTTGCACCGGAATCAGCACCTCGTCCGAAGCCACCAGGCCGTTTACCGTAAGTAAGCTCAAGCTGGGCGCAAGGTCGATGAGAATATAGTCATAATTATGGCGCAGGTGATTTACAAATTTACGCAGGAAATATTCCCGTTCTGGCAGGCCGACCAATTCCACCATGGCCCCGGCCAGATGCGGCGCGGCCGGCACGAAGTGGAGATTGTAAAGAACCGATGGCCGGACGAGCTCCTGCGGCTCATAATAACGGAGAATGCCATGATAAACGCTTTTTTCGGTCTTCAACGGATTACTGCCCAGGGCGGAGCTGGCATTGGCCTGCGGGTCAAAATCCACGAGCAGGACCCGCTTGCCGGACAAAGCCAGATAGGCGCCCAAATTAACCGCAGTAGTAGTTTTACCAACTCCGCCTTTCTGATTGCAGATAGAAATAACCCGAGCCATTGCCGTAATTGTATAAATTTACAAGCGTTAGCGCAATAAATTTATGGACAATTACGAGCATCCCGCCAGCGGCGGGAAAACCAAACTTTTCTTGATTCTGGGCCAAATTTATCGTATTATCAACACCGCAAAGCCGCCGTGGCGGAACTGGCATACGCGTACGACTCAAAATCGTATGACCTTACGGTCTTGTGGGTTCAACTCCCACCGGCGGCACCATAGGCTCGCCTGCCCGCCTCTGGAGGGAACCATATTTTGAATTTGCTTGCACTGAGCAGAGTCGAAGTGGGGGAAGAAATTTTTTAATCATAAAGTCGAAAAAATAATTATTAACTAATAAATTTATGAACATGAATCAAATATATTCTACGGCTTTGGCTCAGGAATTAATTCAGACAACGAGTCAAATACCAACAGAGACATTGCCTCCGACTGGAAATAATACTAATTTTGTACCTCCAAGAGATATGCTTTTTACTTTCATTCTTTTTTTATTGCCCATTGCAATGTTAATTATCCATATTATTTTCACTTTAAAATATTGGAGGGATTCAAGAATCATTTTTAAAATTTTAAGTTCACTTGTGTCCATTCCATTAATTTTTCTGTCATGGGGAAGTATAGTTAGTTTTAGTAGATTCGGGCTTTCAAGTTCGGAGTCAGCATTACTACACTATTTTGTCTTGGCATATTATATTCCACTTTTTATTTTGTTTTGGATAATAAAATATTTTAAACAAAAAGGAAGCAGAAATATAGGGGGCGTCCAATAAGTGTTGAGCTAAAAGAATTTGCCGCCAAACCTTCGACAGGCTCAGGTCAAGAGAAAAACTTGTCATACCTACGGTAGATTTCTAGTAGTGAGAAAATTGTCATCCTCCTTCGCTAAAGCTTCGGTGGACAGGTCGGTGCGGCTCCCTTCGACTTCGCTCAGTACGAGCCACCGCCCATCGGGTCTGAAGACCCTTCAGAGTCTGAACGACCTTTCCGGATTTTCGCGGGCCTTCGCCTCGCCGACCCGCGCTACGCCAAAGGCTCCGGCGAGGCGAGAGTGGCTTCGGCCACGCAGGCGGGGGGACTTCCTCGTCCGCGACCGCGGTCGGGACAAAATTCGCCTGCCCGTCCGAAGCTTTGCGAAGGCGGGTTCGGACTAATTCAAGAATACTGCACACACTAATGCCAAATACCGTTTTAATCACGCCCGCTTAGTACAGGACGTAGCGGGGTAAGAAAATCGTCGCACGTCTGTTTCTGTTGTACAATTCCATAGAATTGTCCTATAATAAAAATACTCTCTGGTTATTAGATTATTTTACTTTATTATCTTATTATCAATGAAACAGACATGAAAAGGTGGACGGTGGTTTTTAGAGCCCTGGCGAATATCAACCGGCTTAAGATAATTAAGATGTTGGCCGACGGCCGAAAGATGAGCGTCACCGACATCGCGGGAGATCTTGAAATTTCCTTCAAGGCCACTTCAAACCATTTGGCATTGTTGAAGAATTTGGACGTCTTAGAGGCACAGGGGGCATCAGGCCATGTTTTCTATTCTTTTAATCGGCAGCTGCCAAAAGATTTTCAAAAAACAATCGAGATTGTCCTGAAGTAGCCCATTGACAGGTTCAACCTGAAAGAGTATGGTTAATTTAGTCACGTCTTGGAGGGTCTCCTCTATCCTTCCAAGACTCATTGTCCCCTTCACGGGGCACAAGGAGGTTGTCATGGAGACACGGATCAAGTTCACGGCCAGTATCTATGTCGCAACCAAATTCCTACTCCAGGTGATGCGTGGGGTCCACAGTCCGTCGTGTCCCCAGCCATGCTGGCGAACGGAATTCTTCTCCGAGGTTGTAGCCTCTCCTATTCGACAGGAGCCTCGGCAACGGGACGTATTCTCGTGGACCGGATTGGTGCGAGAGGTGTCTTTCTACAAAGGGGGCCATCTTTTCGCTACGGTAACGGTGGAAGGGGTGTGGCACGAAGGCGATCGCCACGAGATCGATCGGGGCGACTGCTGGACAATCACAAAGATTCGCTACGCCCTGGGCCGTGGCTTACAGGAACCAGAAAACTGGACGGAGCGCGTGGTTAGCACCGCCTTCTATGGAGGCGTTCTCTGACTCGCTTTTCGTCTTCGGAGTTAGGGGCCGGATGCAATTGTGCATCCGGCCGTCTCGTTTTCAAAAGAGTTCGCCACCAAACTTACCTATCGGTAGGTAGGCTCGCCCCATTATAGATGAGCGGAGCTCTATCTAACGGGGCGGTTCGGCAATTTGCTGCCCGGGGAAGTAGCGCTTAAGCCATAGATGGATGAGCCAGGCGCTTAAAATGCCGACAGCTATGCCACCCAGAATATCCGTTGGCCAGTGGACGCCGGCAAAAATCCTAGCCGCGCCATTTACCAAAGCCAGAATGAAGAACCATATGCCCCAGCGGCGACTGTATATAAAGAGAATCGCGGCCAGACCAAAGAGAAGGGCAGCGTGGCCAGAGGGGAAGGAATTGCTCGTCTCGCTTACCAGCGGCTCCCAGCCATAGACCGCGTATGGGCGCGGCCGCTCATAGAAAAAACTGAAGGCCTCGGTTATAATGCCCCGGCTTAGAGTCCCAACGAGACAGGCTTCCGCGAAAATAAACCAGCGGCGGCGAATATCGCTCTCCAAAAGAATGAAAGCCAGCGCGCCCAAGACAAGAAAATAAAGCAGCGGCTCGGCCAAAAAAACCGCCAAGCTGTCAAAAAAAGGCCGCCTATAAGCCAAGCCGAAAAGCCATTCTGCGAGCCGATTATCTAAAAACATCATCTAGTCCTCCCTTAATTTAATTTTGACACCATCTAGATTGTAAATATGTATGTTTTCCACACATAATAGTAACAGCATACGGCTGGCGCATAATTAAATTAAAGGAGGACTAGCGGCGAACAAAGGGCAAAAGGCCCATATGGCGGGCGCGCTTTATGGCTTGAGCAAGTTTTCTCTGGTGCGTCGCACAAATCCCGGTGTGCTTAGGATCGATTATCTTGGCCTGGCCGGAAACGAAGCGCTTCAAAAGCATCACCTCCTTGTAATCAACATCCTTCAGGTTTTGGGAACAAAAAAAGCACTGAATCATGAGTTTCTCTACGAATTACGAAAGTTTACGAATATACGAAAATACATGTTAACTCAAAAACCAATATAAATCAACTCTTTCGTATATTCGTACAAAATTCGTATTTCGTAGCTAAAACGGCAGGTCCTCCGGTTTGATTTCTTCCTCCAGATTAATTATGGGTATGTCTTCCGGCGGCGGTTCTTGGGATTTCTCCGGCATCTGTGTTTTGGGCGCTGCGCCCCCCGCTGGCCGCGGCCCAAGCTGCAGCCGCTCGCAGATTATCTCCGTCACCCGATGACTTTGATTTTGTTTGTCCTGCCAGGTGCGGGTCTGCAGGCGCCCCTCCACCATGACCATCGCACCTTTGGTCAAAAACTGGCTGGCAATTTCCGCTTGTCTGCCCCAGGCAACCACGTTGTGAAACTCGGCGTTTTCCTGTTTGGCGCCGGCCTTGTTGGTCCAAGTCCGATTGGTGGCCACGCCAAAAGTGGTCACTGACTGGCCGCCAGCAGTGGTCCGCAGCTGGGGATCAGCAGTCATCCGCCCGACGATGAGAACCTTGTTCAAGTTCATGCTCACAATATATCACGAATCCATCCCGAATAACAATCACGAATGTTCCCGAATAAAGACAGGCAGATTGGGGATTATTCGAGATAAAATTAGGGTTCGATTAGCGATTGTTATTTTAATATTTCTTCTATTTTTTTCTCCAAGTCCTCGTTGGATAGCGGCGTCGGCGGCGCTGGTGCGGGTTTTTTCTCCACGGTTTCCGCAGCCCGCGGTCTAAGCGCGCTGCGCAATCGGGTCTTGGCAAACGGCGGGGTGATCAAAAGGAAACGTAAAATATCGGCTTTGGTCCTTAAGTCGTGGTCCAGGGCCGCCATTCTTTCCGAATCCATACGAAAATGGACGTAGCCGAAGTACGCCGATTTTTCTTTTTTGATGGGGTAGGCCAAAACAATCCTTTGCGCCGGGTTATCCAATAAAATCTCCCCGGCCTCGCGTTTTATGGCCTGGCGCACTTCTTCTTCCCCGCCCTCGCTTTTGGCCAGGTAAGAAATTTCGTAGTCCTTTAACTTGGTATCCTCGGTCATAATAAGCGTAGAAACTCTAATGCAATCCGGCCTGGGCGTCAACCCTTCGACTCTCCGGCCTAAAGGCCGGAGCTTGCTCAGGGTTGACACTGAGCGGCATCTCCTTCCCCGCTATGAAGGGTGGGGCTTGGGCGCCGTCGAACGTGTCAAACTGCACCGGCGGAAGCGGCGCCTTCTTCCAAATCCGAGCCGGATTCCTGCGTCTCCCCGCCGACCAGGGGCCGCAGGCCTACGCTCTTGTCGCCGGCCGGGATAAGGCGGCCGATAATTACGTTTTCCTTGAGGCCGCGCAAAGGATCCACTCTGCCTTCAATCGCGGCTTTGACCAGCACCCGCGCCGTATCCTGGAAAGATGCAGCGCTAAGGAAGGATTCGGTGCTAAGCGCCACCCGGGTAATGCCCAAAAGGAGCTGCTGGGCCTTGGCCGGGGTGCGGCCCTGGCGCTTCAATTCCCGATTAACCTCCAAAAATTTGGCGCGCTCAATTATTTCGCCCATGACCAAATCGGCAGCGTCGCCGGCATCTTTGATCTTCACCCTGGAGAACATCTGGCGCACGATTACTTCGATGTGCTTATTACTGATAGCCGAGCCCTCGGCCGCGTAGATCTTCTGAGCTTCGTTGATGATGTGGCGTGCGACTTCCAAGCTACCTTTGTATTCCAAGAGCTCGCGCAGGTCGATGTTGCCCTCGGACAGCTGGTCGCCAACCTTAACTTTGCCGCCGACTTTGACGTAAACCAGCGCCGAGCGCGGGGCGGTATACTCCAGTTTTTTGTCCCGGCGGGAACGTTTGCCGGCCTCGCTACTGGCAGCTAGGGTGATTATCCGCAAACTGCCCCGTTCTTCAATTTTCTCGATCTTGCCGTCCACGCCGGCAAGCACCGCTTTGCCTTTCGGCGGACGCACCTCAAAAAGCTCTTCCACCCGCGGCAAACCGTGAGTGATATCCAGCCCGGCAACGCCTCCGGTATGGAAGGTGCGCATAGTAAGCTGGGTGCCCGGCTCGCCGATGGACTGCGCCGCCACCACGCCTACCGCCGCGCCGATTTTGACCGGCGCGTTCACGCCCAGATCAAAACCATAACACTTGCGACACAGACCATAGAGCGTCTTGCAGCTTAGGGGCGACCGGACCTTCACGCTGGCAAGCTTGGATTTGTCAATTATATCCGCGATTTCCTTGTCAATTATCTCCCCGGCGCGCACAACGATTTTCCGATCGATACGCACATCCTCCAAAGCGGTCCTAGAGAATATCCGCGACTTGAACGGTTGGCCAAGTTCCTTGCCGTCACCCCGGAAGATGTCTATGCCTTCTTTGGTCCGACAGTCATCTTCCCGAATGGTTATATCTTGAGCCACATCTACCAGGCGGCGGGTAAGATATCCGGCTTGGGCGGTCTTAAGCGCGGTGTCGGTGGTACCTTTGCGCGCGCCGTGAGTGGAAATAAAATATTCCAGGACGGACAAGCCCTCCTTAAATGAGGCCTTGATCGGCAGCTCGATAATTTCATTTTTGGGATTGGCTACCAAGCCCTTCATACCCATCATCTGGATCGGCTGCGCCCAACTCCCGCGCGAACCGGAATCAACTATTTGATAGATGGAATTTTCAACCGGCAGAACCTTGGTGACCTTCTGAGCAATATCTTTTTTAATCCGCTCCCAAACACCGATAACCCTCGCCCGGCGCTCGGCTTCGGTCAGAAAACCCTGGTTGTACTGCTCGCGGATAGACATAACTTCCTTCTCGGCTTTACTTACAATTTCTTTCTTCTCCGGCGGAATAACCAGGTCGGACATAGCCCAGGTTATGCCGGAGCGGCTAGCCATCTCAAAGCCCAAAATGCGAGCGCGGAAGAGCGCGTTGCGACTGCCATCGTGACCGTGAAGCTCAATGACCCTTTCCATCAACTTGGAAAGTTTCATCTTGTTCATGGTCTCATTCACATAATCTTCGCCGCTCAAGTCCAGGGTCTCGTTAAACATAGCCCGACCCAGGGTGGTTTGCAGATTGCCTAGCCGGACCGGTGCATGCAGATCCAGCGCGCCGACTTCATAGGCCATAAGCGCCTCGGAATAATCCGTGAAGGCCTTACCTTTGCCCTTGGCCTCCGGATACATCAGAGTCAAATAATAAATACCCAGCACAAAATCTTGAGTGGGGGCGGCAATTAACTCACCGGTTGCGGGTTTAAGCAGATTCTTACCGGCATCCATTATTTCTCGCGCCTCACGCTGGGCCTCTTCGGAAAGAGGCACATGCACGGCCATCTGGTCGCCGTCAAAATCCGCGTTAAAGGCGGTGCAAACCAGCGGCGGAATCTGGATGGCCAAGCCCTCCACCAGTATCGGTTTGAAGGATTGGATGCTTAAACGGTGCAGAGTCGGCGCGCGATTCAAGAGCACGCGGTACTTGCTGACGATCTCTTCCAAAATTTCCCAAATTTCGTCTCCGGCTTGCTCAATCAGCCGATTGGCGTTACGGATGCTGTGGGCCAAACTGCGTTTAATGATTTCGCTTATGACAAACGGCCGGAAAAGTTCCAGAGCCATACGTTTGGGCAAACCGCATTCATCTATGTTCATTTTAGGACCAACAACGATTACCGAGCGGCCGGAGTAATCCACGCGCTTACCCAAAAGGTTTTGGCGAAAACGGCCCTGCTTGCCTTTGAGCATATCCGCCAAAGAGCGGAGCGGCCGGCGCTGGGAACTCATTTGCTGGGTGCCGAAACGCGCGGAGTTGTCTATAAGCGCGTCCACTGCTTCCTGCAACATGCGCTTCTCGTTCTTAACGATCACTTCCGGTGCTTTTATTTCTAAGAGTTTTTTAAGGCGGTTGTTGCGGTTGATGACCCGGCGGTATAAATCGTTAAGATCAGAGGTTGCATAGCGGCCGCCGTCTAAGGCCACCATCGGACGCAGGTCCGGCGGCAAAACCGGCAGAACAGTCAGAATCATCCACTCCGGCCGGCTGCCGTTTTTGAGCATAGACCGGAACATTTTGAGGCGGCGCAGGTGCTTGATCTCCAAAAGCGGGTCTTTGGCCTCTTCTAAAGCCCTTTCCGTTCTTTGGATCTCCTTGCGTACTTCCATCTTCTCCAGAATCTTGCGGATGGCTTCGGCGCCGGTACCGGCTTTAAATACGTTGCCGAACTGCTTACTCAGGTTGAAATACTCCGTCTCCGTGAGTATCTTTCCGGGACGCATGTCTTCCAGGGTGGCGCGAATCTGGGCGGCTTCGGCGTTAATATCGCTCTTCAGACGCTTGTCTTTGGTGCCCAGCCCCTTAAGTTTGCTTTTAACTTCTTTGCCCAGCTCGGATAAGACCTGGGAGCGGTTTTCTTCGTCTACGTCGGTGACGATGTAATCAACATAATAGATAACCCGCTCCAGTTTTACCGAGGAGACATTCAAGACCAAACTAAGGCGGGAGGGCACGCTCTTAAAGAACCAGATGTGGGAAACCGGGGCGGCCAGTTCAATGTGGCCCATCCGCTCCCGGCGGACGACCGAGCGGGTAACTTCCACGTTGCACTTATCGCAAATTACGCCCTTGTAGCGGATACGGCGGTATTTGCCGCAGGAACATTCATAGTCCTTGGTCGGGCCGAAAATGCGCTCGGAGAATAAGCCGTCTTTCTCCGGCCGCTGGGTGCGGTAATTGATAGTTTCCGGTTTAATCACCTCGCCGTGCGACCATTTCAAAATGTCTTCGGGCGAAGCCACGCTTATTTTGAGCGCCTTAAACTCGTCCTTATGCGCCGTAGCCGGCGAGTCATAGACCGGCTCGATGTTCAGACCCAGCGCCTTGAGCTCGTTCACCAACACATTAAAAGATGCGGGTATGTTCGGGCCCTTGATCGGCTCGCCGCGGATTATGGATTCATACGCCGCGGAGCGGCCCAGAACGTCGTCGGATTTTATGGTCAGCATTTCCTGGAGAGTGGCCCGTGCGCCGTAACCCTCCAACGCCCAGACTTCCATTTCGCCGAAACGCTGTCCGCCGAATTGCGCCTTACCGCCCAGGGGCTGTTGAGTAATAAGCGAATAAGGACCAATGGAGCGCATATGCACTTTGTCTTCCACTAAATGATTGAGCTTGAGGATGTATATTTGACCGACCATCACCGGGCGGTCAAAAGGTTGGCCGGTGCGTCCATCGTTCAAAGTCACTTTGCCGTCTTCCGGCAAACCGGCCTTGCGCAACTCACCGCGGATATCTTCTTCGGTCGCCGACTGCAGGCCCGGAGTAACCGCCCGGTAGCCGAGCCGGGAAGCCGCCCAACCCAGGTGGGTTTCCAAAATCTGCCCCAGGTTCATGCGCGAAACCACGCCTAAGGGATTCAAAATGATGTCTACCGGCGTGCCGTCTTCAAGATAGGGCATGTCCTGCACCGGCCGGACCTGAGAGATAACGCCTTTGTTGCCGTGGCGTCCGGACAGCTTGTCGCCGACCTGCACTTTGCGCAGCACCGCAACTTCCACCTGCACCCGTTTAATAACGCCGGCCTCCAGTTTATCGCCGCGCTCTCTGGAAAATATTTTTACGCCGACTATCCGGCCGCGCTTGCCGTGCGGCAGGGTAAGCGAGGTGTCTTTCACGTCCCGCGCCTTTTCGCCGAAGATGGCCCGCAGCAATCTTTCTTCGGGGGTCAGCTCCACCTCGCCTTTGGGCGAGATCTTGCCGACCAGGATGTCACCGGCCTTAACTTCCGCCCCGATACGGATCACGCCTTCTTCGTCCAGGTTTCTAAGCTTCTCTTCGGAAACATTGGGGATGTCCGGAGTGGTTATCTCCGGCCCCAGCTTGGTGTCGCGCACGTCGCAATAAAATTCCTCAATATGAATAGAGGTAAAAAGGTCTTCGCGGACAACGCGGTCGGAGACGACTATGGCGTCCTCAAAATTGGCACCTTCCCAAGATAGGAAAGCCACCAGAAGATTTTGTCCCAGGGCCAGGACGCCGTTATCGATGGACGGGCCATCCGCCAAAATGTCGCCCTTTTTGACCTTGTCTCCGACACTAACCACCGGCCGCTGAGAAATACAGGTAAATTGGTTGGAGCGCTTGAATTTTTCCAAAACATAATTGCCAACCGCGCTCCGATACCGAACTTTAATATGCGCGGCATCCACTTCCAGCACTTCGCCGTCGCCTTCGGCTTTCAAAACGTAACCGGAGTCCTGAGCGGCTTTTTCTTCCTCGCCGGTGCCGACATACGGCGCTTGCGGCCGGACCAGGGCCACAGCTTGGCGCTGCATATTCGAACCCATCAGCGCCCGATTGGCATCGTCATGCTGCAGGAAAGGTATGAGCGAGGTAGCTACGCTTATAAATTGATTCGGCGCCACGTCCATAAAATCAACCTCTTCCGGACTGCAGGTGGTCAGGGTGTTGCCAAAACGAACATCGGTTGTCGGACCTATAATTTTACCGTGTTCATCCCGCGGCGTGGCGCTCGCAATTTTATATTTTTCTTCCTCCAGCGCGTCCAGCCATATCACTTCCTCCGTAACCTGGCCGTTCTTCACCCGGACATAGGGCGTTTCCAAAAAACCGAGGCTGTTGACCCGAGCATAGCTCGCCAAATAATTGATAAGGCCGATGTTGGAACCTTCCGGTGTTTCAATCGGACAGATTCGGCCGTAGTGCGAGCGGTGCACGTCCCGAACCTCGAAGCTGGCGCGTTCCCGGGTAAGTCCGCCCGGGCCCAAAGCACTAAGCCTACGCTTGTGTTCCAGTTCGGCCAAAGGATTCACCTGGTCCATGAACTGCGACAACTGCGAAGACGAAAAGAATTCCTTGATCACCGCGGTAATTGGACGGAAGTTCACCAGCTGGGCCGGCAT
>ERZ1292629.2572-Hain-H43-01um-R1-2572-length-15020-cov-7_pt1 | contig 15020 bp, 32 predicted proteins | sample MGYA00564399_ERZ1292629 | MGnify/ENA primary metagenome ERZ1292629 (study PRJEB36523, sample SAMEA6512636) | groundwater metagenome | collected 2019-01-08 | study: AquaDiva: Metagenomics assemblies of 32 groundwater samples
TGGGGGCCGGTTTCACGTGGAACAGCGGCGCGCATGAGTGAGGCGGACATCATCATGCGCCTGACCGCAGAACGGTTAGACTTCTGGACTAGCCTATCGACCTGGCCTACCTTCGGTCGGGGCTGGGCACGACGGGCGGCGCAGAATCTGCGCTATGGTGCAGTGGACTCTTGAGGGGACGTGATGAACGAAGCGACGAAGCAAGCCGTATTAAGTGCCATCCGATCAATCCTGATTACGATTGGCTCGATCCTGGCGGCTCGTGGGTATGTTGACGAGCAGACAGCCAATACGATCATCGGTGCGGTGATGGTCATCATCCCGGTAGCCTGGGGGATATGGGACAAGATCCACTCCGAGCAAAAGACCGCAGCCCGGGAAGCCACGGCGGTGAACGTCGGGATTGTCGTTGCCGATTCGACGAAGGGCAAAACGCCGCTGACCACGCCGGCCGAGGCGGCGAGCCTGATCACAAACATGGCGCCTTCGGTCGCCGCTAACTCTCCAAAGGACGCACCATGAAAACGATCATCGTACTACTCGCAATTGTATTGTCTGGATGTGCAGGCTTCGGCAATATGGGAGCGATGAGTCCGGAACAACTCAAGGCGCTGGCGAACGATAAATCCAGCGCGGCGGCTTGCACCCAATACGTCGGCACCGGTGGCACGTTCACGGCGTTCTACATGAACAACGACAAGACGTTCGGCAGCGCGGGGGGCACCACGACGGTGAAATGCGGGGCGGCGGAAGCGACGTTCGCCGACGAAGGGAAGGCCGCGAATGGGGTAGTTACAGTGCCCGCCAAGCCGTAAAAAGTTGGGGAGACTAACCGGAGAATCATCATGTCACTCGGAACCGTACTACTCGTAATCCTGATCCTCCTACTCGTCGGAGCGTTCCCGACGTGGCCGCACTCGCATGCCTGGGGATACGGTCCGACCGGCGGGCTCGGGCTGGTGCTGCTGATCGTTATCATCCTGCTGGTGTTGGGGAGGCTTTGACAGTGATCCAATTCTGTGCCCGCATCATCCTACGCCACCGGTATTTCAACCCGGCGCAGATCGTGTGCCGGTTGGGCATCCAGGCTGCGACGGCGATATGGTCGATCATCGTGCTGGTCAAAACCGATGCGCTGGCGACTACCGCCATGGGTCCGCTGTTGACCCACTACGTCCCGGAGAACTGGATTGCAGCCGTCCTACTCGGCATCTCGGGGGCGCTGCACTACCGGCTGTTGCGAGAGAGTGAGCCGCGCATCTGGGGAGTGTTTGGGTATGCGGCAATGCTCGCCTACTGGCTCATGCTCTGGTCGTATGTCCTGCTCGCGCAATGGCTATCGCGGCCAGCGGTGTTTGCGGCACTGACGGTAGTGGTCGCGCTCGGCGTCGGTGCATTCATTGCTAATCCACGAAAACCCGATGATGCCAATCCTCGATGAAATTAACGCACGCATTGCCGAGATCATGGTTGCCGCAGGGGTCGGCGGCGCGGTCGCCTGGAAGCGCTGGCTCAGTGTGCGCGCCGATATCCGCCGGGACAACGCGGGCACGACGGAGCAGGACGTGTACAAAAACATCATTGAGGAGCAGGGGCGGCATATCGCCCGGTTGGGCAAACGCCTGGACGAGGCCGAAGAGCGTACGGCGGAATTGGACGACCAGATCAAAACAATGGCTACCCGGATCAATGAAGAGATCAACCGGCGCTACGTCGCCGAGGCCGCAGCGCGGCGGCTGGAAACGGAAGCAGGCGGGATGCGTGCCGCTATTGCTGACCTAACCGATCGGCTGGCGGTGATGGGACGGGAATTGACTCGGTTACACGCGCCAGAACGGGCCAGATAGCCACGAGGACAGCACCACACTGCGCAGGCAGCGCGATCGACAGGGCGGACGTAGGGTAGGACTCCGAAATCGCTCCCGTGCGGTCCTACGGGGCTAGCGGGCGCCCGATGTGGACGGCGGGCAGATTACCCGCGGCGACCTCTCGCTGACTTGAACGTGGATTGTTCGGTGACAATTCCACGGATGCCGCCGAATTTAACGTAGCGATCAGCCATCACTTCCCCCTCCGCTTCGCTAGTGCCGTCCTGGCTTTCCAGAGTGCTTCAACGGTTGCCAGCATGGATTCGGCGATCATAGCGCCGGTCCGTCCGCAAATATGCCGTGATCGTCCCTATAGCCAGCCTCTACGGCGGCAGCCGTTTCCGCCGGCGTCTTTTGCGCCAATCTGTCCCTAGCCATCTCCACGGCCTCCGTGCGGCTTGTGCAGCGCGTGACGACCGCGCTACCGGTTTCGACATTAGTTACGCACCAGCCCGGCTCTTCGGGCCACGGGGAACGATGTACCGCGAACGTCGCCAAGCTTGCGAGATGCGGGGCGATATCCACGATATCCGCATTGACGACGGTATCGTAGGATTTGGTCCCATTGTCATAGAGTGGCAGGTTAATGTTCATGATCGTTCCTACAGGCGTCAACGGCGGCGAGCGTGTCATAATCCGGCGGCGTGTGTCCTGTATGGCAAACGCATCCAGCCGAGGTCCAATTCGGACAACCGTGATACGTGGCATGCAATGGCATCATTCGTCCTTTCGTGCGCGGATAGCGGCTACATACTGGCAAACGTGGTGTTCGGGGCTACGGTTTGATGCGTACTTAATCGTACTTACCATCTCGTCGCCAATCTTTGCTAGTGCTTCCCGTTCCTCCGCTCGCGCTTGGGTGAGGAGGGATTGGACGAAAAAGATCACTCCGTTCTGATCTGACCTTCCGCGCCCAGCGTGGTAATCCAGTAGCCATCGGCGTAGATCACGAAGTTGCTCATCGGTCAGCATGTCATCCCCCATTCTCCAGAATGGCGCGGGCTGCGGGTTTCACGGAAACAACGCCAGGTGCAGCCGGAAGTCCCAGCGATACGCGCCGGGTGTGACAGGCCGGACGTTGATGTAGAACGTGTTATTGCTGACAAGCTGCGCGCCCGGAAGGCCGACTGTCATGGTTCCATTCGGCGATACGGATTTGATCGGGTATGGGTATAACGACGATCCAAAGTCGCCCGGATTTGCGTTGATGGTCAGTTCCCGCAAACCCCGTTGACCAGGAACCATCTCCACGAGCGTGATGCGGATATTGCCCTTCACGCCCGGTGGAATAGTGAACCGCACAGCCACGGGCTGCGTCGTGATGCCGGACACATCCAGCGACGTTTGCCCATCCATCGCGGGCCACGCAATGTTGCGCAGCACGGTCCCCGGCGGTACGACTGGCGCAGGAGGCGGCGTAACCACTGGCGGCGGCACGACTACCGGAGGCTGTGTGCCGTCTGTGGCTTGTGAGTACACGAGTACATCGTTAACGCGAACTTCAATCTTGTCTGCCATGATCATTCCTTTCGTTGTGAGGGTGCTTTGACAAACGTGCATCGCGGGTCGTTGGGAATATCGCCGCCCCAAGGCCCACTATGTTGGCAGTGAATATAATCCCGACGATGCCAGCGTCGGCAATTGGAGCAATAACGCACATCGGCTGGGGGCGGTACAACGCGGGTCGTGTTAGTTGGCGGCGGCACGACTACCGGAGGCTGTGTGCCGTCTGTGGCTTGTGAGTACACGAGTACATCGTTAACGCGAACTTCAATCTTGTCTGCCATGATCATTCCTTTCGTTGATAGTTACTGCGGATTCGCACTTCGCGCCTGTACGCGCCGAACAACAGGCCGGGCGCCTCGTGCGCATATTCGCGCGCGTCTTCTAAAACCTCCTCGCGCATGTTCCCGTGTGTCCAGCACGAGCAGGGCACATGCGCTACCACGAACTTGCGCAAATCAAGACAGTCTTGACACGTGCAGCATGTTTTTGGGTCGCCTTCCCAAATAGCGAACACGCGCTCGTAATGCTCACCAATTACAATCGCGCGCCCGCACTCGTAGCATGTGTGCGGCTTTTTGGCCTTGTGTTCGGACGGCCGATACACCGTTGCTGGGGTGTAGTCACAAGAGCAGTCCATCACTCCTCCACGGAAAAGGTCTCTAAAACCCGCAGCCAGCGGACGCCGTGCTGCGTTTCCACTTTGATGCACTCTCGCATTTCCCCGCGTATCCAGCGCATTTGAGAGTCCATCCGGCACAGGCTCGCATCAGGGTTGCCTGCGATGTTGATGGCGGGGCCGAATAGCGTGTCAGGATCGGCGCCGCACACTGACTCCGCGCGAATCTCGGGCTGCGCGCTCAAGAAGAACCCGATGCTGTTGGGTTCATCGCGGCGCGGTCCTTGCGGCTCCCAGTCCATCCTGCCCTTGAATACGGCATTGAACAGCCCGCGCTTGCGATGGATGCCATCCGGTGATGGTTGGGTGATCGCAGCGGCCTCGTAGGCAACAAGGGTGTTCATCCCCGTCTTGTCGTACAACTCTACGGCCTCTGCGATCAACGTATTGTCGCACCCCGTCACGCCCCAGCTACGGATCGCGTTGGTAACGACCTTACAGATGGAGTCGTTCAGCCACGTGGAAAAACTGCGGCGCTCTAGGCCGGGTTCGACCAGTTCGCCCAATTCTTGCCTGTTGAAAAAGCTCATGGTTGCGGCTCCTTCGCTGCTGGTTCGTATGTCGCCGCGAAAATGTCTGGTTTGCACGGATACATCTCACCCTTTACGCCGGTAATGATCCAGTCGCCGGGGCAGACGAGCTGACCTTCGCCGAGGTCCTCTAGCGTGCCAATCAATCCGTGTGTTGCAAAAAATTCCTCGCGGCTTTGTGCTCTCCCGCAGTTGTGACAAGTCGCGTGCATCGGTTGATCCGGCGCGAGTCGGTCAACGTGCGGCAGAACAGACGGATGATCGCCATGTTTGAACCATTGCGTTGCTTCGATTACTACAGGCTTTTTGCGGTACTTCATTTCGTTGTCTCCTTCGTCGCTGGTTGCGGCTCCTTGGTGGCGAGTGCGCGGAGGGCGGACCATGCGAGATGTGCACGTTTACCACCATCATTAATCGGTTCCTTGCACGCCACTACTTCATCAATCGCCGCCTGCCGTTCGGCAAGTTGGGTGCGGAGGGCGGCGTTCTCCCGTTCGAGGGCGCGGGCGAAGTCGGCGCGGACCACCCAACGCTCAACGACCCGGTACGGTTGAGGCGTTTTTACCTCAAGCAATTCAATCTGCGCGGCATCCGTCCGTGGCGTATCACTCATTTCGTTGTCTCCAGTGCTTTGCTGGATGCGTATACATTGGTCAACGAATGCCAGTTTTCCAACGATAGCCGCTCGGTTGGGATGCGTCCCGATGAATCTTTCACGATGCGGACGAATGGTTCTATAGCCTCCCGTAGCGCCGCATTCTCTGCGGATAGGCGTGCTAGTTCTTTAGACCATGAACCGTGAGTTAGACGGTCCAAGTCAATGCGCAGCGCCGCGTTCTCTGCGGTCAGTGTGACATTGTGTTCTCTGATTGCTGCAACTCGCGCACATTGGGTGGCATACTCGCTTTCCGCATTTTCCGCCCGTTGGCGCATAACGATGTAATCGCCATTGACTGCGTTAATGCTAGTTTGCAGCCGAGAGAGTGCGTCCTTGGCTGGGCATTCCGTGCAAACTCGCGCGTTGAGTCGCAAGCGAGCGATGTTCAGGTCTCCGGTCAGTCGCTCCAGTTTGGCGGCGGCAGCTATCATCCGCGCGTTCCACGTTTCGCCGCCCGATGTTGCTTCTCCGCGTAGCCATTCGCTCAAGTTATTCACGTTTCTCTCCCAGTTTGCGGATGGCTGCGGCAAGTTGAACTCCGCGAACTGGACTGGTCGTGCGCGCAAACTCGTCGCATATTTCCGCGCACTCCGCGACAGCCGCTGCCCGCTCCGACGTGAGCAGGGTTTGCACATAGTCACGGAGCGCGTTTGGTGGGTACTCCCCACGTCCACACTCCGACCAAACAACCATGTCGTATACGAGAACGCCCAGCCGCTCGATCTGCTCATTAGTCATCATGTCCCCACCCTCCACGTCAATTGCTGCGCTACCATCCCTATCAGCGTCAGCCGTAGCAATAGCTCAAGCGGTACGGTGCCGGTACTGCGCGTGACCCTGCGCTCCCAGGCCGGATCGGATACCGGCATCCGGGGGCCACCCTTGGGGCCGGTTTGCGATACCCATTCCGGCAGCAGCTTGTCAGCAACGACCATCCACATCCCTACGCGCGGCGCCTTGGGCTGCGGTAGATAGCGCAAATAGCCGCCCGCAGTCAGGCGCTTGACGATTTTGTATAACATTTCGCGGCTCGTAGATAAACCGGCCTCCTGCAATGTGGTGACAGCGCAAGGACCATGCGCGCAGATATAGGCATGGACGGCAATGTCAAGTTTGGTTGGATTCATGTTTCGCTCCGGTTTGGATTGCAAGCCCCTGTTCCCGCCCAGACCGCCGGTACACGACGCCAACGCTGGGCGGGCGGGGTTTGGTTTCATGTCAGAATTTCTCCAGTTGCGTGACCGTTTCCGCAACCTCGCCCAGAAACTTATTGACTTCCGTTTCCAGTTTGGCAATGTAAGCATCGTCGCGTTCGACCACGGCGCGGAACATCTGCAAATGCGAGGGGAACCTGTCGTCATAACTCACGAAATGCCAGCGCTGGCGACCCGTCACCCACATACAACCCTGAATCTGCGGGATGTATTTGGTCGGCACCTTGCGCGCAAGGATTGTCTCTAAATGCGTGGCCTGGATCGGGCACTTAATCTCGATTCCAGCATCATCGTCAATTGTGCCGTCCGGGCTGGCCCCGATCCATGGCGTCAGTTTCACAAAACCGACTTCCTGCACAATCAACCCCGTCGCGGCTTCGAAGGCAAGCCGCGCTAACGGTTCTGTTTCCGTACCATGTTGCATCGCCCCGTTCGTGAACGATTCTGCAACCTGTCCGGTTATGCGCTCCAGTACGAGTTGCGTCAGGTAATTCTGTCGGCTGGCCGCATAGCCGGTCTTAGTCGTCGCCAGCACGTCGGCGAAGCGCGAGGCCGTTGCGCAGCCCAGGCGGGCATGCAGCCATGCTTCCGAGCCCTGGATGAGTTCTTCGCTCATGCGGGCACTTCCTCTTTCGCGGCAGCGGCTAGTGCGGCTGAATCGGCCTTGGTTGCGGCTGCTTTGTTCGCCGCGTGCTCCTTGGTCTGTACCAGAACGGAGCGCGTCGCTTCGGAGAGACCAACCCAAAACGTCTTGTATTCCTTACTGCCGCGCAGCGCCGCTTCAGTCGCCAAATCAATCAATTCGGTCGTCCATGGCGAGTTTCTGTCGTCGGTCTCTTTATCCACCTTACCGACCGCCTTGTTTCCATCATCATCCTCAGGGCAGATACCGACTACTGAGCAAAAAGAAAACCGGCGCCCGTAGGTAATCGCTGCGCCAACGCCGTGCGCGTCCCGCTTTGCGAGCGGAACCGTCAGGACTTCACTCGCCCATTCGCCGCTGGTGTGGAGAATTAAGGTTTCAATCTCGATGCCCGCATCAGCCAAACGGGGGAATTGCATCACTGACAGGCCGTTGTCCGTCAATGGTGCGCGGGCAGCATCCCAGCAAGCTGCCAAATCGGCATACTTCGACCGGAAGGCGGGGTTTGTCTTGTCCTTCGCCGCGCCCTCGATTACCGCTTGCGCCTTGCATAACGCCTTCGCTAACTCCGTTAAACTCTCCGACCTGTTCATCGTACTTCTCCTGTTGAAAAAAATGGCTTTGCTGCTGGCTCACTTCGCCTCCGCTGCCATATCATCTATCTGGCGTTCGAGTGCGGCGGCTTGCGCAAGATAATCAGACGCATATTTATCAAGTCTCTGCGCCTCTTCCATTGCCGTTTGCATTTCAACTCTCGCGCATATCCGTTTGTAAACGGCAGCATTACGCGCTTTGCGACCGCACATTTTTAGTCTGTTCGCCTCGGCCTGCAATTCTGTGCGCGTGCTCATGTCATCCTCGCGCCATAGTCGCCATCGTCATAATCGCAATCGCAGGACAGGCTCACGGTCGCACCACGTTGGCCACCCGGCCAGCAAGGTTAGCGACCGTCGCCGCATTGCCCTCAAGCGACACGCGAACAGTCTGCTCCCGGTGCCAGGCTGCCAGTGCATCAAGTTGTTCCTGCGCCCGATCTGCCCTATCCCGTTCCCGCGCCAGTTCGATATTGCCGTCCAACGTACTCGCCAGCAGCACCAGGACGAGCAGCAAAACTACACTGCGCCCTACCCTGCCCGAACCGATGAACGCAGCCCGGGCGCGGCGCAAGATAGCGAGCGGGCTGCGGCTGACGCTGTAGCACTCGGCTGGCTTGCGGCGGGGGATCATGGGGTCACCCGCTCCAGCACCTGCGCTGCGCGCCATTTATCGAGCACTGTCGGCTTCAACCGCTTAACCCGATTTTCCGGCGCGAATAAATAGCGAGAGCCGAGCTGTTCGATAACTGGCTTGGCGCGCAAGTATCGTTTCGCTGCTGCCTGTTTTTGGGATAGGTTCATGTCAGGTTCCTTTCGCGGTCAGGTCCGTTGTTTCGGCAGATAATGTGGGTACGGTTGTCCATCACAATTCCAGTAGTCAGCATTACGCATCATCTGGGCGGTATCGGCATCGTTTAGCCCGGGCGCGCGAAAGGATCGTTCTAGACGCAGCATTGCCGTCCGCGATCCACATCTCCTGTTGTCGCATGCTTCGATCTGGATATTGCGAATGGCTTCTAATAATGTCATGTCATCACTCCGTCAATTTGAGGGCACTGTCGATACTCTCCAGCGCCCGGATCGCCGACGCGCGTCCGTCCGTCGCGATCAGCGAGCGCAGCATCAGCACGACGTTGCGCAGGATCGCGGCTTGCTCGCGACAGATGTGCAGTTCGGCGCGGATAAGCGACAACTCCGCTTGAGGGTCGGTCGGGCCGAATATAAGTTTACCTACCGTGCTCATGGGTTGCGCTCCATTTCGTCCATCAGCAAAAGGGCGATGACGCGAGCGGTACGGCCCTTGGCAGTCAAAGGCCACCAATACGCCGCGTTAACCTCACGGAACACGTAACGAAAGCGATAATTTTCGGGAGCTATTGGATCAAGGTGGCTTATGCGCCCGTAGCGCGCAAGCTCGATGGCGTTACAACATCCACCCCTACCACTATCGACGATCTCAGCGGCGCGAAGCCACACGCTCTTGTTCATGCCGCCTCCCGATCCACATTGACCAGCGCCCGCGTTTTCCAAGTACACGCTTCCATCGCGTCATCGTTCGGTTCGCTATCGCACGAATCAGGCAACAGCTCAGGCGGATCGTAGTCAGCCGGTTGCACGCCATCGGGCACGTTCCCAGCTCCTGCGGGTAGCGCGCTCATCGCAGCCCCCGATGCACCATCACTGCGGCCAGCACAAACAGCAGCGCCAGCAGCATCAGGCCGAGATAGGCAGGGGCAACGTGCGCAATGAGCGCTGCTAGACTGACCAGCACGACGACGAGCCACAACGCCAGCCCATACAGCGTGATGAGCAGCGAGACGCCACCGAGGCGTAGCTGGTGCATTTCACATCGACGCGGTCAAATTGGCCGGGAAACAGCGTGTTGGCATAGTCCAGCAACACCTGGTCCACGTCCTGCTCATCCAGTTCAAGTTTCATTTCAGACTCCTATGATGGTGATCAACAGCAGCCCGACCACGATGCAGACCGCGAACACGACGCGATCCGGGTTGATCCTCCGCAGCCAGATCCGGCGCGGGAATGTGCCGAGCGGGAGCTTGGATTCGCGCACGAAACGAAACTGGCGCATGTCCGTTCCGTACAGGTGCGCATCGGTATAGTCTGGCGGAGTGTGCCTCATGCTGTCCTCCTGCATTTTTCCATTGCGCCCTCCCTATGCTTCGATCAACTTGCCGGACTCATTGGCGCGATACCACGTATCCGCTAGAATCCCGTCCTCGCCAATGTACCCAGTAGTCAACCGCTTGCGCTCGCCGTCCCACCACGCAACGACGACGATTCCCGTTTTGCCGGCCTGCGCCTTCGACTCCAGGCCGAGGGCGGCGGCAACAGCGTTGTCCCCGGTGGCCGATGAAGCACTCCAGTTTCCGGTGGCCGATGAAGCACTCCGGTCCCCGGTGGCCGATGAAGCACTCCGGTCCCCGGTGGCCGATGAAGCACTCCGGTTTCCGGTGGCCGATGAAGCACTCCGGTCCCCGGTGGCCGATGAAGCACTCCGGTCCCCGGTGGCCGATGAAGCACTCCGGTTTCCGATTGAATGCCGCGTGTTTACCGGCTCACATTTCGATGCGGTGTACTCAATCGCCGCCGAAACAATGCCAGCGACGGTCAGCGCGGCTTTGATTGTGATCGACTTGGCTACGCGCTTTGAGTCGTCACCGGTTTCCGGCGAAACATCGACAGGATCGACCGTGGCAAATCGCCCGGTTGGCGGATAATATTCAAACGTGTCAAGCGGGTACTCGCAAAAATGGAAGCCACCCATACCCCGCCCTGCTTCGCTTGCTGTCGGGCACAACTTCACTTCTCCGTGATGCACATAAGTCTTGCCGACCTCGAATTGATAATCGCGGCACTTCCAGTCTTTATCGAACGCCTTGTATGCCTTCATTCGTTACTCCCTGTTGACTGCGCCTGAATGCACACGGAAAGCGGGGCGGGGCGCAGGAAATACGGTTGTCAAGTGGCTCATTCCAACACCCGCAACACGCCGTCAATCCGGGACAGCGCCAAGTGCCACGGCCGCGAGCCGTTAAGCGCTTCCGCCAGCGCCATCGAGTGAACCTGCTCGAGCACGGTGCGGAGCAGATCGCGCTCCTCGCGGACGATACGCAGTTCGGCCAGGGTCATGGTTAGTTGGCCCTCTAACTCGGAGTACGTCCGGTCTTTGATGGCCGGGCGCAATTCGGTGTTCATTTCCGCCCGCCATCCATATCGTAGAGTTCCATGGTGATCTCCTGTTGCGTCGCTTTGGTATGAGTGGATACTAAAGCAATGCAACATCTGTTGCAAGTATTATTTGCGATATTTTGCATCAAATGTTTTTATCGTTTAAGCCGCGTCAATAGAAAAAATTGATTGACCGATATTGCGCAACGGTTGTTGCATGTGCTAGTATAGATGATATGAATAAGAAAACTATCAAAGCGCACCAAAAGTTGATTAAGGAACTTGGGGCGCAGCGACTCGTAGAATTTACCGGCATGACGCGGCAAGCTGTAGAACACTGGCAGAAACGCGGGATACCGCGCGCCTGGCTTGCCGCAATAGCCAGGTTGCCGAAACAAGGGGCAAAATGATTTCCGGGAACGAAACCGAGCGATCCCTCCTGTTCGCATCGGTATTGCCGGGCCGGCTTTGGACAGGCCCACACAGAAGGATAGCGATCTAATGAACCTTTTTTGCTGCATCCCCCCTGGCGACCCTTCACCGTGCGTCAGCACGGTCCTGTCCATCGCTGGGGCGGGGTGCAGCAATGAGGGTTCAACATGACGGTATTGGTCAAGTATCAAGCGGCACGACATGCCTTGGCAGTCTGCAAGCAGGTCGATGAAGTCAAGGACATCCGCGACAAGGCGGAAGCCATGCGCCTGTACGGGCAAATGTCCAACGACAAAACCCTCGAAATGGACGCGGCCGAGATCCGTATCCGGGCCGAGCGGCGGCTGGGGGAGTTGATTGGGGCGCAAAAGGCGGGGCCTGGGTTGAACAAGGGCGGAAATCCCGAATTCCCAACCGGTCGTCAGTCACGACCGGTTAGCCCAACCCTGGCCGATGTTGGTATCAGCAAAGACCTTTCTAGCCGCGCCCAAGCTATCGCCGCCGTCCCGGAAGCCGAGTTCGAGGCCGAGGTCGGGGAGTGGCGGGAACGGGTAGGCGCAGAGGGTGCGCGGGTAACAACCAGACTAGTCAAGGCGGGCAAAAAGGCGGCGGCAAAGCAGCCTGAACCGGACCACGACAATCGACTCACGGAGGCAATCAAATTAGTCGATCAGTTATCCGCAGAAACCTTCGAGCTACAGGAACGGATCGAGGCGCTTACTGTTACCGATCTGGCGAAAAAGGTAGATGAACTGGTCCGCGCGAATGCCCATGCGGTGCGTGAAAAAGACATGGAAATGGACAAGAACGCTCAGTTACTAAAACGGGCGAACGACGCCGAGCGGTTCCGGTCAGAGGTCGTTAAGGTCAGTGGGGCGCAGAATCCGAAGGGCGCTATTCAGTGGGTTAAAGCGATGGCCGCGCGGAAAACAGCATGAGTTCCGGCCTGTTTCGAGAGGATGCGCAGCCGCTAGAATTGCGCCCGTATCAACTCGATGCAATTGAACAGGTCCGCGAGCATATCCGGCAAGGCAAAAAGAACATCATCCTGTGTGCGCCGACAGGATCGGGCAAGACGGTGATCGGCTCGCATTTGATCAATGAGGCAGACCGGAAGTTGAGGCGCGCGGCTTTCGTGGTAGACCGAACAACGCTAATTAATCAGACATCAGAAATGTTTGACACCTACGGGATAGACCATGGCGTGGTGCAGGCCGACCATCCACGGGCGCGCCCATGGCAACGCGTGCAATTGTGCTCCGCGCAGACCATCGCCCGCCGCAAGTGGCCAGAGGCGGATCTACTGGTGATCGACGAAGCGCATACGATTATGAAGGTTGTCGCTGACCGGATCATCCCGCGCAACACGATCACGATAGGGCTGACCGCCACGCCGTTTACGCGCGGCCTAGGCAAACTCTATGACGCGCTGGTGAACGTAACGACAACGGCGCAGTTGATCGAGGACGGGTTTCTGTCCCCTTATCGCATCTTCGCCGCAGTCGAGCCGAACATGGAAGGCGTCAAGGTCGTTGCGGGCGAGTGGGTGGACGCCGAGGCCAGCAAACGGGCGCTGGAGGTGGTCGGCGACGTGGTAGCGGAGTACGTCAAGCACGGCGAGGGCCGGAAGTTCATCTGCTCTGCTTGCGACGTAGCGCACGCGGAGGAAATGGCCCGCCAGTTCAACGCTGCCGGGATTCGTGCCGAAGCCTACAGCTACCGGACGCCAGACGAAGCGCGGGCGGAAATGGTGACGGAGTTTCGCAAGGCGAATTCCACGATTCGTGGCCTGATTTCTCCGGTTGCGTTGACCAAGGGCTTCGACGTGCCGGATGTGTCCTGCATCATCATGGCCCGCCCGTTGCGGAAGTCGCTCGCTGAGCATATCCAGTTCTTCGGGCGCGGCCTGCGGATTCACCATTCCAAGGTCAATTGCATCGTCCTGGATCATTCCGGCAACTCGGCCCGCTTCTGGCACGAATGGAACGATTTTTTCGAAACGGGCTGTCTGGAGTTGGATGACGGAAAGCCGAAGCCGAAGCCGAAGAAAAAAGACGGCGATGAGGTCGAGTTCATCAAGTGCGGCAACTGCAAACACCTGTTCAAGCCGATGCCGCGCTGTCCCGCTTGCGGACACGAACGGCCACGCCAACAGACCGTACAGCACGTGGCCGGGACGCTCAAGGAGCTCGTCGCCAGCGGCGACCGCAAGCGCCTTTCGGCGGATGTGTGGCCACAATTGGTAGGTTATGCCCGCAGTCAGCGCGGCGAGTTTAGCGAGAAGATGGCGAAGGCCATGTTCAAAAACATGACGGGACTCTGGCCGGCGCGCGAGTTCGCGGATACGCCGGGTGCGCCGCTGACGCGCGAGGTCGCGAACTGGATCAAGTCGGAGCGCATCCGGTACATCAAGGGCAAGCAGGCGCAGGCCCGGCGAGAAGCGCAAGCGGGGGTCGCGGCGTGAACTTTCAGCAATTCGCCGAAGCCTGCGGGCTGGCCATCCGCCGACTGGTGGCAGACGGCTCAATCCAGCGCTGCCCAACTCACGCAAAGCCACATTCGACTAACGGGGCCTACATGCTGGACCGCGACCGTGGTTGGTGCATGGATTGGGCGGCCGGAGATAAGGTGCAATGGTGGACCGATCCACTGGCCAAGCCGTGGACGGCCGAACAAAAGGCTGAAGCCAACCGGAAGCGCCAGCAACAGGCCCGCGAACGCGTGGAAATGGCCCGCGAAGCCGCGCAGAAGGCAAAGACGATGGTAGAGGCGGCGGAACTGGTGATGCCGCGTCCTGGGCGCGATTGGAAGCCTGGGCGGCCGGCTATCGAGCCACGCGAGGCGCATCCGTATCTGGTCCGCAAGGGCTTTCCGCAGGAGCCGGGGTTTGTGCTGGATGGCGAGCTGCTGATTCCGATGTTTGACCTGTTTGCCAAATCGGAGCCGGTCGGGTTACAGCGGATCAATGCCGCCGGTGAAAAAAAATACCTGTACGGCCAGCGGTCAAAAGGTGCCATCCATCGCATGGGCACCGGCAAGGCGCGGGAGGTATGGTTGTGCGAGGGGTACGCCACGGCGCTCGCGGTGCGGGCAGCGGTCAAAGCCCTGTACCGGACGGCGGATGTGATTGCATGCTTTTCGGCGGGCAATTTGGCCTACGTCGCCTCACGCGGGGTTGGCACGCACGTGATGGCGGATAACGACCATTCCAAAGTCGGGGAGGATGCAGCGGTTGCGACCGGGCTATGCTGGACGATGCCGGCGACCGTTGGCCAGGACGCAAATGATCTAATGCTGGCGGAAGGTATAGCGGCAGTTGCGGGGATGATGCAAAAGCGGATATAATTTGCGAAGTTGGCTGTGAGAAGCCGAAAGGAACACCGTGAACCATCCCACCGTCGCCGTACCGCAAGAGCCTACAGGCGCTTCCCTGCGCCCGTTCCGGCAATTCTCACCTTGCGTGAAGTTCGGCGACGCTGAAAGGGTTTACGCGATGAATTATTACCAGTTCCACATCGGCGATTACCGAGTTGCGACCAGCCATTTGTCGCTCCTGGAGAATCTGGCGTATCGCCTATTATTGGATCTGTACTACTCGCGGGAGGCGGCACTGCCGGCAGATGTGGGGCAAGTGGCCAGACTGATTGGGATGCGGAACGAAGCCGATATTGTGGATGTTGTGCTCAATGAGTTTTTTACACTCGGTTC
>ERZ1292629.2095-Hain-H43-01um-R1-2095-length-17689-cov-6_pt1 | contig 15013 bp, 11 predicted proteins | sample MGYA00564399_ERZ1292629 | MGnify/ENA primary metagenome ERZ1292629 (study PRJEB36523, sample SAMEA6512636) | groundwater metagenome | collected 2019-01-08 | study: AquaDiva: Metagenomics assemblies of 32 groundwater samples
ACCGGCGACCTCCAGGTTATGGGCCTGGCGAGCTGCCAAACTGCTCTACCCCGCGATGCGTTGTGCGCATAGTAAACCATTCCCTGCAAATATTGTCAAGTTGTGAAACATTCGCTATACTCTCCACCAGTAGCGTTAATACACACAACACATAAGGCGGGGTAGCTCAGTTGGTTAGAGCGCGGCACTCATAACGCCGAGGTCGAGAGTCCGATTCTCTCCCCCGCTACAAATAACAAAACAACCAGATTCGGATCTGGTTGTTTTGTTAAGATGCCACCATTATAGTATAATTGATTTGTGACCAAAATCCGTTCCTTTCTTAAAAACAATTGGGAATTTTTTGGAATGGTCGTTTTATTAACAGGCTGTTTTAGTTTAGTTTACTTTTTTTTAAATCAAATTATTAGTCAAGCCTCCTTTGTTAAAGCTGAATCAAATAGCACCATTTCTTGCAGTGAAACAGGAACAACACCTCTTCCAAATACCACTTTTATAAAATCATATCGTTTATTAGTGTTTACAAAAATTAAAGGCGCTTGGCCGACCAAAGACGGCGGCTATATTGTTTCCGGCATCACCGACCCCAATATCATGTTTATTCCGCCGGATGGGTTTGTGGCTAAACTTGACAAACAGGGTAGTGTGCAATGGATGAAGTTTTTGAAAACCAAAAATGCCCCTGGCGGCGAGAGTATGATGAGTCCAATGGGAGAGGAAGACGTCCAGTCAATTATTGAATTGAAAACTGGCGGATATTTAATGGCTTCCAAGGTCTGGGGTTTTATCACAACTGCGGAATCCAGCGCGGACGTAGAAGTGAATAAAATATTGTTCACCAAATTGGACAAAAACGGCAACATGCTCTGGAACAGATCCTTTACCGCGTTTGTGGAAGATGCCAGAAATTCTTTGCTGGAAACTGACGATAAGGGGTTTTTATTTTACGCAAATATTCTGGATTTGGATCCAAACAAAAGGGGAGAAGATCCCGATGTTTATCAGGATTTGCCATTTGCCTCGCTTAAAATTTTTAAATTCAATCAGAATGGCGGCCTTCAGTGGTCAAAAAACATTAAAAATTTTATTTCCCGAAAAAGCGAGTCATATCTCACCACTACGGCTGACGGTGGCTACGCGTTGGCGGGAAATATAGCCGAAACAAATCCGGAAAAAGAACTTCCTTACAATTTTGACACTTATCCGAGCTTGGTCAAATTTGATAATGACTTCAATTTTGAATGGGCGAAAAGCATGGAGGGCACGCCGTTGGATATGGCGGCGGCCATCCCCAAAGCGGGCGGTGGTTTTGAACTTGGTTGGAAAAAAATACGGCAAGGAGCAATCATCACCAAGGGCATGGTGCGAACGGAGGATAACGGTTATCTTGTTTTAGGACAATGGTCCGGCGGTTTATCCCTAATGACAAACAGTTTGGATTTGAAATCACCGGCGAAAGGTTATCTGATAGCGTTTAAATTCGGCTCTTCGGGCAATTTGGAGTGGGTTAAAAAAATGACTTTGAGTTTCAATGAGTTCACCTCGCCGATGATAGATTTTTCCGTTTCCCTGACAACTGACAAAAAGGTGATGATGGCCGGTCCGATTACTTGGGCTGATGATGACTATCAGGCAAAAACCCATGCCGTTAACGAACAGATTAAATGGTATAACGAAAAATACGGGGAAGCCGAAATGTCAAAAGAGGAAAAAGATAAATCCAAACAATCGCTCGCGGATTGGAAAAAAGTTCGAGCAATCATCGAAACAACGCAAGACGCTTTCCGCAAAGGTATTTTTATGATGAAAACAGATCGTGAATTAAACGCCGGTTGGGCAAAAATAATTAATCCGCAACGCGAAGCCACAAACTATGTGGTGCGAGCGACCGCGGATAGCGGCGCCTTGATTGCAGGCGAACATACCTCCACCGACATTCAGTCGGTTATATTGGACAGCATCACTTATTATAAAGACGGCTTTTTGATGAAATTGGACGCGAGCGGCAATGTTAAAGATAATAAAAATTGGGTTATAGATTATAGCGGCAACATTATTACGGAATTAATGACACCTTACGCTGTTTCCAATGATTTGAGCGTTCAAGCGGAACCATATTCGGTTGGTTTAACAAAACGAAAACCGGAATTTTCTATTTATAAAAAAATAAAAACGAAAATTTTTGCGGCATTCCAAAGCTCCAAAGAAACCGCGTGTCCGCTCGCGCCTGCAGTTTCTGTCTACGATGCCCCGCTTCAAAATTCAACCAGCACTTCGGCCGTGCCAAGAACTTGGCCGGCAATTAATTATGAAAAAACAATCCCTGCCGAATTGATTAACGACAAGAGCCGGGCTGTTCACAATGAGTTGCTTCCTATTTTAAATCAGCTTTACAACAATCAAGTCAAGATGACGGACAATATGGACGGGGCAATGCTTTATTATGTATTTGACCGCATTATCACCAAAGATGATATAACCGCGGTGAAAAATTATCTTGAAGGCCTTGGCTATAAAACGCAGGACGAAAGGGTTTATGAATTAACGACATACAAGCCCGGTTATTTCCTAGTCTTGACTTTTGCCACGAATAATGCCAACAAAGCATTTATGAAGGTAACATATTAATTTAGCGGATATGAACAAAAAAATATTTAGGGCAGTTTTTTTAGCAAGTATTTTGGTTTTAACGTAATTGCGTGATTTTTGGTATACTACTACCCATGGACTGGGTATACATCGTCCTTTTTGCGTATCTGTTGCAGGCAGTGGTGTTTATTTTTGATTCACTCCTCGTTAATAAAAAACTTGGGAGCGCCGCATCGTACGCATTTTTTGTGGCGATACTCGGCCTTGCCGCGTTCGCGCTCGCGCCATTTGGATTCGGCCTCGTTCCGCAACACGTCCTCATTCTCTCGCTTCTCGCCGGCGCCGCATTCACCTATGGCTCGCTCTTTCTCTACCGCGCCCTAAAAAAACATGAGACGTCGCGTGTCATTCCCATAATCGGCGGCACCGTGCCCGTGTTTTCTTTTTTCCTCTCGTTTATCTTTTTACCAGACCGTCTGACCGAACGCCAATTATTCGCTCTCATTCTCCTCGTCCTCGGCACCATCCTCATTGCCGCCCCGCTCCATCACGACCGCCGCCATCACATCAAACCGGCAATGGTCGGCGAGATGCTACTCTCTGCGCTCCTGTTCGCCGTGTGGGGCATGCTCTCTAAACGCGTGTTTGATGAAACGACATTTGTGAACGGCGTCATTTGGGTGCGCGTCGGCGCGGCTGTTGCGGCGCTCCTGCTCCTCATCGGCCCCACGCTTCGCAAACACATTCTGCAAGGAAAACAAAAAATGAACGCCAAACTCGGCGGCGGCATCATCGCCAACAAAACGCTCGGCGCGGGCGCCGGCCTTTTGATTCTCTACGCCATCGCGCAAGGAAACCCCACGCTCGTGCATGCGCTCCAGGGCGCGCAATTCGTATTCCTGTTCGGGCTTGTTGTCGTCCTCTCGCACTGGCTGCCAAAAATTGCCAAAGAGGATATGCACCCGAATCTGGTGATTCAAAAATTGGGCTCAAGTATTATTATTGGGTTCGGCGCGGCGCTCCTCATCTGATATGGCGTTCCACAATCACAACGAAGACGCTGCGATTAAGGCAATCTGCCAAACGTGCCACGTGCATGACCACCGGCCGCTCACTTTCCCGCGCGGATTTTTGTGGGGCGCCGCGTCATCGGCGCATCAAGTGGAAGGCAACAACACCAACAGTGATTGGTGGGCGTGGGAACAGGGAGGCGGTCGCGTCATTGGGGATGACGTATCGGGTCTTGCCACAGACCACTATCATCGGTTTGAAGAAGATTTTGACCTCGCGAAAAAGTATTGCCAAAATACGCACCGCCTATCCATTGAATGGGCGCGCATTGAACCACAGCCGGGGCGCTTTAGTGCGCGCGAATTTGACCATTACGAACAGGTGCTCCGCGCGCTGCGCAAACGCCGCATCAAACCGATGGTAACGCTCCACCACTTCACCAATCCGCAGTGGTTTGCCGCGCGCGGCGGATGGGAGCGCGCCGATGCGGCAACGCTTTTCGCGCGCTACGCGGAACGCGCGGCGCGGCGGTTCAACACACTCGTTGACTGTTGGGTCACCATCAACGAACCGCACGTGTATGCCAGCAATGGATTTCTAACCGGCGAATGGCCGCCGCAAAAAAAGAGTTACTGGCGCGCGTGGCGCGTTTTGCGGCATCTGGCGCTCGCGCACACACTCGCCTACCGCGCCATTCATCGCGCGTATCCGCGCGGCCGCAAGCCGCAAGTGGGATTTGCGCACAACTACGTCGCGTTCGCCAACTACGGCGTGCGGCTTGAGGACTACCTGTACGAATGGCTCATCAACTACGCGTGGAATGTGTGGTTTTTCAAAAAGACGCGCGGCACGCATGATTTCATCGGGCTCAATTACTATTTTTATCACCGCGTGCGCAAGTACGCCGCGCCGTGGAGCGGTGAGGAGGTCATCGCGGCCAGCCACATGGACCGCGACGTCACGGATACGGGCTGGGAAATTTACCCCGGCGGCATTTTCCGCGCGCTTTTGGAACTCTCGCATCACAACCTCCCTATTTACGTCACGGAAAACGGCCTTGCGGCCGTGAACGATGACCGCCGCTCTCGTTTCATCGTCGCGCACTTGAAAGAAATCTACCACGCCATCAAAGCGGGCGTGGATGTGCGCGGCTACTATCACTGGTCGCTCACGGATAATTTTGAATGGGCCAAAGGATTCGCGCCGCGGTTTGGACTCGTCGCGATTGATTATGCAAACGACCGCGCGCGCATCCCGCGTCCGAGCGCGAACGTCTATGCGCGCATCTGCAAAGAAAACGCCATTAGCCATGACTTGCTGCGGTTCCTCGGGCATGACGCGCCGCCGGAACCGCCTGTCGCGCCATGAATCATTCTGCGCTCCGTGAACATCCCTTCGCTCTTGCCATCGTGACCGTTCTGATAGGATTCGGCATTTTTTGGGTCGTCCTTTACCAACTGGACTACACGCCTGAAACGTCCATCGCCTACGGCGTCACGTTCAGCAAACCGCACGCAGAGTTTTTAGGTCTCAACTGGCAGGAGACGCTACTGGCGGCGCTTGATGACCTGAACATCCGTCATTTCCGCATCGCGGCGTACTGGAACCAGATTGAACCGCAGGATGACCAGTTCGATTTCTCCGCCCTTGATTGGCAAGTTAATGAAATAGCCAAACGCGGCGGGAAAATTACCGTGGCCATCGGCCAGCGTCTGCCGCGATGGCCGGAATGCCACACGCCCGCGTGGGCCGAATCACTCAATCAAGGACAGCAGGAACAAAAAATTATGCAGATGCTGCCGGTGGTCATTTCACGATACGAAGACAATCCGGCCGTCGTCCGCTGGCAAGTGGAAAATGAGCCGCTGCTTCCGTTTTTCGGCCGCTGCGCGCCGCCGGATGAAAAATTTTTTGAGCGCGAGGTTGCGCTCGTGCGCCGCATGGACCAAACGCGGCCCCTCATGACCACGGCAAGCGGCGAACTGGATGACTGGGACCGCACGGGCTCGTACGTGGATATCCTCGGCGTGTCGCTCTATCGCACCATCTGGAAACGGTTCATCGGATATATTGACTATCCGCTGCCTGCCGCGTTTTACAAACTGCGCGCCGAATCGGTCAAAGAGGTGGTGCCTGACATCGTCTTGTCCGAATTGCAGGCGGAACCGTGGCTCTCTGGCGCTCCGCAGGATGTTCCGCTTGACGAACAATATCGCTCCATGAATCCCGCGCGGTTCCAAAAACTTATGGCGTACGCTCGCGCAACCGGTTTTGATGAAATCTACCTCTGGGGCGTGGAATGGTGGTACTGGCTGAAAACTAAACACGAAAAATCCGAAATGTGGGAAGCGGCGCGAACCGTTTTCGCGGCGCCTACCGCCCCCGCCACGCCACTTCAGTAACGCCAAATTGGTGATTGACAAACCGCGCCATTTCAAACAGCGCATCGCTCAAACGGTTCATATATTGCACGATGAGGGGGTCCAGCGCGGTGTCGCGGCCAAGCGCGACAATCGCACGTTCTGCCCGGCGGCACACCGTACGCGCCACCTGCAACAGCGACGCCGCGCGCGAACCGCCCGGCAAAATAAAACTGTGCAGATGAGGGAGTCGGAGCGACAGCCGGTCAATGGTGACTTCCAAAAAAATAATGTCTTCTTCAACCAGACGCGGAATCCTCGCGTACAGCGCCGCGTCCTGCGGCGTCGCGAGCATGCTTCCGACGACAAACAAACGGTCCTGCGTCCGTTCAAGCACCGGCACGAGCTCCTGCGCCCGCTCATCCGCGCGGATTTCCGCAATCGCGAAACCAATGAGTGAATTCAGTTCGTCGGCCGCTCCGTACGCCTCAACTCGCCGGTGGTCCTTCGGCACACGCCCGGCGCCAAAAAGCGACGTCTCGCCCGCATCCCCCGTTTTGGTGTATATCTTCATGGGGGTATATCAACACAAAAAAACAGCAGCGTCAATAAAAGTCGCGGCGGGCACCGCGACTTTTATTCGTCAGCTGCATCCCGTCGTGCTCCCGCAATTCAAACATTTGTAACATGAACCGTTTCTAATCGTCACATGCCCGCACTGGTCGCACATTGGCGCATCGCCCATCATGCCTTTCAAATATGCGTTCACCCCGCCGCCGAGGTCGGTTGCGGAAACAGGAGCCGCAGGAACTGGAATCTCCGCATCGTGGGCCGATTGCACATCTGGCGCCGGCGGCGACGCAAGCGGCATCTCAATCGTCTTCTGAACTTCCGCAAGCCGCACCAGTTGCGCCGCACGATTTCTCTGAATCCCCTTGGGCGGCACCTGCACGAAATCCGTTCTGCCCAAATACTCCATACCGAGCACGCGGAATATGAAATCCAAAATGGACGTCGCAAATTTCACGTTCGGATGAGTAGTGGCGCCCGCCGGTTCAAATCGCGTAAACGTAAATTTCTCCACCAGTTTTTCAAGCGGCACGCCGTGCTGAAGCGCGAATGAAACCGCCACCGCAAAACTGTTCAAAACGCTCCGATACGCCGCGCCCTCTTTAAACATGTCAATAAAAATCTCGCCGAGCGTGCCGTCCGGATACTCGCCAGTGCGAATAAACAGCTTCTGCCCGCCGACCGATGCCTCCACCGTAATTCCACTCCGCTTTGCCGGCAATTTCCGCCGTTCACCATGAATGTACACGCGCTTCCCCACCACCTCGCCGTCGTTTGAATAATCATCCACGGCTCGCGAAGCGCCGCCCGCAGACGATGCCGCAACAATCGCCGGCTCGCTCACCAACGCTGTCTGCACGCCCGCCACAACCGGCGCAATAACCACCGGCACCGCGCCGCTAACCGATGAATCCTTTTCTTTCTTCCCATTGCCATTCCCATTTTCTGATTTCGTAGAAAGCGGCTGCGACAATTTGCATCCGTCGCGATAGATGGCCAGACACTTGAGTCCCAACCGCCATGATTCCATATATACCTTCTTCACATCATCAACCGTCGCATCATTCGGCATGTTTATCGTCTTAGAAAGCGACCCGGAAATGAACGGCTGCGCAGCAGCAAGCATCCGCACATGCCCCAAGAAATGAATGTACCGTTCGCCGCGCACGCCGCACTTGTTGGCGCAATCAAACACGGCATAATGCTGCTCCTTGAGATGCGGCGCGCCTTCAATGGTCATGGAGCCGCACACATATTCATTGGCCTGCGCAATTTCATCCGCCACAAACCCGAGCCGCTCAAGCATGTTGAAATTCAAATCGTTGTATTCCGTCTCTGAAATATCGAGCCGCTTCATGGTGTCCTCACCCAGCATCCATACGTTAAAAGCAAACCTCAATTCAAATACGCTTCTCAAATTGCGTTCCAGTTTCTGAATGTCCTCATCAACAAATCCTTTTGCCTTGAGCGTCTCGTGATTGACCGCCGGCGCGCCTTCCAGCGTTCCGCGGCCGCGCATGTACGCGATGATGTCATCAATCTGCGCCTCCGTGTACCCGAGCGTGCGGAGCGCGGTCGGTACCGCCTCATTCACAATCTTAAAGTATCCGCCGCCGGCTAGTTTCTTGAATTTCACGAGCGCAAAATCCGGTTCAACACCCGTGGTCGCACAATCCATCAGCAATCCGATGGTTCCGGTAGGTGCAAGCGCCGTTGTTTGCGCATTGCGGTATCCGTATTGTTCGCCCAGCGCAAGCGCCTCATCCCATGTCTGCCGCGCTGCGGCCAAAAGATACTCGGGACAGTATTTCGGGTCAATGCCAACAGGCGTCACGGACAATCCTTCATACTCTTCAGGCCGCGCATTATACGCCGCGCGGCGATGATTTCGGATGATGCGCAACATATCATCGCGATTTTTTGCGTATTCCCGAAACGGCCCGAGGGTCTTTGACATCTCCGCGCTCGTGCGATAGCACTCGCCCGTCACCATCGCCGTCACCGCACCGGTGAATGCTATTGCCTCCGGGCTGTCATACGGAATGCCGGCGGTCATGAGTACCGCGCCTAAATTCGCGTAACCGAGTCCAAGTGTCCGAAATTGATAGGTCCCCTCCGCCATCTTCTTATACGGACCGGCGGACATAAGCACGGAAATCTCCAGAGTCATCGCCCATATCCGAATCGCGTGCCGATAACCGTCGACGTCAAACTGATGCGTTTCCGTGTCATAAAAATGCGCCAAGTTGATGGACGCCAAATTACAGGCAGTGTCATCCAAAAACACGTACTCCGAACACGGGTTGGTCGCGCGAATGCGGCCCGACTGCGGACAGGTGTGCCACTCGTTGATGGTGGTATCAAACTGGATGCCGGGGTCGGCGCAACGCCATGCGGCGTAGGCAATCTCGTCCCAGAGATTGCGCGCCTGCAGCGTGCGATTCACGCGGCTGTCCACGCGGCCCTTAAGTTCCCACTGGCCGTCGTTCAACACGCTCTCAATAAATTTATTCGGGACGCGCACGGAGTTATTGGAGTTCTGCCCCGACACCGTCTGGTACGCCGACCCTTCGTAATCCGCAGGGTACCCCGCCGCAACCAGCGCCGCCACCTTTTTTTCTTCTTCCACTTTCCAATTGATAAACCATTCAACTTCCGGATGGTCCATATCCAGAATCACCATTTTGGCGGCGCGGCGCGTCGTGCCGCCGGATTTAATCGCTCCCGCCGCACGGTCGCCAATCAACAGCCATGATTGTATGCCAGATGATTTCCCGCCGCCGGACAAACGTTCACCGGCGCCGCGCAACGAGGAAAAATTCGTGCCGGTTCCCGAACCGTATTTGAAGAGGCGCGCCTCGCGCACCCACAAATCCATAATGCCGCCCTCATTCACCAAATCGTCATTCACGGATTGGATATAACAGTTGTGGACGACAACCCCGTTAGCGGAAAACACGCCCGATGAGGTTTGTATATCAAACACACGCTTCTTGCCAAGATACTCAAATGCTACAACCGTCTCCTCGTTAACATTCCCCTTTGCCTTGCCCAACACCTCCCGATTCAACAGGCGCAACTTTTCTTTCTTGTCAGACGATACAAAACCAATTTGTTCTTCAAACTTTTTTCGTTCCGATGCATAAGCAATAACGATATGATGAAGAGTGCCGCGATTATCGCGGCTATCATGACAGTCGTTCACACGGGCATAGATACCGAGTCCGGCCAACAATAATTGCACACCGTGGGCCAACTTTTCCGACGTGGTGGCGAGACATACATCGCCAGAATTCCGACCGTTCTCCTTGCGAATCCGCACCGCTCCATCTGCCTGAAATAATCCCCGCAAAAACGCTCGTTGCGCGCCAGCTCGCGCAGCAAAAATTTTTTGTGGCACTACAACATGACGACTACCCAGCCCTAACTCATAGAGTTCTCTAAATTTAATCGTCTCTTTAAAATTATGATTAACTATCCGATATTCCGCAGTTACGTCTGGTTTTTCGGTAACGGTATAAGCGCCAAATACGGTTTTGAACAGTCCGCTTACTCGTTCGTACTCATCACGTGTTGCCGTTGCAACACCGAATAAGCTCGTACCTCCATAGGTAACCGCATAACCATCCCCAACATGAAAACCAATGAGTTCGGCCAATGCGGCGCCTACTCGTGCTCGTGCCGGCGCCATCATCATTGGCAATGGTACTGCAGATGGTTTTGTGGTAAAAAGCACTTTACATCCCAAAACTGAACCAGCTGGCTTCCACGCATATGACCCGCCCTCCTTCATACGTGTTGTTGCAGCAAAAACGAGATGATCACTCGTAATATCAACATATTGACCGTTTGACAATCGCATACGATACACATCTCGCACGCCATTTTCTTTCACCGCCACTATTTGAGCCCACCCTTTTCCGTCAAACACGGAAAGATCGGTGCGTTGCTTTTCCACTATATACTGAATTGGCAGCAATCCCTCATTTGTCAGCAACATTGTATCCCCAACAACACATGCGTGGGGCTGTGGATGTTCATACGCATTTAACGCCAAGCGCGATTCGCCGGTATCATTATCAACAATCCAATGTCCCTGCGGCGGCCCCTCAATGCCGTAGGCCCAATGCAAACCCGTGTTAAACCACTGCGGAGAATTCGGCGCCGCCATTTGCGTCAACAGCATGTACACCATCTCGTCGTAAAAAATCTGCGCATCCTGCTCGGAGGCAAAATACCCGTACTTTTCCCCCCAGTACCGCCAGCATCCGGCAAGACGATGCACAATCTGACGCACCGAACGCTCGGGTCCAAGCATGGGAGACCCGTCGTTCTCTTTCATAATGGCGCCATCTGCGCCATACTGTGGCACGCCCGTTTTACGAAAATATTTTTGCGCCAAAATATCCACGGCCACCTGTGACCACGTGTTAGGCACCTCAATATCCTTCATCTCAAACACCACCGTGCCGTCTGGTTCGCGGATGACGCTCGCGCGCTTTTCGTAAGTGACCAAATCGTACGGCGAGACACCGTCCTTCGTGAACCGCCGTTCAAACCGCAACCCGTCGTCGCGATACACGCCACGCCGCTCCTTATATTGCGGTGCCTCAAGCGGCGGCATGCCCGTGGTTCCTGCGTGCTCATCGACCTTTTGGGTGGTGTGCTGGGTATCAAGTGGCCCCATAGTCCGTTATAGTCTTTAAATAAACCAATTTTTACACCGAATAAAAGAGAGCACCGGACGTTTGCATGTAAAAGATGACACGATGCTCTTATCGTATCAATCCACTACATCTTGTGTCTTGTTGTATTTTACGACACAATATCTTGTGGACCGCTGACAGTCACTCATCAGTATAGCAACCGCGCAACAATGAAACAACGTGCTGTCAATGGCCGTCATTGAGAGAAAAATCAGACCGGCCCGCTTGTTATCCACATCCGCCTGCGTTACAATGCCCCGTATGGACGATGAACACCAAATCACCACCGCCGAAGGCGCCACCGATGAACGACTTTTTGAAGTTGGTCTCCGCCCGCAGACGCTCACCGAGTTCATCGGCCAACATCACATTAAAGATAATCTTTCCGTTTTTATGGAGGCCGCGCGCGGACGCAATGAGGCGTTTGAACACACACTCCTCTACGGCAATCCAGGCCTCGGTAAGACCACGCTCGCGCACATCATCGCTAAAGAGATGGGCGGGTCGCTCGTCATCACGTCCGGCCCGTCGCTGGAGCGCGTAGGCGACCTCGCCGCCATCCTTTCCAATCTCCAACAGGGCGATGTCTTGTTCATTGACGAAATCCACCGCATCAACAAAACCATTGAGGAGGCGCTCTATCCGGCCATGGAAGATTACGCCCTTGATATCATTTTAGGGAAGGGTCCGGCCGCGCGCACGCTCCGCATGCCGCTCGCAAAATTCACGCTCATCGGCGCCACCACGCGCATGAGCCTTCTCTCGGGGCCGCTCCGTGACCGCTTTGGCCATACGTTCCATCTGCAATTCTACGAAGCGCCGGATATTGAACACATCTTGCGCCGTAGCGCGCGCATTTTGGAAACACCGCTGGACGATACCGCCTGCGCGCTCATCGCGAGCCGCGCCCGCCGCACGCCGCGCGTCGCAAACCGGCTGCTTCGCCGTATTCGCGACTTTGCGCAAATCGGCGGCGACGGCGCCATTACCGAAGAACAGGCGCGCTACGCGCTTGACCGCTTGCAGGTGGACCCGCTTGGTTTGGAAGAAACTGACCGCCTCATCCTGCGCGCCATCATTGAAAAATTTGATGGCGGCCCGGTGGGACTTCAGACCATTGCAGCCGCCACCGCAGAAGACGTAAGCACCGTGGAAGAGGTATACGAACCGTTTTTAATGCAAATTGGATTCATTGAGCGCACTCCCAAAGGCCGCTGCGCAACGCGGCTCGCATACGAGCACCTCGGCTTTCCCGCACCCGCCAAACCTGCTACACTGATATAAATATGCTCTCCCTTCCTCTGTCATTCTTTGTCATCATCTATGCCCTCTTCGCGCTCGTTACTCTCTCGTTTGCGTTTATCAACATCTACCACATTGTGAGCACAGGCACGCTTACGCTCTTGAGTTTTTCCTTGAGCGCGTTCGTCGTACTCCTCATGATAGGCATCATCGCGGTAACCGGCATCTTCGTCGGCGCGCTTGACCTCTCACAGGGCGCCGTCATTTTTGAAAGCGTCCCCGTGCTCCCGTCGCTCTAATATGCGTACACTCTCCGAAACCATCCATCAACAGCCGCACGAACGCATCATCATGACGCTTCGCCGCCACCCCATTACGTTTATCGCAAAAATTTTTCTGTGCCTCCTGCTCTTCGCGCTTCCGTTTCTCCTCATGCCGCTCTTGGAAGAACCGCTCGCCGACCTGTACTGGGGCGCCGCCCTCCGGCTCCTCGGCAGCGCGTATCTGCTCCTCGTCACCGTTTTTTTCCACGCGCTCTTCATAGATTATTATTTGGATGTCTGGATTGTCACCAACGACCGCATCATTGACGTGCATCAGTCAGGGCTCTTCAAACGCACCATCGCGGAGCTGGATTTGAAACAAGTGCAGGACGTCACCTCGCAAACCGTGGGATTCTTCGGCACTTTTTTCAATTACGGAAACGTCGGCATCCAAACCGCGGGCTCCAAACAAAAATTTGATTTCCAAAATGTCGCGAAGCCGCACGAAATCCGCGGCGAACTCCTCAAACTCGCCGAACTGGATGCGAAAGAAGATCACTTATAAACCCGCTCTACCACAACCCCCTGATAGTAATACTTCAAAAGCGTTTGGTAATCCATGCCTTCTTTCTCCGCCCGCTTTGCCGCGTCATACTGTGACATCCCCACCCCATGGCCGTACCGCGTACGGCCTTTATCGTAATGAGTAACCACTGAAACGAGCCACGGTTTGTCCGCGCCGCCCCACGCCTCTTTCCACGTCCGTGTGCGGCCGGCCGATTGCGCAAAATACGGCGTCACCACCACATCTTTGTTGTATGTCATCATCTCGCCGCGCGTGGCGCGCACGCCGTCCGCGCCGTTTGTGAACGTCTGTTCGCGCACATATCCCGCGTACACCTGGTCACCTTGGGACGCATTCACGTCAAAATTACGGCTCGCGTGCTTGCGCCCGTCCTGCATTTGGTAATACGCATATGTGCGCGCCGCCACTGCCTGCGCTTTATAAAATTCCGATACCTTATTTTCTGAAACCTCCGCAAGCCCCACAAGATATTCCTCTATTGGCAGCTCGTTAATCGCCCACACCTTGTCATTTTCCACACTGTACCGCAGTTCAAATACGCCGCGGAACTGATTATAGTTGATGGCGCGATTCCACTTAGGCCGGTCCTCGTGATTCACGAGTTCAAAATAACTAGTATTGTCATTGCGAGGAGGCGAAGCCGACGAAGCAATCTCGTCATTCTGGAGCGCCGACGAAGTCGGCGCGATAGAATCCATACCAACCGATACTTCCCTCGGCTCCAACCGAAACGGCGTCTCGCTCGTCAGCGTGGTTCCTTGCGCGTAAAACGTATATGTCCCTGAGCTTGACATATTTGTCCCTGAGCCTGTCGAAGGGCCTTTTTTATAATGCAAAACCGCCTGCGTGCTCGTTGGCACTTCATACAAAATGAGTCCGTTTGCATCGCGGAGCACATAAACAAATGGCGAACGAAACTCCATGGGCTGTTCCGGCTTAAACAAACCAACGCGAATGCGCGGCTCGGGCGCGAGCACCGGCTCCGGAACCGCAACCGGCTCGCCGCTTGTGTCCGCCGCATCGCTTGTAATCGTAACCGGCACGTCAATCTCGCCGCCTTCCACCCGTTGCCCGCCTGCCATAAGCGCGAGGCGCAAATCATACGAACCGGCTTTTGCCGGCGTGCGCACATTGAACGTAAAGAATTCCGTCTGCCCTGGTGCCACGGTGCCGGACGCAATCTTCACTACCTCGCGCGCCGATAACCAACTTTCATGCAAAAAATTCCCTCTCCCCTCGGGGGAGAGGGGTAGGGTGAGGGGAGTAGCAGCAATAACGGCCAACGCCACGTCCGCATACCCGATGCCGCGCTCAATCCACGTGGTCTCGCCAACATTCTTAAATCCAAACCGCATCAAAATATTCTCACCGCCCATCGCCTCAATCTTCCGATGCGACCGCGCAAGAAGCAGGGCTTTGTGTTGCAAACCCATGTCATTGCGAGGAGGCGAAGCCGACGAAGCAATCCCGTCATTCTGAACCGCCAAAGGCGGTGAAGGATCCCGTGCTTCAACCCTCACCACAAACCCCCCTCCCGCAATCCACGCCGTATCTTCGGCTGCCAATTGAAATATCTCCTCATACACTCCCGGCTCAAGCGGCGCCAACACCGGAAAACGAAGATACCCAGAAGCGCCCGGTTTAACAGCCGCGGCAATCGTTGCCGGCTGGTCGCGCCGCCGCCAA